>ODAI011025417.1_pt1 | contig 14016 bp, 9 predicted proteins | sample 1539321 | NCBI WGS metagenome assembly ODAI01 (sample SAMN02144231, study PRJEB22623) | gut metagenome | biome: sheep rumen | host: Ovis aries | place: New Zealand
AAGGGGATGTCCGACAAGTCTGCCACCCGGTGTCATTCAGAACCTGCCGCCGTCATTCAGAACCTGCCGCTACCGTCATTCCGGGCTCGACCCGGAATCTCCTTTGTACAAGAGATGCTGAAACAAGTTCAGCATGACAGTATCCAATGGATGCTGAATCAAGTTCAGCATGACGGGATTCAATGGATGCTGAAGCCGTGGGGCAGCCGTACCTCACTAAGTTTGCGGCCATGAGGATTTTCTCCGCTTCAATTTCACCCCGGCGGAAATATCAGTTGAAGAAAACGGGGTTTCATGTTAGAGTGGATTAAAGGGGTTCCGTTTCGGCGGGACACGATTTTTCTTTTACGGAGGACTTTATGTTCGAACAGTACCAGCTTCCTTATGCCTATGATGCATTGGAGCCTTATATCGATGCCCTGACGATGGAAACTCACCACTCAAAGCATCATGCCGCATACACGAAGACATTCAACGAAGTTGCACAGAAGGCCGGAGTGGCAGACAAAGACGTGGTTGACGTGCTTTCACATCTGGACTCCATTCCCGATGCGGCACTGAGGAATGCGATACGAAACAACGGGGGCGGCTACTACAATCACAATCTCTATTTCCAGACCATTGGTCCGAACGCCGGCGGTGAACCTTCGGGAGTGCTCGCACAGAAGATTGACTCCGCTTTCGGAAGTTTCGATACATTCAAGGAAAAGATTTCAGCCCTTGCCACAGGTCAGTTCGGTTCGGGATGGGCCTGGCTTTCAGTTTCAAAGGACGGCTCGCTGATGATTTCGAATTCCGCGAATCAGGACAATCCCATAAGCCTTGGAACAGGAAATATGCCGATTCTGGGAATTGACGTCTGGGAACATGCCTATTACCTCAAATACAAGAATCTCCGCGCTTCTTACGTGAAGGAATTCTTCAATGTGGTTGACTGGAAGAAAGTGGCAGAGTTGTACGACGCAGCCACAGTCCGCTGATCCGCAGTAAAATCATGCACCGCTTTTTTGCGAAGCGGAGGATTCACTTGAAAAAAGACCCTGTGTTTTTTTTTGCACGGGGTCTTTTCCATTTTATTGACGGCGGCAGATGATTTTCACGCTTTCTCGTAAAGCACCCAGCGGGTTGAATTCTTTCCGAAGAGGGGCATAAACAGATTGTCATTCCTGTAGAAGCAGTGTGAAACCTTGAATTTCCACACGCCGATGTCAAGCCCTGCCTGAAGACCGACTTTCAATTCAAGCTCCACCTTCTCCGGGATAATCACAGGAACTATGCCGGTCAGAGTAACTGGAAGACTTGCCGTAACCGGTACACCCATATTGAAGTTTGCCCAGCTTGGGCCGAGTCCCACTTTAGGAGTGACTTTCACCGACGGAGTGACAACGTATTTCAAGCCTTTGCTCAGGTTGACGTCAGCCGTGTCAGTCCTGCCGCCGAAGTACCAGGCTGTTTCGTTTATGACGTATGCATTTTTCCAGAAGTTCAGATAGATGAATCCCCACTTGGCACCCACGTCCACTCCTGCTCCGTAAAGACCGCAGTAACAGAGGCAAATATCCAGGTCGTTTCCATCACAATCCTTGAGTGCGAAATCAAGACCGAACTCCATCTTTACTGCAACTGAAATGGGAACGGGACCGACCATCACAGTCTTTGAGATTTCCTGCTTGAGGCTGTCGAGGAATTCCTTCGTGAACCACGATGCAGCCTGTCCGGTGCACAGGTCAAGCTTCACATAGACCACGGCGGAAACGTTTGCGCCGGCACTGGAGCCTGAGATGCTGAGTCTTCCGTCAAGTCCAAGGGCAACCTTCAGTCCGTAATCCTTCAACTCTTTGTTACCTTCTCCGAAGTTCACCGACTTCAGTTCGAGTGAAACGTATTTCGCAAACTTGTCGGAAATGGACTTCTGCTGTTTGTCGTAATCGCTGTAGTTTTGAGCCATGCGGTTTGAAGATGTCTCATTGCCGTCGAACACAGGACACGCACTTCTCAAATCAAGTGAAAGGAAGGGATACATGTTTGTAACGCTGGGCTGCTCAAGTTCTGCCTGGGGTGACTGGCAGAAGAGCAAATCCATAAGACGGCGTGCCGTGCGGACGGGATCAGCATCCATCTCCACGTTGAGCCATTCGCCGGACACCTGATTGACGAGTCCTGTTGCGGGGTCAAGAAGGATGCCGGAAGCCTCTCTGCCGCGTGAAAGAATCTCATTCAACGCATCGATGCACTCCGCCGAAGACGACGGAATGGCTGTGCTCGAAATGTCCGCAAGATTCAAAACCTTTTCCGGAAGATGGGAGAGCAAATCCGCAGGTCCGCGGTCGGAAGCAAACTGACTTCTCACATAAGTGTAGCAGGTTCCAATTTCTGTGTTGTTGAGAGAGAGGGATGTGTCATAGTCGCTTGCAAATGAAGCCACGAAACTGTCCGCACCGCCATCTTCGCTCAGATTGATTTCGGACTCCTTGTCCACCGCAAGAACAATGTCTCCGTACTGAAGCCCATTCCGTGAAATGACAGAGCCTGCGGCACCACGGGCACAATAAGAGCCTTTGTCTTCAACTATATATATGTAGCGGCCAGCCGAGTTCACGCCGTAAAGACCATAGTCGGATTCCTTCAAAGAGGCACCGTCTGCCGAACGCTTCATACCGCTTTCCTCGCCTTTTTTGATGACGCTGAACATTGTTGTTGCGGGGTGGTCAAAACGTCCTGTAACGGCACAGTCTGAGTCGCAAACGAATTCCAGCCACATGGCCTCCTCGAATCCATCGCGGATGCAGTCGGGCCTGCGGTAAACAAGATTGTTCATGCCGTCGCCATTCAAATCAACACCTTCGCCGCCGTGCAGTGTGTAGGATGCCGATGACGAAGCGTGGCCTTCTGCCGCATAACGGGTGTAGCTGAACGAGATGGCATCGGGAGTTGCGTAGTTCACGACAATGTAGCCGTATACAGCGCGTTCCGGGATGTCTTCATATGAAGTGATTTCGCGGCGGGTAGAGACAGCGGCATTTGTGTCGACACTTCTTCCGTTCTGTCCTTCGTAGACTTCGGCGGTTTCAGTGACGACACGCAGACTTCCCTCGCGGACAGCAATGGTTGTTCCCGGGCGCAGCTGGTTGGTGCCGGCATCCTTTGGATTGTAAACCAAAGAACCTCCAATGAAGGCTCTTCCGACAGAAAGATTGACGTATGATGTGGGACCCGAGTTTCCCGCTGATGCTGCGGCTTCACCGGATTCCATATTCATGCATGACTGCAAAGGAAAAAGTGCCAATGCATAAATCACAGCCAAAAATGTCCTGTTTCTCAAAAATTTCATAGCAGCCTCCTCGGGAACATCTTTCATTTCCCTAAAAAAATCCAAACTAAAATCTATGAAACTTTTATCTTTCTTGCTCCCTATTCTTATGATTTGGAGTATAACCCGGCATATACCGGCTGTAAACGTTGGAAACGCTTTTTTTACTTTCGTAAGTATGCCGCAAGCAGTTTTTCCGTGTTGTTTATGTTCAAAAGCGGAAAAAAAAAAGACCCCGTACATTCAGCACAGGGTCTTCGGTTAAAATCAAATCCGGAAAACAGACTGATTCAGTTACTTATTTGCAAGGTACTCGTTGATTGACACGGCGGCCTTTCTTCCCTCACCCATTGCAAGGATGACGGTTGCGGCTCCAAGAACGATGTCTCCGCCCGCCCAGACCTTTGTCATGCTGGTGGCCTGGTTTTCGTCAACAGTGATATGACCCTTGTTGTCCACGGCGATTTCCGGGGTGGTTTTCGGAATCAGCGGATTGGAGTTGTTTCCGAGTGCGACAATCACAGCGTCACAGGGGATGTCGTGCTCACTTCCCTTGATTTCGACAGGCTTTCTGCGTCCCGATGCGTCAGGTTCACCAAGCTCGTAGCTCAATGCACGGATTCCGGTAACACGGCCGTCTTCCGCGCTTCCGAGGATTTCGACCGGATTCTCAAGGAATCTGAACTCGACTCCCTCTTCCTCCGCGTGGTCAACCTCTTCCTTACGGGCAGGCATTTCAGTGCGGGTGCGGCGGTAAACGACATACACCTTTTCCGCTCCAAGACGGAGTGCCATGCGGGCCGCATCCATAGCAACGTTTCCACCACCGCAGACAACCACTGTCTTTGCCTCGTAGAACGGAGTGTCAGCCTTTCCCTTTTCGTAAGCCTTCATCAGGTTTGCGCGGGTAAGATATTCATTTGCACTGAAAACACCTATGTAATTCTCACCCGGGATTCCGAAGAATTTGGGGAGACCGGCACCTGTTCCAACGAATGCCGCATCAAAGCCCTTTTCGGTAAGAATCTGCTGAACGGTTGAAGTGCGTCCGACAAGGAAGTTCATTTCAAACTTGACGCCCATGCTCTTGAGATTCTCGACTTCCTTTTCAACGATGTCCTTTGGAAGACGGAACTCAGGGATGCCGTAAACCATGACACCGCCGGCTTTGTGAAATGCCTCGAAAACAGTCACGTCATGTCCGGCACGGCGGCAGTCAGCGGCAACGGTAAGACCTGCAGGGCCTGATCCTATGACCGCGACTTTCTTTCCTGTGGGGGCGGCAACAGCGGGTGACGTCGTGAGATTGTTGTTTCTCTCCCAGTCAGCGACAAAACGCTCCAGACGGCCGATGCTCACAGCCTTTTCCACGCTCTTGTTCATCTTTCCGACGGTGCACTGACCCTGGCACTGCTTTTCCTGCGGACAAACACGACCACAGATTGCGGGAAGAAGATTCGTCATTTTGATTTCGTCAACCGCGGATTTGAAATCTCCCTTCGCCACATGGGCGATAAACTGGGGAATATGCACATTCACGGGACATCCCTTCACACAAGGCTCGTTCTTGCACTGAAGACAGCGGTTGGCCTCGACAATGGCCTGCTCCTTCGTGTATCCAAGTGCAACTTCCGTCATCTGGCGGGCACGCACCAAGGGCTCTCCCGTGGGCATCACCTGCAGCGGAATGTCACGCCGGTCCTTTGGGGAAAGGGTTCCAGCCGCAATCTTTGCCTCAATCTTCTTGTATTCTTCAACGGCACTATCGGCCAATTTTTCTGCACTGATATGTTCCATAATATACTCCCTTAATTTGCGTCCTCAAGTCTGCACTTGTGGAATGCCTCTGTCTCCTGGGGTTTGAAACTCTTCATGCGCATCATCATGTTGTCCCAGTCAACCTGGTGGCCGTCGAAATCAGGCCCGTCAACACACACGAACTTTGTCTCGCCGCCAACGGAAACACGGCAGCCGCCGCACATTCCGGTACCGTCAATCATAATCGTGTTAAGACTTACGGTGCAGGGAACATTGTACTTCGCCGCGCACTGGCATGCGAACTTCATCATTATGGGAGGACCAATGGCAATGACCTCTGCCGGAGGAACATCACTCTGACAGAGACGCTCAAGAGCAATCGTTACGACACCCTTCTCACCGGCGGAACCATCATCCGTCATAAGAATAACTTCATCGCAAACGGCCTTCATCTCATCGACAAAAATCAAGAGATCCTTGTTGCGCGCGCCTTCAATCAAAATCACCTTGTTTCCGGCCTCTTTCAAAGCCTGGACAATCGGATACAGAGGAGCCGTACCGAATCCACCACCCACGCATACAACAGGCCTGTCGTATTTACGGATGTTGCTCGGAGTTCCCAGAGGTCCCAAAACACCCCCCAGATAGTCGCCGACATTCAACTTGGAAAGCTTGTAGGTGGACGCTCCCACCGGCTGGAATGCAATTGCCACCCATCCTTCAGCAGCATTCGCATCGGCAATCGTCAGCGGAATGCGCTCGGTCAGGTCCTGGTCAACCTGCACAATCAAAAACTGCCCGGCCTTGCGGTTCTTTGCAATGTCGGGGGCCTCGAACTTCATGTAGTAGACATTCTCGGAGAGCTGTCTCTTTTCAATGATTTTGTTCATTTATATACCCTTACACTAAAAATGTACTAATTTGCCAACAAATAAACAGCCCCTCAATTATACATCATTACGATTTTTTTTGGAATCGAATTTATGAAAAAAGCAGAAAAAATCCAACATTTCCACGGACACTTGCCTTGTTATGCGAATTCGGAAACACGGAAATCAGTTTTTATGTTCTGGATCCGTCTGATAAGTTCGTTGCACAGCGTCACCACCATCATCCCGGGTCTGCCACCACCGTCATTCCAGACCTGCCACCACCGTCATTCCGAACTTGATTCGGAATCTCCCCTGCACAAGAGATGCTGAATCAAGTTCAGCATGACACCGCCTCGTTCAGCATGATTTTCCCCGTCATCCCGGGCCTGTCACCACCGTCATTCCGAACTTGATTCGGAATCTCCCTTGTACAAGAGATGCTGAAATAAATTCAGCATGACAATACTTTTTGGTCAGCCCCGACATGGCCTCATTCAGCATGACAATTCTTTTTAGACAGCCGGCTTTCAACAAACTGATTTCCTTAGATTCGGAAAAAGTGAGATTGACACAAATCAAATCTTTTCCTACAATTAAATATGGAGCATATTTCTTTAATTCTCACGGATTTGGACGGAACGCTTTTCCGCAATGACAAATCGATTTCCAATCACACAAAACAGGTAATTTCGGATGCTCAACGGAAAGGTGTGCTGTTCGGCATATCGACTTCCAGGGCATTGGTGAATGCAGTAAAATTTCTCGATGGAATAACCCCTGACATTACGATTACAAACGGCGGTGCCCTTGCATTCTTTTATCCGAAGAAAGGTGAACGCATAAAAGTTTATGATTCTCAATTCACAAGAAGTCAGACCCGTGCCATTTTGGAAAAAACCTTTGAAGTGCTAGGACCGCAGACTGTAATTTCAATAGACAATGAACACGGACTTTATTCGAACGCAGGCGAGGATGATTTCGGCGATAAATACTGGACAAAAGTCGACTTCAATAATTTCATTGATGACGCAATGAAAATCTGCATTGAGACCCGGGATAAAAATGCAATTGAAAAAATAGTCGGTGCAGTGGGGAAGGAAAATGTTGACTGTCTTCCGTTTTCTGACATTCCGTGGTACAAGCTGACCAATGCAAATGCGACAAAAGAAAAGGCAATTTCCGCTCTGAGTGATTATTTGAAAATTCCCGTTTCGCAAATGGCGGCCTTCGGCGATGACTTCAATGACATCGGTATGTTGAAACTGTGCGGCAAAGGCATTGCGATGGGAAATGCGATTCCCGAAGTGAAAAATGCCGCGGATGAAATATGCGGTGCAAATGAAAATGACGGAGTGGCAGAATGGATAGAAACCCGGCTGTGAAAGGACGGCCGCTTCAGTAGATTCGGTCAATGCCATTCCAACGTTCAAAACCGCGGATGCCACGAAAGCTGCAATTCCACAACTCCATTTCAACAAACAGCGGGATTGCTCGGGTGCCATGACCAAAAAGAGGCTCACAGTTTCACTCTTATTGACACCCGAAATTCAAGTCAAGAGTTGGCAGTACCGAAGGATTATGCCCACTCAGCCTTTTATTTCCCATAATTTTTTTATTTCACAGAAAAGATTTCTTCCGTAAACCTCGCTGCCAAGTGCATTCGGATGAAGATTGTCTAAAAAATATTCAGGCAAATGCGGCACCAATTTAAAGCCGTCAACAATCTTGACATTACCGTACTTTTGGCAAATCCTTTTTATGTTCTCACAGAATCTTTCCAAAGTAGGAATGCCGCCGGGATTGTCTCCACGCCAAAGAGGCGTAACGCAGATAACAGGAATTTTGTCTCCATAGATTTCCATAAGGCGCTCATAGTATTCCTCGACATCCTGCATTGTCTCCGCACCGTATTGATTGGTACCCAGCGCAACAATTATCTTTTCCGGATTATACCCTTCCATTTTTACAAGGGATTTTTTATCGTACACATATCCGCCGATTCCCTGATTGATTATGTCGAAATTCAAAAGCCGGTTTGCAACACTTACATACGTTTGCGAAGAACGGAGCGGACCAAATCCCTGAGTGATTGAATCCCCGAGCCACAGCACCTTCGTGGATTTTGAAGGAGGCACAGCAGATTCATCCATTTCAAGATTTTTTATCACCACAGTCGCATCGGACGGCAGATAAATTGCAACATTCTTTTTGCCTTTCGGAAAATCAAAAGTCAATGAACCTTCTTCTTTTATATCCTTCACATAAAAAATTTTCGTAACAAGTCCATCAACCGTGGATTCAATGCTGTCTTCCGAACCTTTCCAGATAAACTTATAATCAAAAGATATTTTTGTTGATTCAGTGACAAATTCCAAGGTCTTGGAAGTTGAAGCCATGCACCGGTCATACCAAAAATCCGATGCTTCCTTGAAATACTCCATTTGAGAATCCGTGTATTGAAATGCCTGCAAATAATTCCCGGCCGTTTCCTTGAAGCTGTAGGCACCAAAATAAAATTTCTTTAATTCCTCATTCGACAGTCTCATAATGTAATACTCCTCCTTTATATGCGAATCCCGCAAGTTCAGTCTTTTTCACACACGGACGTTTTTCACCGCCGCTTAAAAAGCCGTATGATGAATCACGCCTGCATCCATTTTCGAAAGCGAGGTTATCCCCGTCCGCCGCATTTTAAAATTTGATTTTTTTATATTTCACGAAATTGACAACCGCCCTAAATGCCTCGTCGCACAAGACTGCAATGAAAACACCAAGCATTCCGAGTTTAAATACAAACACACACAGAAGCGCAATCAAAACAACATCAACGGTTCCGAATGCCTGAGTAATCAGCATCCATTTTGTATTTCCATAGCCACGTATTCCGCTTCCGGCAATTATATTCGTGGACTTTCCAAAAAGATTTGCGGCAACAAGAATTATGTACAAAACCGAAGACTCAATCACAGACTTGTCTATTGTAAAAAGACTCAATGTAAACCGCGGGAAAATCGAAACAAAAATCAAAGCGGCGGCCGCAACGCAGAACGACCATTTGAGCGAAGTGTTGACAACCTTTCGGAACATATTCAAATCCTTCGCACCGGTAGCCTCTCCGCTTACGGTAAGTGTTCCTGATCCAAGAGCTCCGATTATCACAACGAAAACAACCTCGACCGTAAACACCATTGAATAAACTCCAGCAGCCCGTTCATCAATTTTGTTCAAAATCTTAATGATGCTCAAATTTCCAAGATTCCACAAAAGATCTTCAAGCGCACTGTTCACGCCAAGTTTAACAGAAGAAAAATACGGCAGAATCTTCGCGCGGAAAATCTCCTTCAAACCGGGGCCCGTGAAAAATTTATTCCTCTGAATAATCACGACCGCCAGCAAATAAACAGAACCGACATATTCGGCAATCGTTGTCCCAAGCGCGGCACCGTTTATTTCCATCCGCGGAAATCCAAAGTTTCCAAAAATCAAAACATAATCAAGGAAAATATTCAAAAGCGAACGAATCAATCCGTAAATCACGAGAGGCTTCGTATAATTCGATGTCTGGAAAATCACTCCGTAAGCCGCTCCGAAACCCACAATCAAAAATACCGGTGCATAAATCCGCGTGTAATTCACGCAATGAGGCATGACGTTTTCCGAGACACCCATCAACTTGAACACGAACGGAGAAAAAAACATCCAAAAGAAAAAAAGAAACACCGGAACAATATTGTGATATTTCAACATCGCCGCCGAATATTCCTTTGCCTTCTTCAAATCATTCGCACCCACCGCCTGACTTATCAAAATCGACGCACCCATTGAAAGTGAATACACAAAAGACATCGTCGTCCATACCGGTGATGTCGCGTTTCCTACCGCACTCATATAAATTATGTCGAGCCGCCCTAGAAATATTCTGTCAATCATCATCTGCAGCTGCGAAATGAGATTGCTCAACATAATGGGAATAAAAATCCTCAGCAGTTTTCGCTTGTATGGTTCAATAGCTATCATAATAATAAAATTGGAGGGAGAAGCCTCTCCCTGCGCGTCAGCCCAAGGTCTGCCGCTACCCTCTCTGCGGGGACGCCCCCGCAACGCCCCCTCAGTTCGAGCAAAAAGAATCACTTGAATCCGCCGGATTATCCGAATTTCAAATCTGCACGGAAACTTCCACAGGCACACTTGCGCCAAGTTTGACCGAAACAGAATCCGGAGATGAATCGGAAACAATCACGCGGTACCTTCCGCTTTGAATTTCACTTTCACCTTCATCCGTAATCGTCTCGAACGCTTTTTTCGAAAGTTCAAATCTCACAGTCTCGCACCCGCCCTTTGCAATATGCACTTTTTTGAATGCCCGAAGACTGCATATTGGATCATTCTCCGAACGCTCCGATTTTGCAACATACAGCTGCACGGACTCATCCCCGTCGCAGTCACCCGTATTTTTCACATCCACAGTCACGCTCACGGAATCCTCATTCACCTTGCAGGCAGGATTTTTGAATTCCCATTTCGTGTAAGTAAGACCGAATCCGAACGGAAAAAGAGGTTCCTTTGTTGCATAGCGGTAAGTCCGCCCCTTCATATTGTAATCGTCAAACGGAGGAAGATCCGAAGTACAGGCCGGGAATGTAACTGGAAGATGAGCACTCGGATTCACATCACCGAAAATAACATCGGCCACGGCATTGCCGCCTTCCTCTCCGGGATACCAGGCAAACAACACCGCATCGGCAATATCACGCGGGAATGAAATCGCCTCGCCTCCGGTCAACACCAGCACAACGGGAGTTCCGCGCTCACGGATTGCCTTGAGATACGAAAGCTGATGTTCCGGAAGTTCAATTGCGTCACGGTCGCCGCGGAGTGTTTCCACAGCATCGCCTTCCTCGCCCTCCATCATATTGTCCAGACCGAAACACGCAATCACAACGTCGGCACTTTCCGTCATACCGACAGTCCATCCGCGCTGGGCACTGTCGTGATACATTCCGGTTCCGGGATGATAGTCCAAAGTAATCTCGGGACGTTCCTCAACCTTTCCTGCAATTCCCTCAAGTATAGTCACAAGCTTTGAATTGAGCCCATAATAATTTCCAAGCAGGGAATTGATATTCGAAGCGGTCGGTCCGACGACGAAAATTTTCCTTATGTGTTTTTCCTTTGTGAGCGGCAGAAGATTTTTGTCGTTCTTCAAAAGCACAATTGAATCCTGTGCAACCCTGCGTGCAAGCTTACGGTGCTCAGGAGAGTTCACTACGGAAGAACCAAGATTGGCCCACTTTGATTTCTCCCACGACTTGTCCATTCCGAGTTTTGCGCGCGTCATCAAAAGACGGAACACAGACTCGTTCACTTTCTCTTCGGAAAGAATTCCCTGCCGGACTGCATCAATCGCCGCATGATAGGTGCATCCACAGTTCAAGTCGCATCCATTGTTGATTGCAAGCGCCGCTGATTCCGCAGGAGTTTTCGTCACTTTGTGATGAGTGTGAAAATCATTGATTGCCCAACAGTCACTCACAACGTGGCCTTTGAATCCCCATTTTTTCCTAAGCACATCAACCAAAAGAAATTTGCTTCCATTGCATGGCTCGCCGTACAAACGCTGATACGCGCCCATCACCGACTCAACACCCTCGTCAACCAACTCCTTGAACGCAGGAAGATAAGTCTCCCACAAATCTTTTTTGCTCGGCTTGACATCTGCTGTGTGACGTGTTTCCTCCGGTCCTGAATGAACAGCGAAATGTTTTGCGCACGCAGCGACTTTCAGATTGTCAGGATCACTTCCCTGCAGACCATGAACGGCAGCCTTTCCCATCTCGGAAGTCAGGTACGGATCCTCACCGAAAGTTTCCTGCGCACGTCCCCACCTTGGATCACGGGCAATGTTTATGTTCGGAGTCCAGAAAGTGAGTCCACGGTATTGGCCGTTATCATGCGCTTTCTGAGCCTCATTGTATTTTGCACGGGCTTCATCAGAAATAGCCTCGTACTCTTTTTGCACAAGTTCAATATCAAATGTTGCGGCAAGTCCAATCGTCTGCGGAAAAACCGTTGCGGGACCATTTCTTGCAACACCATGCAGACATTCATTCCACCAATTGTACGCAGGAATTCCGAGCCGTTCCACACCCATGCTTTCGTGAAGCATAAGTCCAACCTTCTCTTCTATCGTCATTTCTTTAATAAGTGCATTGATTTCCTGTGCACGCTCTTCACTCAACTTAGACATGGAACCCCCTGGAAATAATCATCAACATTGTCTCCTGAAACTGAAGTTGTCAGAGACTACTTTTAATCTCAACCAGTATACCACGGCTTATGCTTTTTCACAACAAAAGATGATTAGAGAAATTCTCCTAAAAGACCGCTCCTTCAAAACAAGACAGAGCGAAAAAAAAGAGATTCCATAAAAACCCCGTTTTTTTTGACCTGAGTTCGAAAATGCGGTGTTGATTAAAAACTCTCTTTTTCAAGATTGATATTTGTGCTATCATTTCCAGAGAGGAATCAAGATGAAAACATTAAAAAAAATTCTGATTGCAATTGTCAGCCTTATTGCCGTTCTGCTTTTGACTTCAGGCATTTTCTATGCCACGCTCAATCCGTACCGGGGCACAAATAAAAAAAGCTTCACAACGCTTCCGCTCGAACAAAAGATTTCTGGTGCACAGGCAAAAGAAGACATCGATTTTGTAATGAAAATGGTCCGTACTCGGCATCCTGCATGGATTGAAGACGGAAATGAAAAAGTCCTGAATGTTGAGGCTAAATATATAGAAGAAAGTTCTAAAATCGGCAGTGAAGTTTCCGTGCTTGACGAGTGGATTGCAGTTTCACACATCCTTCACGAGCTTTACGACGGACACACGACCGTGCACAACAGAAATCCGAACCAGCGATACATCAGCGACTTTGCACAAATTCAGAGCGGAGCCACGCTTTCAAAAATCAACGGGGTTCCGGCAAAATCAATCTACGAAAATTTTCTTTCTGTCTATCAATACGAGCGCACGGATTTTGCAAAATCGATTTTCACATCAAAAATCCTTTGCTCCGAAGATTATCTTCGATGGTGCGGAGTGGATGTTTCCAACGGCGTGACATTCACGTTTGAAAGCGGGGAAGGAAGCGGGGATTTTCATTATGATTTTGTACCTATCGACCAAGTAAAAAATCTCAAGATGCAGGAAGCCGGCAAATGGGTTTACTACGAAATCGACAAAGAAAAATCGACGGGAATTTTCACTCTCACGACCTGCAATTTCAACAAGGAATACAAAGACACTGTAAAAAAATTTTTTGAAGAAGTTGCCGAAAACAAAATTCAAAATGTGATTGTCGATTTGAGATCGAACGGCGGCGGCAATTCGCTTGTCGGAGATGAATTCTTGCGTTATCTTGACATCGACGGATATTACAGCTGGGCAAATGAAATACGCGTTGGAAATTTCCTGATTCGAAACAAGAGGTCGTTCTGCAAAAACAATAAACTCAAGCCGTCGTTCGCAGGAAATATTTTTGTTCTCACAGATACAAGAACTTACAGTTCCGCAATGGATTTCACGATGTATATCTGCGACAACAAACTTGGAAAAATCATTGGAGAGGCATCCGGAAATCTACCCAGCAGTTACGGCGACTGCCTTAATTTCATCACGCCGAATTCAAGGCTTGCATTTTCAGTTTCTTACAAGCACTGGCATCGAATTGACGAAAGCAAAGAAAGCGAACCGCTCAACCCCGACTATCCGTGCGACCCAAAAGATGCGTTGAAAGAAGCATACAAGTTAATAGAAAAAAACACATCAAAATCACCGGCACCCGATGCAGGTCCGCAGTAAAATTTCAAGCGGGGATGAGTAATAAGTATCGTCCTGCATCCGCACTGCATATAATATTGAGATTCCGAAACGTCGGGGCTGACCAAAAAGTATTGTCAGGGATGACTAATAAGTTTGAAATGTCATTGCCGTACTTGATACGGCAATCTATAAATGCTTATATTATAAATAAATAGATTTTCGGGTCGAGCCCGAAAATGACATAAATTAAACTTAT
>ODAI011420478.1_pt1 | contig 14014 bp, 11 predicted proteins | sample 1539321 | NCBI WGS metagenome assembly ODAI01 (sample SAMN02144231, study PRJEB22623) | gut metagenome | biome: sheep rumen | host: Ovis aries | place: New Zealand
CGGTTGGAATTACTGCAGGCAGAAACGGCTATCAGTACCGCTGCGTAGTGACAGACAGCGCGAATAACACAGTGACGAGTGCAGGCGCTGCGATCATTGTCGGTGAAGAAGCCCTGACGGTTACGGATCCCGAAGATTATACCGGCCCTGTCGGTACGAACGCGACCTTTACGGTAACCGCAAACAAGGACAACGTCACCTATCAGTGGGAGTACAGCAGCAACGGCACAAAGTGGGCCAAGACGACGCTGGAAGGCTACAATACCAATACGCTGACGGTTGGAATTACTGCAGGCAGAAACGGGTATCAGTACCGTTGCGTGGTTACGGACAGCGCGAATAACAGTGTAACAAGTGCAGGCGCTGCGATTATTGTCGGGAACGTTGATATTGTTGAAGGTGATTTTACTTACGAATTGATTACGGACTCCAATAACTATGTACTTGTTAAAGCGTATGCGGGGTCTGACAGCGTCGTAATTGTTCCGTCAACAATTCAAAACGGTGCGTATATTGTCAAGGAGATTGGAATGGGTGCATTCTCCGGCAATCAGACAATTACGGAAGTCTCTCTCCCGAATGCAATTGAAGTAATTGGTAAACAGGCCTTCATGAACTGCACCAATCTCAGCAGAATGACGTGCCATGATTAATCATGTGTGACAATTGCTAAAGACCGATTTGACAGTATAACTCAAATAACGATTAAGAAAACCTAACTTGCGCTGAAGAGGAGTAATACACAGTAGCGTTACTCCTCTTCAGTTTGTTACGACGTAAGTTTCTGAAGTAGGTAATACTTGATGCAAATTAAACAACAAGACTTTTTTAAGCTCCTTCTTGTGCTGTTTCCGATCTTTATCATGCTTATCTTTAGACTGGCGGCTTTTGCCGGAATTCCAACCGACGTTGATATTTCGCAGAAGGCATCAAAAACAGTGATGCCGGAAATGTTTGGCGCTATAGGAGATGGAGAAGCAAACGACACGCATTCATTCAAATTAATGACAGACTATATGACGGCGCATCATGCCACTGCGGTACTGACCGGAGATTATCTGGTTGAATCCGTTGAACTCTCCGATAATGGTCATATTATCGGAAAGGGCGGCGTGTTAAGAAAAATCCCAAATAATGAAATCAAATATGCGATCCTCACATTGAATAACAACTGCACAATAGAAGGGCTTACCTTGATAGGGGATCGCGATTATAATGACACAGACGGACAGTGGGGACATTGCATTTATATAGAAGGGGATAATTGTGAAGTCAAAAACTGTACGGCAATCAATCCTCACGGTGATGGTATCTATATACATGGTAATGATGCACATATTGACGGGTGCATGATTGAACGCGCATTTCGTAACGGAATATCGGTCACTGACAGTATGAATTTTCTGATCGAAAATACTAAGATTTCTAACGTTTATGGACATTCTCCAGAGTTCGGAATTGATATTGAACCCAATAATGCACAGGATTTCGCAGTCGGCCGTATTAATAACATTGATATTACGAATTGCTGCGGAGGAATTCTGATTTATACCAATGCAAAACAAAGCAATCCATTTAATATTACATGTGAAAATGCAAGAATCGTTGGAACAAATGGCAGAAATGCCGTTCGTTTCAGAGGACATACATATAATGGCGATTGCTATGACTTTTCAAATATATGGATAATAAATCCGGCAGCTGAGGCGTCAGATTTGATTTATTTTGAATTTTTAGGCGAGAACAATCCAACAATCAATCTTTCCGCGAAAATTGTGGGAGAGACCAGCCAAAGAGTGGCAAGTATTTACACCGAAAAATATATTTGCGATAAACCAATTAATCTCTCCGTCCTGTCAGACAATCCTTATGGAGTCGGAAATACAGAATCCAGTATTGTTGTGGATTCATTAAATCCGAACATTAAGATTGATACAAATTATTTTGTTGAAGATTTGTGGGATCAAGTAGATATAAAATATAGATGAGCACATTTTCAAGTACTTTCAATGTTTTCAAGGATCAGATCAGCTGCAAATAAAGTATCTTGTTTGTTGAATGGTGAATCTCCAAAGCATCTGATAACATCGGATAGGATTTAAGAAAAACAATTTTTTATTACATTTTTGATAGAAGGAAAGAGTAGACAATGAGGTGTGAAGAATTATACCAAACAATATATAGTAGAACGCCGGAAGCGCTGTCATTTTGCCCCTACCGTATTTCTCCCCTCGGCGCGCACATTGATCACCAATATGGGAAAATCAACGGTCTTGCCATTGATAAAGGCATTCATATTGCATACAGCCGAAAAGAAAACGGCGTCGTGGAGCTGCAGTCTCTGAACTTCCCGAAGCGTGCCCAGTTCCATGTTGCCTCGATCCCGGAAGAAAAAGTCGGCGACTGGGCGGATCACTGCAGAGGCGCAGCCAAGATACTGGGTGAAAAGTACCCCCTGCACTACGGTATCTCCGGCGTCATTGAAGGCACCCTGCCGATTGGAGGCTTGAGCAGCAGCGCTTCTGTGATCATTGCGTTTCTGTCCGCACTGGCGTCGGTAAACGGAATCAAGCTGGAGCTTTGGGAGACCATCATGATGGCGAAGGCTGCGGAGAACAAGTACGTAGGAGTCAACTGCGGCAAGCTGGACCAAAGCTGTGAAGTGCTATGCAAAAAGGATCAGCTGCTGTATCTGGATTGTGTCGATGATTCCTACTCCCTTATTCCGTGGACCGGCCCAAAGTTTACAATTGCCGTCTTCTTCAGCGGCCTGGAGCGCTCGCTTGCTACCTCTGCGTATAACCTGCGGCAGGATGAATGCAAGGCGGCGGCGTATGATCTGCTCGCGTTTGCCGGGATGGAGTATGGAAAGTTCATCGACACCAGACTGAGGGATGTTCCGGCAGAAGTCTTTGAGGAATACAAGGACCGTCTCCCGCTGAACTTCCGTAAGCGCGCCACTCACTATTTCGGCGAGTTTGCCCGTGCGGAGGCAGGTGCGGAAGCATGGAAAAACGGCGACCTGGCGACATACGGGCGCCTGATTTTCGAGAGCGGCAAAAGCTCGGTTGAAAACTATGAATGCGGCTGCCCGGAGCTCATCACGCTCTACAACATCATGACGGAGACGGACGGCATCTATGGCGGGCGTTTCTCCGGCGCCGGCTTCAAGGGTTGCTGCATGGCATTGATCCAACCGGAAAAGGCGGATGATGTGCTTGCGCATGTGGGGGAGAAGTATCTCGCAGCCTACCCGGGGCTAGAAGGGAAATACATGTCTGCCCTGTGCAGCTCCGCCGATGGGGTGAAGCTATGAAATGCATCATTCTCGCAGCGGGCTATGCGACGCGGCTCTATCCTCTGACAGAAAAATTCCCGAGGCCCCTTCTGCCGGTTGGCGGCAAGCCGATCCTGGACTGGCTGATCGACGATCTGAAAAACGAAGCCGACGAGTTCATCGTTGTGACCAATCATAAGTTCGCAGATGTTTTCCGCGAGTGGGCTGGGGGAAAGAATAATATCCGCATCCTTGACGACGGCACGGAAACCAACGAGACCCGCCTCGGTGCCGTGAAAGACATTGAGCTTGCAAACCGTGGGCTCAATGATGACGTACTTGTCATGGCGGGGGGTAATGTCCTGGATTTCAGCCTTGTCCCGTTTATTCGCTATGCGCGGGAAAAGGGGACAAGCTGCGTTATGTGCCATGAAGAGAACGAACTGAAACGGCAGCAGAAAACAGCAATTATCACCGTGGATAGCGATGCGTGTATTACAAGCTACGAGGAAAAGCCGCAGGTACCCAAAGGCAATCTTGCGGTGCCGCCGTTTTACTATTATCAACGCGGCGATCTGAACCGCATCCCGGAGGCGCTGGACGCAGGCTGCGGATACGACGCGCCGGGAAGCTATGCGGCGTGGTTATCGGGAAAAACGACGATGCACGCATGGAAAATGCCGGGCAAGCGGCATGATATCGGAGACATGAAAAGTTATGAAGCTGTCCGGGAGAGCTACAAAGGAGCCATACGATGAAAATAACGGTTGCAGGTGTGGGCTATGTTGGCCTGAGCCTTGCGGTGCTTCTGTCACAACACCATGAAGTGACCGCAATCACAACAACAGAGGAAAAAGCGGAAAAGCTCAATCGGTTCGTCAGTCCCATTCAGGATACGGAGATTGAGAGATTCTTTGACGAGGCGCGCGAAGGAAAACGCAAATTGTATCTTCATACCACAACAGATAAGGAAGCAGCATACAAGAGCGCGGAGCTCGTCATCATTGCCACGCCGACGAATTATGACAGCCAGAAGAATTACTTCGATACCAGCGCGGTTGAGGATGTCATCCAGTGGGTGCTGAAGGTGAATCCAAGTGTCCCCATGGTCATCAAGAGCACGATCCCTGTCGGATATACTGTAAGCGTAAGAGAAAAGCTGGGCGCGAAAAATTTGTTCTTCAGCCCGGAGTTTTTGCGCGAATCCAAGGCGCTCTATGACAATCTCTATCCCAGCCGAATCATCGTCGGCTGCGATGATGGGACAAAAGAAGCTGCGGAAATGTTTGCGAGGCTGCTCGTCGAAGGTGCGGTAAAGAAAGATATTCCTGTGAGAATCATGGGATTTACGGAGGCGGAAGCGGTCAAGCTTTTTGCAAATACATACCTTGCTCTCCGTGTCAGCTATTTCAACGAGCTTGACACTTATGCGGAGATGAAGGGACTGAACACCAAAGAAATCATTGACGGCGTCTGCCTCGATCCGAGGATCGGCTCCCATTACAACAACCCGTCTTTCGGTTATGGCGGCTATTGTCTGCCGAAGGACACCAAGCAGCTTTTGGCCAATTATGAGGACGTCCCCGAAAACCTGATTCAGGCGATCGTGGAAAGCAACAGAACGCGCAAGGACTTCATCGCGGACCGCGTGCTGGAGAAGGCCGGATACTACACCGCAAACAGCATCTGGAACGCTGAAAAAGAGCGTCCTATCACCGTCGGCATTTTCCGCTTAACGATGAAGAGCAACAGCGATAACTTCCGCCAAAGCAGTATTCAGGGTGTTATGAAGAGAGTCAAGGCAAAGGGAGCAACGGTCATCATCTATGAACCGACACTGCCGGATGGTACAACCTTCTTCGGAAGCCTGGTCGTAAACGACATTGAAAAATTCAAGAAGGGCTCCGATGTGATCCTTGCAAACCGCTTTGAAGATGTGCTGAATGATGTGGAAGGGAAGGTTTATACAAGGGATCTGTTTCGAAGAGACTAACCAAGACTGTAACCGACCAAGAACCACTCGCTTAAAACATACCCCCAACCGTTCTCCTTCAGTAAACGATTTATAAAACTATCATGAAAGTAAGCACAAAAGATGATGCATGAGTACTGATGTATATTATACTTGCTTTGCTTCGAGGAAAGATCAAATGCTAACGTCTGATCAGTATTACATTCTTAATATGCTTCGCAAGAGCTTAATTCCCCAATATGTTGAAACAAGCGTCTACACGGATGCTAACAAAGTTGAGAGTATCGTTTTGCGGAACGGTATCTTGCTAACTGTGTATAAAAAGCTTTCGGATGATCTGCAAAAATGGCTTAAAGATAAGTATTTGACTGCAGTCGCGAATGCGATTATTCAAGAATATGAAGGAAATCAAGTTTTGAAACACTTAAGTGATGCAGGCCTGAACTGCATAGCACTGAAAGGCTGGGAATTGCTGAAACTGTACCCAGAGCAAACCATGCGGCAGATGGCAGACTTGGACATCCTTGTTAAACCCTATAAATATGAAAAAATCAAATCTATAATGGCTGAAATTGGTTTTTCTTGTGAGAGTGAATCTGCTTGGAAGCATGATAGCTTTAAAAAGAACAAAGTGCATGTGGAAATGCATAAGAGGCTTACGGATGATAGCAGATCAATTCAGCGCTGGGAGAGGGGAATCTGGGACAGAGCTTCTCGCATTGAGGACAACGTGTTTCGAATGAGCCCGGAAGATTTTTATATCTTTCACTTTGTTCATCTCTATAAGGATTTCATGAACGGATCGCTGGGTTTGCGCAGAATCGTGGATACTTGGCTTCTTCAAAAACAGCCAGTGGATATGTCAGTGGTAAGAAACACACTTGCTTCCTTTGAAATGTGGAAGTTCCATGAGCGAATGGTAAAACTGAGCCAGGTAACGATGGGGGATGAGCCCATAGATAAAGACTCGGAAGTGTTACTGAAACACGCATTTACTCATGGCATTTACGGATCTGATAAGAGCTACAAGGCTGGACGGATTGCGGCGATGGGCGGGAGCCTGAGACGTGGAAAGTTGCAATCAAAGATTGCTGCCGTTTTCCTCCCGTATGCACGTATGAAAGCACAATATCCTGTACTAGAAAAGTGCCCTGTACTTCTCCCATATTGTTGGGGGAAGCGTATCATACGCTATGCCAGAGGAAATACGAAAAAGTATCGCTATATGATGGACTACAGCAATGTGGGTGAGGACGATTATATTGAAATTAAGAATTTTTTTGAGGCAGGTGGCGTGTAGTTCGTGACATAAAACACAAGGAATGCTTTGAACATATATTCAGTTAATGTCTACCTTCGGGGAAAACATCTTTTTGGGATAGTATCGGTTATCACGAAAAAAGTATTATCCCGAAATGAGTCAGGAAACTGTTGAAACGACACAGTTTTCTGCTCAAATTTTCGGGATAATATTTTGCTGTGTTTGAGACGACTTCAGTAAATGCTTTTTACTACGGTTTGGAATTTCGGGATAATATTTGCATCAGAGCCCGTACAGCTTTCGCAGCAACTCTTCATCGTCTACAGTATACGGTGCCGAATCCAGCTTTTCTATGACGCCACCGCCGAGAGCCGCTTCAATGGCTTTTCTTTTGTCCTCGGTATCAACATGAGCATAAATAAGGGTAGTTTCCAGTTGGCTGTGCCCCAACCACTGGGAGATCCTTTCAAGATCCATCCCATGCTGGTACAAGTGCATTGCTCTGGAATGCCGCCAGAGATGTGGATGCGGATTGTCGGGAACCTCTCGGCATTTTTCCTTCGCAGCAGTGACGTACTTTTGGATTCTGTACCGGGCAGTGTCATCACACATCGGGCACTTTTGCCCATGACGCACAGTAAAGAACAGCCAGCAAGGTGAACTCATGTTCTCATTCGAGTGCCATACCGAAAGGTATTTTTTCAGATGCTTAACCGTTTCTGGCATAAGAGGCACAATGCGAATCTTGTTCCCTTTGCCATGAAGTATTACCGTAGGCGTCTTATCTAACTTGAAGTCATGGAGCTTCAAATCCAAAATTTCCTGAATCCGAGCGCCGGTGTCATACAGCAGAATCATCAGCAATTGATCGCGAACTCCTGTAGGGGTTGAAGTATTAGGCGCTTCCATCAACGCCTTTACTGCGGCTTCACTCATGTAATCCACTTTCCCAAAGTTATCATTTTTCCTGCTTTTAATCTGGCCAAGTCTGTTCTTGAGATCAATATACTCCGGTTTACACGCCGAGGCATAGGTGACGAAAGCTCGGATTACCGCAAGCCTGTTGTTGCAGGTAGCCGAAGATAACTTTCTCTTGGCCGTGAGATGGCGAAGATATTCAGTCACCATCTCGTAGCTGAACATAGGCGCAGTAACGGAATATCTTGAAATGCCCTGCGTGGCCGCAACAAAGTCCAGATACTGGTTCAGCCCGGTCCGGTATGTGTTGACCGTATTCGTACCGGCACCGCGATGCACAGGTAAATATACTTCAAGGAAATTGCGAATCAGCATAAAAAGCTGGGCATCCTTTACTCTTCCCATAGCTCGCACCTCGGAAGGATTTTGTTCATGCCGTCCCAATCAATCCCCGCATTTTTTACAAGATGCTCAGGAAGAAGATGAATGTAATAAGCAGTGGACGCAAGTTCTCTATGGCCCATATATGTCTGAAGATACGGAAGCCGTGAGCTGAGATCATACTTTTGATCCAGCCATCTGTTTAAAACGGTTGTCGCAAAACGATGCCTGAGATCGTAGACTCGAACATCTGGAAGCATGTCCTCCGGAACATCCGGTTTAGTCTGAGCAAAAAAGGTACGAAAGCGTTTCTGCATCTTCTGTGCGGTAAACGGTCTGTTATGACCGGTAGGAAAGAAATAGTCATCGTCCGGGTAGGCCGCGTCGCGCATCGCTGCATATTCTCTTGCCAGAGCAAGCATATCTTCAGACATGACGACAGTTCTGCTTTTGTGCCATTTCGTATTCAGGATACGAATCTCGCCGGTTTTCAAATCCACATTTGCACTTTTCAACTGGCGGCCTTCGCCTGGACGCAGCCCGCAAGTATAGGTCAGCCGAAAATATGCCTGGAAGAGATATTTTTGAAACGGATTACGCCGGCAAACATAGCTGTCAATTTTTGAAAAGAGTGCAGAAAGCTCATCATCAGAAAGCAGATAAGGGATGAATGTTCTTTTTCCTGAGATATATGCATCGGGAAGAATGTATGCGGCTTTCCCGACTGCATTTTGGTATCGCGCCAGGCCACGCAGAAAAGCAGCGCGCGAATGGATTACACCATTCGCAGTTCCAGCATCCATGCGCAACCAGCTCATGGCCAGTGCTTCCGTTATGAGATCTGCAGCAGGATAGTTTTTCGCACAGAAAAGGTCAAACTGCCTGCTGCGATCCAAAAAAGTGCTCTCCGCATATCCCAATGACACCTTGAGATCAATCATGCCGTCCAGATCATCCGCGAATGAACTCATATAACCTCGGTTCATTTGAATGCCCTCCCAGTTACCGGGATGTCCGTGAAATCAAGCGCGCATTCCTTGAGATTTCCGGTATCCAGCGAAAGGTATTGTCGGGAAGAATGCATGTCATTGTGGCCGAGAATTTGCGCTACCGTTGTAAGAGGCGTTCCCGCTACAATCAGCTTTTTGGCCAGCCTCCTGCGAAGTCCATGAAAGCCCTTACCATCAAACGGCTGACGGACAATTCCAGCTTGCTTCTGGTATTTTTGAAACATATCTCCGACTGACACGGCATCCATCATAGCAACGCATGGGGCACTCGCTCGCAAAAATACTTCCTTGCAGTCAGATTCAGGACGCGCGTTCAAAATATAATCCTGAAGCGCTGTTCCAACATCCGACAGCAGAGGCAGTACAACTGTACGTGTGGTTTTCTGCTGTACAATCCGAATCTCACCTCTTCGCCAATCAATGTTTTCAAGTTGAAGCCGGATAATATCGCAGGCGCGCATTCCGGTAGAGGCGGCAAGTAAAATTATTGCTTTGTCTCGTTTTCCCTTAGGTGAATCGGTATCAATCACATTCAAAACAGCCTCCAGCTCGTTGTCCGTTACGTAGCTTTGAATCGGCATCTCGCGGTACACTTTGTAAGAGAAAAGCTCAACGCAGTCGGGTACTTGCGCCTCCGTGTCTCTCAGAAATATGTGAAAATGCCTCAGATAGAGTAAAAGCGTATGGAGTGTCGAAATCTTCACCTCCGAAGCGGTCTGAAACAGAAAAGCCCTCGCATCATCAACTGTAGCTTTGAACAGGGAACATCCATTACGCTCAAAATAGTTCAGGTACTTTCGCACAGCCCAGGCAGCATCATTTCTCGTGTTCGAACCGTAATTCTTCGCTGCCAAAAACAAATCCAACAGTCGCGCATGTTCTGCATTCAAAATATATTCAGTCCCATGCACTACCGGAGCTATAGAAATCTTGCCAGTCATATACAATTCGTTCATTCGTGAAGCAGCCAAGTTAAGTGAAAAGTAATACCCGGAGAGCTCCTTCCGATCATACCGCTCCCTTTGGATGCGCATAAATTCTTCTGTGACAAAGGGATCATAAAAGACGTGTGACGTTTTTTCATAGTATTTCTCAATTGTGCGTATGTCCGGCATGTAGTTTCTCCATATCGTAGACTCCCTGTATCCGGCTCTCCGAAATTCGGCCAACAACATTGCTGTGAGTTCGTGTATCGTGATCTGTCCTTGCACGGGGATCACCTCCAGTGAAAAGTCGGGACGCTGCCCGCTTTCACTATTATCTGCTACTCTGCACCTTAACGCTATATTATCCCGAAATTTGCTGCGCTCTGATTGCGATTTGCCCGGTGACCTCCCCTGAGAGAGAAAATATTATCCCGAAAAATCATAATGGAACTCGTTGAATACCAACAGGTTCCCTCATGATTTCGGGATAACATATTTTTCGTGATAACTGCTGATGTGTCCTTATAAGCTTTCTCGTGATAGTAAGTATTTTACTGTTGGCCTCGATGAAGCTGTATCGCAGATGGGCTTTTACTTCTTTCGGTTCTTTGCGAAAAAACCGAGCGCCTCCTGCAGAATCTCATTGGCGCGGGCAAGTTCCGCGTTTTCTCGCTCAAGCTCCCGTATCCGCCGATCTTTCTCGTCTCCCGTCTCTCGCTTGTGTCCGCTGCCGCCGTGCGCCTGGTCGCCATGAATGTTCTGTCGGTGCCGCCAGTCTGCAAGCGTGTAGTACAGAACTCCCAGCTGTGCCGCTGCCTTCTTGATTCCTATTTCGTCTGATAGCTTTACCGCTTCTTCTTTGAAGCTCTTTTCGTAGGTCGCCATTTTCCTCACCTTCCTATGTCTTCCTATTCTACCATACTTTGGTGAGTTTTCCGACTCTACTTTTATGATAGCATTCCAATGTGACCAGTGTGCAGGTAAACAACGGCATGTACTACGAGACCATCTTCTGAGAAACACCCGCAAATGAACTATCGACGAAAAGACAGGATCGGGACAACCGATTCTGTTTTTTTGTTTTTCCCGGGCGGCTACACCCGCACGTCCGCGGCAGACTCCGGCAGCGACAGCGCAGTACGCTTACAGCTTCAAAGGCTGGCTATGACTTGGAATACGGATCACCGCCACGGTGCCTTTACCTTCCAGGCTCCGGATCGTGAGCGTTCCACGGCACATCCGCTCCAGGCGCTTTTCGACGTTACGGAGCCCGACATGAAGCCGCTGATCCTCTTCCGACGCTCCGGGCTTCTCCGGCGGTATCCCGGCCCCGTTGTCTTCCACCTCGACGACATGGAACCCGTCTTCCTCAAAGCTGCGTATCCATATGCTTCCGTGCAAATCTTTGCTTCCGCTGATCCCGTGCTCTACGGCATTTTCAACCAGCATCTGCAGCGAAAAGGCCGGGATGAAAAAGCTCCTGTCCCGGTAATCCGTTACGATGCTCAGCCGATCCTCGAAGCGCAGCTTCTGCATGTAGAGATAGTCGTCCACCACCTTGAATTCCCGATCTGCCCGGATGCACTCCGTCTCTTCCAGCATGTCCACGCTCCCTCTCAAAAAGCCCGCAAAATGATTCAAGGCCTCCTCCGCTTTCTGCGGCTCGTCGATATAGGCGCGGATAACCGCCAGGCAGTTGTAGATAAAATGCGGCTTGATCTGCGCCAGCAGGAGCTTTGTTGTCAGCGCTTCGTTTTCGAGCTTCTGCCGGTAATACAGCTCGTTTTGCTCCACCATGTCCCGAATGTCGCCCGCCAGCATACCGATCTCATCCCCGCGGCCGATCAGACTTTCCAGTGCGTCGGACAGCTTTTGGGCCGACTTGTCCCCCGTATAGGCCCGGATATTCCGTGCGAGCGTCAGCGTCGGCTTCAGCGAGCTCCGATAGATCGTATAGAGCATGGTCAGGATCGCGGCGAGGATGATCAGGGTGACCCATTTTTCAAAGCTCCATACATCCGACCGGATCTCTTCCCGCATCTCCTGCATGGATACGGAGACTGCGAAAAGGGCCCTGTGATTGATACCGATCCGCGAATATTTGCTCGCATACTCGATTCCGTCCTTCGGGGAACGATAAACCTCGGTCCCGGTTTCAAGCGGGTAGTCCTGCTCACAGAGCGCCATGGCCTCCGGGTGCTCCGCCGCGTGAAAGTCCCACACATCTCCCAGAGCCATGCGCTGTTCCAGAAAGCCTGTGTCTTCAGCCGTGCTCAGAAAGACGGCAAAGGCGCCCTCTCCGGATGCATTCGGAATCAAGCAGGAAATCACATCGACGCCCACATGGCTGCGATTCACGGACAGCGCAAGCATGGTTTCAAGGTAACAGTATTCCGCAAAATAGCGCTGGCGCTGCGCAGGCATTTCCCGAAGCGCCTCCGCCGTAAGCGCGGTGACATTCAGACGCTCAAATTCACTGCGCTCCTCCGCCCATTTCATGTATGTGTCCATGTCGTGAAACGGGGGCAGCTCCATTTCCTCCCAGTGCTCCTGCCAATAGGACAGCAGCCAGTCAAGGCTCTGATGATTGACGAGCGGGTACAGCAAAACAGAGACTTCATCCAGCCTCTTTTCCACGTTTGCCAAAGCCCGCTCGTGAAAGATCCTGTAGATCACAGCTCCGCTCAGGAGCATGGCGGCGACCCCCAGCGCAAGCGCGATGGCCGTCACCCTGACGAGCAGGGATTTCTTTTTCACCGTCATCTTCATGGCATAATCCCACTTTTATTCAACAGGCCCTCGTTCGTCATGTCCCGGTACGCGGCCCATTCGTACTGGCACATATACTCCCCCTGGTACATGGACAGCGCGCGGGCGTCATGGGCGAGGGCGCGATAATAGTCGCAGGCGATCTTTTCCGGCGCGACGGCATAGGAATCCCGTCTGTGTATAAAGATGTCGGAGAGTTGACGCTCCTCCAGCCAGTTTTGCAGTTCATGGATGAGCTGGGCGAAATACTTCCGCTGCCTTTCGTCCTCTCTGACCTCGTCCATCCAGAGGATGGCCCTGAGCTGCGTATTGGTCACGGACGCGCCCCTCCGGTCGATCAGGTAGGCGAACAGCTCCTTGACCTTCGTACGGCGGAAGCGAACGGGCTGACCGTCATAGAACAGTTCAAAATGCCCGAAGCACTGGACATAAAGCCCCTTCTTCGTATCGCTGACCGGATGCCGCAGGTTTAAAAGCGCCTGCCGTACGTCCTCCGGCCTCGCGGGCTTCAGGATATAGTCGCTGACATAGAGCCTGAGCGCGTCCAGGGCAAAATTCGGATACGCCGTCACGATAATGATATTGGTCATCGGGCAGATCCGTTTGATCTCCGAGGCCAGCGTCAGACCGTCCATGTCCGGCATTTTGATGTCCAGGAACACAACGTCGAAGCTCTGCTCCCCACACAGCGAGAGCGCGGCTTTTGACTCTCTGGCCGTCACGATCTCATCGCCCGGCGCAGCCTTCTCCATCACCCGGAGCAAATCCCGCAGGGCCCCGGCCTCGTCGTCTACAAGCAGGATCTTCATGTCTCTCTCACCCTTTCCGATTTTCGCGTGTCTAAGGCAACACCGTACAATCCGTCTTCGGCGCCTCCTGGAAAGTTTGCTCTCGCTGAATTATGCGGAATTGCCCCAAATTGTTACTATATCACATCCAGTATGACCGCAGTATTACAAATTGGCAAAAAAGAACCCTTACAGGCGCCGCAGGCACCTGTAAGGGCTAAATCTGTTACGCGGCCTTGTTGAGAACAAGAACGATGTCGCCGTAAGTCTCCGGCGCGGAATAGGTCGTGCCGTCCTTTTCAAAGCCCTCGGGGACCTTCAGCAGATGGATCTCATGGCCAGGGCCCTCGGGCATGTCGAAGCTCGCCGCGCCGTCCGCGTCCGTCTTGCCGAGGACGCACTCGGCTTCGGAGCAGAACTGCACCGTGACGCCCTTGACGGGATTGCCGTCCTGATCCTGCACGATCACGCGGTAGGCGCCGCCGCTGTTCTCCGCTGTGTCCGCCGAGGCGTCCTTCGCGCCGGCGTCGACGGCGGCAGGCTGCTTCCCTTCCAGCAGCTCGCTGAATCTGGTCTCATAGAGGCTGACCACGGCGCCGTTGATCGGAGGCGCGAGAATGACGCCGTTGCTGTCGACAAAGATGCTGGTCGGGAAGCCCCCGATACTCCCGAGCTCATCGAGAGCCCCCGGCAGCGCGAGGTTCCGAAAACG
>ODAI013889330.1_pt1 | contig 14014 bp, 9 predicted proteins | sample 1539321 | NCBI WGS metagenome assembly ODAI01 (sample SAMN02144231, study PRJEB22623) | gut metagenome | biome: sheep rumen | host: Ovis aries | place: New Zealand
AGGTCAATAAGACGATGCTTGACAGACAGACAGACAGACAGACAGACAGACAGACAGACAGACAGACAGACAGACAGACAGGATATCCTTCTGTAGATAAGCCATGGTTGAAGTATTATTCGAAAGAACAGATTAATGCTGAATTGCCGAAATATAAGATAATTGATTATATTGAGAAACAAAATAAGGATCATTCTGATTCAACAGCATTTAATTATTACGGTCGAAAAATCACATATGGTCAATTCTTTGATTATACAAAACAGGTGGCGAAGAGCTTCACAAAACTGGGAGTTTCTGAAAAGGATATAGTTGCCATAATCGCGGTCAGTATTCCCGAAGTAATATATTCGTTCTATGGCTTAAATCGTATAGGTGCAATATCGAATATGATTGATCCTAGGACAAGTGCTGAAGGGATTAAAGAGTATCTCTTAGAAACAAAAACGACAGTGGTTGTTGTCCTTGATATTGCTTATCAAAAAATAGTTAAGGCTATAATGGGAACACAGGTAAAAACAGTCGTTGTTGTATCACCGTCAGATTCTCTTCCAACCGGAATGAAGATTCTTTACAGATTAACCAAAGGCAAGATTAGGGTTAATTCTGATCATATGCTATGGAACAAGTTTATTGAAATTGGGAAAGATCAGGATTATACGGATACCCCTTATCGTGAAAAAGAATGCTGTGTAATTGTTCATACAGGAGGCACTACCGGATTTCCCAAAGGTGTTATGTTATCAAACGATAACCTTAACCAGTCTGCATTTCAGTTAATCAACAGCGAATTCAATCTTAATCGTGGAGATATATGGGCGGATATTATGCCGCCTTTTATCGCTTACGGAATAGGAAATGGATTGCATATGCCGTTAATAAAGGGAATGGAAGTAGTTTTGATTCCTGCATTTGATCCTAAGAAATATGATGAACTCATGATCAAATATAATCCAACTCATATAGTTGGTGTTCCGTCGCATTATGAAAATATCATTAGCAGTAAAAAAATGAATAATAAGGATATTTCATATCTTGTTTCGCCAGTCGTTGGTGGTGATTCAATGAAGCCCGAACTAGAGAAGAAAGTAAACGCATTTATTAAATCACACAATGGCCAAAACAATGTCATGAAGGGCTATGGAATGACAGAAGTTTCTGCAGCGGTCAGCGCATGTATGTCAGATAAAATAAATAAGATAGGCAGTGTCGGAATTCCTTTTGCACATACTATCATATCAGTCTTTGATCCAGAAACGGGAAAAGAATTAAAGTATGGTGAAAAAGGTGAGGTTTGCATGACGGGGCCTAATACGATGGTGGGATATTACGAAAACGAGAAGGAAACAGATCAGATATTAAGAGTTCATCCGGATGGTCTTGTTTGGGTGCATTCTGGTGACATAGGATACATGGATGAAGATGGTTTTCTGTTTATTGAAGGAAGGATAAAAAGAATTATCGTTCGACATGATGGATTTAAAGTGTTTCCAAGCTTTATCGAGGATGTAGTTATCAAAAGCGATAAAGTTAAGGAATGTTGTGCGGTAGGCGCACCCGATCATAATCATGCCCAAGGTATGGTGCCGGTACTTTTTGTTGTTTTATCTGGAAAAGGTCAGGATGATAAAGAGCATACAATAAATGAATTGGTTGAATTATGCGAAACGGAGTTGCCTGAATATGCTCAACCGAGAAAAATACAAACTGTAGACAAATTACCTCTTACCCCAATAGGAAAAATTGATTATAGGTCGCTTGAAAAAGAAGTTTCGTAGATATAATTGAAAAGCGTAGTTACCACAGACGGAGGTGAACGATCTTAAAAGATTATTCGTCTCCGTCTTTTTATCCCAAAATCGTCGGAAACGGCAAATCAAAGAAAGGAGATTTACAAAATGGAACAGCAACAGATTTCAGCAAAAAAACTGAAGGCAATGGAGAAGGTAAGCCATATTTCTATCTTGATCTTGTGGGAGTGATGCGGGTTGCAACCTCTTTGGATATGTTCTCAATCATATTTTCTATAGATTCGCCGGAATTCAGAGCCTTTTTTACGGCTTCAATATCAGAAGGATGTATACTCCTGTAGCTGATTCCGGTTTCGTGTATGGCGTCTCTGATATCAGCATCAAGAGCCTGATCCATGATTACTCCTACTGTTAACCCATAGGCGTTACTGAATCCGTAATTGAAGAGTCTTTCTGATATATCACGATCTATGGGAATTTCTCTGATAACAGATAAAACATCCTCTTGATGTTTTCCCTTGAAATGTTGCATAAATATATCTTTGATGCCATTGAAGAAATCCCGGAAAGCACTTTTGATGATAGTAGCTATCGACTTCTTTATTTCCGTATTTATGTTTTCCTCTCGTTCGTCCAGTTCCGCAGATTTTTTAAGTAACCTTACTTCCTTACCTTTAAGCATTTCAGCAAAAGAATGTAATTCTTGACTTTTATCAGATAACTCAGTTTCTTTTCTGGAAAGATGCTTTTGCTGAATCTGTAGATCGTACTGCATCTGCTTAAGAGCAGAAGGGTAACGTTCCGCGATTTCCTTCTCGACCTGATTGCGTATTGTATAATTGAGTGTGAGCTCCTTTTCTTCGATTTTACAGGCCATTTTATTCAACTCTTTTTCGCGCTTATCTAAAAGAGCCTGCTGTTCTTTAAAGTATTTGATCATCCGCTCATTGCTTTCTTTGGTTTCTGCAGAAGCTTGCCACCTACGATACATATCCGGGGTAACAGATATTGTTTTGGGTCTCCCGAATATATTGGTGTCAGTGATAACCTTGTTCTTGTCTTCCTCAGATACAAGATCGTTTTTGAGCGCAGATATCTTTTCCTGTAATCTGATGGCGATAGCCTCCTCTTTTTCCAGAGAGGACTTTCCAGGGGACTTAGGTATATCCATTACATCTAAGCCATGCTCCATACATATATGGAGTTTCATATCGCGTTCCCATTCTGAATAGGTTATCTTCGCATTATTCCACTTGCTCAAAGGTTTTTCGGGATGTGGACATTTAAAACCCATCTTTTCAAGGGCTTTGTTTTGAGAAATATCCAATCCGTCCTTTCCCATATAAGTCCATACTTTTCTGATGTGAAGGTGCGGTACAGCCTCATCCATATGTAGTGAAGCATCGAGAAAGTGGAGATTTTCTCCGAACCTGTCTATCAGCTCCTTTTGGTAATCCTCAAATATCGCTATTAATGTTTCAACTGGCGGATATCCATCCTCTTTGGATCCGATTTGAAAAATGGTCTCTTCGGGGCAGGTATTCTTGTTGTTTAGCATATCATCAACAGTTTTGTTCCGCTCCGGGTGTCTTGCAGCTTCATTGCGGGCATGTTGTTTGCGTAGACTATCGGAAAAGAGTTCCTCATAGATGGTATGCTCATGATCATTAATGGTTGTGTGATTAGGATCGGTGATATCTACCATGTAAGGTCGGTTATGCGCGTCATAATGGATTATAATGTTTTGTCCGACCATATCCGCATGAACATTATCTGCATGGCTTATATCAAAGGACCTGTCATTGTGGTTTCTGTTATACACGGAGCCAGTTTTAGCACTGACTCTGCCGTTGTGATTTGTTTGTCTATATGCCATAGTTTATTTCCTTTCATGTGTGGCGAGCCCTTGTCGCGTCAAGGAAATACCCCGTATTGGTTTGTCGCGGACGACAAACCCGGGGCCCCAACCTACGCGGTTAGCGGTCTCATCGGGAGCGCTGCTCCCAGGGCGACGCCCTTCCCTTGTTACTTCCGCTCTAATGTGCATACACTCGCTTTTTAAGTTCTTCCCAGTATTCATCCGTATATGTTCTCTCCTGAAAGCCGTGTATTGAGTTCCGCTTTGCTGATACTTTTGCCAAAGCTTGATAATTCTCTCTGACCGCTTTAATCAGCCACCCGACCACATTTTTTATGTCAGAGCACTGAGCATTCAGAACATTCTTGGCGTTCCTGCAGCGCTCTATATCGAATCCAGAGGCTGACACAATAGATAAGATGTCTTTATCTGATAATCCGAATTCGCTAAAAAGATCTCCGGCTTTGGCAACAACAGATTTTTGTTCCTCAGTTATGCATCCGGTACTGTTAGCGTATGTTGATGTAGTATTCTTTGTATTAGTCTTTGTAGTAGTCTCTGTATACGTATTTATCTTTGGGGAAGAGGGTGATTCTATCTTCGTAATACCATAGTCACGTTCAGGGAGAGGGGTAGTAACTTTTTTGTTATCATCATTGTTTTGAGGAGGATATGTGCGATTTCTCAGCTCTTCCGGATCCAGTTCTATGTACATCACATTAGAAAGCGGGAGACCGGCAACGACGATATTTTTAAAATGTCTTTTGACCAATCCGAGATTCTCAAGGAAGATCAACGCGTCTCTGGCTTGTTTCTTGGACAGATTGAACTTTTTCATGAGCTGTTCATAGTTTCGTTGCAAGTAGTCTGAATCATAGAACTTTTTTGTATAGGTGACGGATAGGGTAGTCTCATCACGAACTTCTGTAGGACGATACCAGTAAACGATGTCCGCTAGAATGAGTATGGCTACTGTGTTAGGCTTTCCGTTTTCGTTAACAATCGTGTGGTACCATGACTCGGGAATGATATTACCCGTGAGGTTAAGTGTGCCAACCTGATCGACTATAGAGTTTCCTGTACTTATATTGTTTGTGTATTCCATTTCAGTTATCCCTTTCTATTATTCTGAAAGGCATAAAAACAGGCGCCTGTAATAAGCGCCTGTAACTGAATATGCTATGTAGTTATAGCGTGTACCTCGTTATTGAGGTACTAATCAAAAAAATGAGGTACTTGATGAGGTACCCAAGAGCTGTTGACGCTGAATCCTCCTTATTTACTGGATTTCTTGGGTAGGAAAATTTTTCAAGTCCCTTCTTCCGCACTAACACAAAAGCACTCGGTTCATAAATGAACCGAGTTTTTTTGTGTTCGCACCGATGCGCCCTTGAACCCTGGGGCTCTCGGCACCTCGGCATGCGGGACACCAGAGTTTATTAATCCGCATGCTCAATTTGAATCATCTAAGCATGCAGATCGCCTGAAACTATATTTCCACATGCCGGAGTGAAAGCGCCTAAGCATGCGGAGCCACAGAAGCTTAAATCTTACATGCCGCTCGTCTCGAAACTGGGCATGTATGAAAGTGATTTCGTTCGCCCCACATGCTTTGCGGAAACCATAAAAGCATGCGCCTTAGAGGTTTCATTCGCCCCGCATGCTTTCGGGCGCGGCGGCAGGCATGCGGATAGCGGATAATCCTATCCTCGCATGCCATAACAATAAATCTTGATTATTCCGGCAAATCGAAAATCTATCAAATCGAAAATTTGTGTTATAATATAGCTGGTTTTATCTTCTTGTAGTTTTTTTGATCAGAATTTATGTCTTTTTCGAGAGGAGACGAGATGGATAATAACTCTTATGCCAGTAGTATAGACAACGGTATAGGACAGTTTGTTGCCGAGGCCAGTAATGAAGTAATCGACGAGACGCCGCTATTTGACGTATCCGCCTACCCGGAGGATCAACGGGCTATTATAGCCAAATGTAACAAGCGGATTGAAGAAGCCAACAGTAAATACAGACTTGCAAAGTTCAGAGAGGATATGTTTGCCAAGGGCTTAAAAGCGGGTATGTATTTTTGCACTTTTGACCGCAATGAGAAAATGCTGAGTTTCGAGTTTAATGATGAAACGCGGCAGATGCTTGGATATGATGGATTGGAGGACTTACCGAACGAGTTTGACAGCTGGGTAAAAACCCTTGTTCCGGAAGAAAAGGAAGCAATCGTAAAACTATTTTGGGATTCGGTTCGTATTCACAGACAGCTGCCGGATATTACTCACGCCACATACCGCATGCAGAAAAAAGACGGTAGCGTAATCTGGGTAACCGGAGCGGGAAGATTTATCAGACGCCCCGATGACGGATCGCTGGAAATCTATATGGGTTGCTACCGCGATATCACCGCGCAAAAAGACCGTGAAGAGTACTTAAAGATCATCGAGGCGGTGGGCAAGATATTTAATTTCTCAATATTTATCGATGTAAAAGATATGAGCTATCGGATGATAAGTACCAATGAATACGTGGAGATGGTACCGAAGGATCCTGATGCTTTCGAGTTTCTTAAGAGAAATGTAGATGCTTCCGTAGCGGAGAGCTTCCGCAAGAGTTTATATGACTGGCTGAATAAGGATTTGATCCTGGCTGCGATAGAAGAGCACGGATCCTCCAGTATGGAGTTTTACAGCGAGAGTGCTCATCGCTGGTACAACGGTATTTTCTTGATCGGTGATCGAAACGAGGACGGAAGTATAGCGCATATCGTGTATGGTTGTCTTGACAACACCGATGCTAAACTTCAAAGCCTTGCGCAGCAGAGAATCATTTCCGAATTCGAAGAGGAAATCTATGTTGATTCCCTTTCACAGATTCGAAACAGAAGATTCCTGGATGAGAAGCTTATTTATGAACCGTGTCACGCTGTAGTTATGGCTGATATAGATCTTTTCAAGATCGTAAATGACACGGCGGGCCATAAGGGCGGCGATGAAGCGATACATAAAGTTGCTCAGCTTTTGGAGAGATCCGTTCGTAAAGAAGATGTTGTCATACGCTATGGCGGAGACGAGTTCATGATGGTATTCTTTGATATTACAAGACAGGAGCTCGAGGATAAGCTTTCAGGCATAAAATTGGGTCTTAAGGATGTTAAGATTGATAACAGCCCGGAGGTTCCCATAACTATGAGTTTTGGCGCTGCCCTTGGAACCGATCTTGTTAAGAATCTGATCGAGACTGCGGATAAGGCTCTTTACGAATCCAAAAAGATCAGAAATACATACACTGTTTATGAAGTGTAGATTTGAATATAAGTATACTTTAAGGATGTATCCTCCCGAAGTGTGATTTTCTATAATCGAAAGAGTATGGAGATTACACTAAGGGAGGTTTGTTTTATGAGAAAAAAGATTATTGCACTACTTATGTGCGGCTTAATGATCTCGCTTGCTGCCTGCGGATCCGGCGGGGATATAGGCGAAGTTCAAAACAGTTCTGTACAGGTTGATGATACTTACGTATCTGAAAATGAGGATATTTCTGAACCGGTTCAGACTGAAACGGGCGAGTTTGACTGCATCGCAGATTTTAATGAAGCTCAAAAGATATGGTTTAAGTTTGACTCGGGGCTTGAGTGCGATTTCGAAGACATCAGAAAGGGTGATATTGCGGGTTATGAGGCAGACTTTTATCGCGTGACCGAGCCCGGAATAGGGACTCTGGATGATCTTAAAAACTACCTTTCCATGTATGTAGATGAAAGCTTTGCTGCCGGACTTGTGGACACCTGCGACAATTTCGAGGAATTCGACGGGGCGCTCTATGTCTGTCCTGCAGGACGCGGCGACGATCTTACACAGGGATGGGTTGAATACGAGACGGAGCCCGACAAGCTGATCGTTAAGGTTCATCGCAATTACTATTTTGACGAATTGGAAGACTGGTACGAGAACGGAACTATTGATACCTATGAGTTTCCTTTTACTGTAGTTGACGGTCATGCCAAGTTTGATGAAATGTTTTATCTTTGCGGATGGGCACCTAATTTAGCGCCGGAACCCGGACATGACGGTGAAGCTCTTGAGGCAGCGCTTATCGGTTTGATCGCCGGAAAGTGGGAGAATTATATTGAGGATACTCACTACGAGATAGAAATCGGTGAGGACGGTTCTTATACATATTACGTTGATTCTGAGGTACAGAACATCGGATGGGTATATTCATCGAGAAATGATGATTATTCTTATATGCTTGAAAACGAAGAGACCAGTAACACTCTGTTCTACCTTGGTAAAGATGTAAATGAACTTCCAATTCTTGAATTTGAAAACGGAAATCTGATTTATGAGAAAGAAGGTCAGGGCTGATGGAGAAGAGCAAAAAGATGAAGAATTTTTTAAAGATGATGGCTATTGGAACTGCATGTATTCTGGGAGTTTGCGGCTGCGGATTTACGTTCGGCGGTGGCATTAATGAAGAGCCGGATGGCGCCGACTGGAGAACCTGGGGCATCATTGATGACTACGGAACAATAACTGCTGACGGAACAGATACCGATGTTTGCGTGTGTCTATTTGCTGACAGAGCTGAGTTTTACTATAACAAAGAACATCAGGAACTCTATAAGACAATTGAGTTTCCTGAGAAACTCACGGATGAAGAGTATGTTTATTTATCCATGGAAATTGCGGACTATACCGGAGACGGAAACAGCGATGTTTCTTTTGCTGTGGGAAAAGAAGATGCTATAAAAAAGAGATTCTCATATATCTATGATCAGGGCGAGTTCGTTTTCGATGAAGCTTCCGCATTTTCAGCTCCTGATGAAGCAGGCGACGAAGAAAATGAAGAAGGGGTTAACGGAAAGGTAGATTTCAGCGGAAGATATACGGAACCTCAAACCGGTAGATGCCTTATCGAGATAAACAAAGAAAGCGAAGAAACCTATACCATTACCGTAGACTGGGCAAACGGGGCCGGTTCATCCTATATCTGGGCTATCACAGGCGCTACGTACGGAGAGTACGGTGACGAGCTTGTATATACCGATGCGCTTTGCTATATACGTTCTTACGTAGATGAGGAGACGTATACCGATGATGAGATTTATAGCGACGGAAGCGGAAGATTCTATATGACAGAAGGGGGAATGCTTGGCTGGGAAAGCAATAACTCTTATGTAGATGAAATAAACGGTGAAACGCTGTTTGAGAGACTTGATGATATTGAATAATTGGATTTTTACAAATCGGGACTGTTGCGGATTTATGCGGCAGTCCTTTTATATTGTTCTTTTTTTGTTAAGGATGGTTTGGTATAATACTAAAATAGTTAACATTGCTGAGCGGGCGATGTATGAGGACAAGGAAAGATATTATAAAGAAACCGGAAAAGACAGGCTGCGCTATGCATCTTACAAAGGTGTATGGAAACAGTAAAAGCAAAGGAAGGCTAGGGCACAAATGGTAAAGATACTTTCGGACAGTACCAGCGATCTGTCAAAGGAACTTATTGAAAAGTACAAAATAGGGATAATCCCTCTGTATGTTGTTTTAGGAGAAAATGAATATAAAGACGGAATAAATATCAAGCCCGAGGACCTCTATAAATGGAGTGACGAACACGGGCAGACTCCGAAAACTGCAGCTCCCAGCGTTGCTGATATTGAGGAATTCCTTGATAAGGACAGTAAAGATGAATACATAATCTTTACGATTTCCTCGTCAATGTCCGCAAGTAACAACAATGCTCGTCTTGCTGCCGAGGATCTTGGAATGGAAGACAGGGTATTTGTAATTGATTCCGAAAATCTATCCACAGGTATCGGACTGCAGATAATACGCGCAGCCGAGCTGGCGGCGGAAGGTAAGGATGCGAAGAAAATAGTCGAATACTTAGATGAACTCAAGAAAAGAGTACGCGCAAGCTTTGTTATAGATACGCTTGTTTATTTATACAGAGGCGGAAGATGCTCCGGTCTGGCGGCCTTCTTTGGGTCTGCGCTTAAGCTTCATCCGCGTATCTCAGTAACCGAAGGTGCTATGCACCCGGAAAAGAAGTATCGCGGAAAAGGTGAAAAGTATGTAATGGAATATGTAAAGGATATGGAGCCCGAACTTCTCGGTGCGGAAAATGCCCGCGTATTTATTACTCACTCGGGATGTGACCGGGAAGTGGTAAACGCGGTAAAAGATTATCTTGAAAGCCTCGAACATTTTGATGAGATAATCGAGACAAGAGCCGGTGCGGTTATATCGTCTCACTGCGGCCCCGGTACTTTGGGCGTTCTTTTTATATCAAAGTAAGGGATATTCTTGAAAGTTTTTTATCAGAGTAAGTTTTTTTAATTCTCTTTAAATTAAAATAGGGAATCTTTTTGAAGAAAAAATGCAGCCGGATCAGCTAAGATTTCCGGCTGCAAATTCTTCTGCCAAAAAGTTTTTTACTTTGGGATTTTGCATCAACTTGATCGCTTCGATAGCGCACTGATAGATCATTGCCATCTGTCTTGATGCGGGCTCTGAAATATCGCATTTAGCTTTTACTGTCTGAAAGTGCTTGATTGCTTCATCAGCAACGGATGCAGAGATTGCCATGCCTTCGCAGTATAAAGTCCCTGTATCGGCGTCAAATCTTGAGCCTTCGAATTTAGTTTGGGCGAATTGTCCTGCGCCCATAGAAGCTGCCAACTGGTTTATAAGGTCAGCTCTGTCTGCCATAATAACCTCCTGTAAAAATCAAAAAAACAATTAAACTTACCATATCATTCATAGAATTACGTTATTATACTATCACAGAAGGCTTTGAAGTATTATAGGCATATCTTCCAAAGATTGCGGAAACTATTTTGAGAAATTTAGTTTCTTTAACAAATATCCGGAAATTGTTGACAATTTAAAATCATAATGGTAATATACCATTGTTGCGCGGAAGTGTCGGAACTGGTAGACGAGCAAGACTAAGGATCTTGTGATGGCAACATCGTGAGGGTTCAAGTCCCTTCTTCCGCATAATAAAAGAGAGGTTTGACATTTGTCAAATCTCTCTTTTATTATGCGGATAGACCTTAAACCGTTTGCTGCATCAAACGGTTCAAGGTCTACGCTTCGCTTCGGTCGGCGCAATGCTGACGTCCCCCGGACGTCATGCGCCCTTCTTCCGCATAAAAACTCCAAGTGCACCCCTTCTTCCACATTTAAGTGAGGTACCCTGGGGTACCCGTGCAACCATTGGTTATCTTCTGCTATATTAAGTAGAGACAAAACGGCTAAATGAGCACGTGAAGAGGAATATGACAGTTCGAGGTCACAAATTGTGACCTTAAGTGAGGATGAATATGGAAGGTGAAGATATATTGGTTATTATTGACTTTTATGATTTCATCAACTAAAATGTAAGCATGAATGATATTGAAGTATCAGGTCTATGATACATCAACAAAAAACCCGAGGTAGCCGCCTCGGGTTTTTTGGTCTCTCAGTGACCGGCAGTCCCATTGGAACATATACATATGAATTCAGTGCCATTCTGAATGCGTGGTTGTTGATGAGCTCGGAATCGTATCTGAATGGGTGTTTTTCAAAGAAGATGGCGAATGGACGACATAAGGAGCGGTTAAGATTTGTTTAAGTTTGTTACGGGTATATTCACTTAGAATGAGAATAGTAATAAAATTGAAAATAGCAGATGAAATGACAATGAATGCATCGCATAATCGGGAGAAACAGGGGAATGAAAAAGTCATTAAGTAAGTTTTTGACAGTTTGTCTTATAAGCACGATGGTATTGTCTACAGGTTGTACGGGAAAAGGACAACAGACAGGAAACGGAGGGGTTACCCAAGCCTTTGACAATGAGGAATCTTTATTTGCGGAGGAGGAAGGACCATTTTTCTTACTGTCCCAAAGCTCAATACCGGATATGTCTGAAGAAGTGATTCCGGAGGATTGGAGTCCTGTTTCAGAAGATGATGGTGGGTATTGGGAACAGCTTGGAAATAGCATGAGGGTTGGGGAGTTTTACTGCAAACTTTTTGATCGAAGGATTATTGATGATTCTCTTGTAGAGATGTACAAGCTGCTTGGAGAAAGCAGGGAATTTGAAGAAGGCGCAACTTTTTATCTGAACGTCGGCATCATAATCCGGGTATACTCGGAAACTGAAGGAATACGGAGCATTGCAGTAAACAGCAGAGACCTTATGAATTATGATGAAAGCATATACAGATCAATTCGCAGTATAGCGGGAATTGATGGAAATAAGGTCTACCTGATCACAGATAAAAGCATTCCGGATTCTCAAAAAGAAAACGAATCTATAAATGAATCTTTTATTTCAAGCATTGACTTTGAAGGCAACTTGGAAGAAATTTCAGAGATTCCGGAGCAATATCGGGATTGGGAGTTTTTTCTCGATAAAGGGTTACTCTGTGCTCTAAACTATGGCGGTTTTGATTTCTGCAGATTTGATGAGGCATTTTCCAATCCTAAGGATATAAAACTTCCCATGAGGGCAGAAGGGTTCTTTACTTCAAAGGATGGGAATTCCTATCTTTACGGTACACGGAACAACTCTTTGTGGATTAGGGATGAGGCGGAGCAGGATCCGGTGTATACCCTTGGTGAGCCATACAGCTTTGCTGATTATTCCGACTATTCCATCGCAATCAATGATGAAGGAGTGGCCTTTGCAGTAGATTCTGATGGATCATACAGATATGAGAACGGAAAGCTGACATATTGTAATTTTGCAGATCAGGATATCAGACTTGATGTCTATAATGGTGCATATATGCTGGATGATGGAGGCTTCGCCGTATTCGGAAGCTGTGATGGGGAATATGCTTTGTTTAAAGCAAATCCCTGTGAAGAGAATCCGAAATATTTGAAGACCAATATAACAATTCTGGCCGGCTATGTGGATGCGATACGGTTTGCGGCAAGAAGATATAACAGGTCAAATTCGGATTACAGGATCTCTTTTTGTGAGATTGAGGAAGATCTTAGCTATGAAGACTTTATGAATAAATTTTCAGCTGAAATGGCGACGGGAAAAGGTCCGGATATTGTTGCGGATTTTTACATTGATTTTACTTCTCTTGCAAGAAACGGTGGAATAATACCCCTTGATGATGTTGTGGAGATAGATAAAAGCCAGTATATTACATCAGCTTTTGACGGATGTACTGTAAACGGAAAGTTATACAGTATTCCGTACAATGTGTATATTAAAAGTTTTGTTACCTCCGAAGAGATAGCCGGTGGAAGAAGCAGCTGGACTCTTTCGGAATATATGGATGCAATAGAAAACTCCGGTGCTGAAAAAGCTATTGATATGTCTGCTTCTGAAATCGTGATCTATTTCGGTTTATGGGACATGAGCAACAAAAATGTGATCGACTGGGACACCCGAAAAAGTAATATGGAGGGGGAGGAGTTTGTAAGGCTTCTGGAATTCGCAAAAAAATACGCTATAGAGGATGGAAAACAGTACGAATTATCTACCAGACAGGATATATATGACGGAAAGATCGCTTGTAAAAATATTTATCAGCTTATTGGTGATAATATGGCAGAATGCGATGCTTATTATAGAGGAACCCCGTCCTATATTGGATTTCCTTCGGAAACCGGAGAGGGCGGATCATATATATATCCCTCGGGCTGCTTATGTGTAAATGCGGATTCGAAGAACACCGAAGGAGCAAAGGATTTCCTCAGATGGCTTATTTCCGAAGAAGGACAGAGGACAATTAACGATTATTCTTACTCAAAGTTTTATGGTGATATATCCTGTCAAAGTTTAAGGTGGGATATTATAGATAAGCAGATAGAGGATTATAATATATATAATGATCCGAAAGGCCATACTGAGATATCTTCGGATGGATCTCCACACCTGGTTGTAATTGCCCGCAGAGGAGATGGAGTAGTTTCTCCGAAGGATTACAGACTCACTGATGAATGGCAGTCTATATACAAGGAAATTATTCGGAGTGCCAGACCTGTAAACAGCGAGATTATGGATATAATGTATATTTTTGAAGAGGAACTCGGAGCATTTCTTGCCGGACAAAAAACTGCTGAGGAGACAGCTAAGATCATAGATAGCAGGGTGCAGTTATATCTTGATGAAAATGGATAACTTTTAAGTCGTCGCAGTGAGAGTATAGGATTTAGTATTCCTCTGGGAAATCTACTTGCTTATGAGGTTTAAAAGGAAGATTTAAAAGTATATTATGGATATGAGGAAGAGTAAATAAGATGTTGGAATTAGTAGTGCCCACATTGGAAGAAATGTGGTTTAGAGAGAGCCTTATGGCTGACGAAGAAACTATGGCATACAATCATGCCTGGGGAGGAACAATTCCGTTTCCCAAGGAGAAATGGAAGAGCTG
>ODAI010478199.1_pt1 | contig 14013 bp, 13 predicted proteins | sample 1539321 | NCBI WGS metagenome assembly ODAI01 (sample SAMN02144231, study PRJEB22623) | gut metagenome | biome: sheep rumen | host: Ovis aries | place: New Zealand
AATTTATAAAATATTTAATAGAACACGGACAGGAAAATATAATTAATTATGTAGATGAAAGAATATTAGAACAAAATGAAGACTTAATATATCTCGCAATTGATAAGGGATGTACATTAATTAATACTAACCCATTTGATTCAAGTGAAAATTATGTTTCTCCATTACTGAAAAAACCTAAGTATATTAAATATGCAATAAAACATAGAGGACCATATATTATAGATGATATAGAAGAAGAAGTACTAAAACAAAATGAAGACATAATATATCTGGCAATAGATAATGGTTATAAAATAAAATTTTTTTCAAAAAAAATACTAATACAAGATAAATATATAGAATATGCATATAAGACAGGACACAAAGATTCTATAAAAAATATAAATATAATGGATAAAAACATAAGAAAACAAATGTTAGATAATAATATTTGGTTAAGTGTGTTTCTAGAAAATCATTACAAAGATTCCAATTGGGACTTAGAATTACCTATGCTTGATTATAATAATATTTATTGTTTTACAAATGTTTTTACAGAAGAAGAATTTGCAAAAATAAAAAATAAAGTTGAAACAAATGAATTGTTATTAGATACCAAAATAAAAGTAATTTTAAAAAAATATTGGGAAATTAATGATAAAATAATAAAAGAAGAGTATAAAAACTATATAATAAAAAATATTGATAGTATTGATGAAGAAAAGATAGAACTTATAGGAGATTTATTCTGCAGATTAGCTACAACAAATTCAAAGGCATTATACTCCATGAGAAAAAGTTTGGCTGGGCAACTTCTTACATTAGATAATTCAGTAGAAAGGTTCAATAAAATAGAAAAAATATTTATTAGAAATAATATACCATTATATGCAAAAATGTACTTTTGTTTTAAAACTCTATACCCAAATTTAACTAATAGATGGGGTAATATGCTTTTCGATGATACTAGTAGAATGTCACCAGAACTAAAAGATTCAACACTTGTACACACAAATATAGAAAAATTTATGAATAAACCAACAAATAATGATATAAGATTCTATATTATATATAATGACTTATTAAGAAATGCAGTAAAATCAAACAGCACAGATTTAAGAAAATACCTAGATAATATAGAACTAGGAGATTATCTTTATAAAAAAATAATTGGAGAAAATATAACAAACGAAAAATTTGATAATCTTAGTGAATTAGAAAAGAAAGAAGCACTAGAAATATTTACATCTCACTTAGAAACAATATATCATAATACAAAAGAAGGAAAACAAGATAAAACAGATTTCTCAAATTATGATTTAGCTGAAAAAATAAAATATTTAAAAGAAAACTTCAAAACAACAAATAAATATGATTTAAAAGATAGAATAGTAAGATCTTTTGGTTATAGTGCAGGGTATACTTCATTCATTCAAATTAGAAATGAAATGAAAGAAGCAGTAAAAGAAGCACACGAAAGAGGTATAAAACTAGCACAACAATTAGAAAATAAACCATTCGAATTTGAAGATGGAGATTTCCTAAGATGTATAGGAGATTATCAAGCATTTTCTGGAAGTATAGAAAATGGAAATTTCAGTAAAGAATTCCTAACAGTATTCAGAGAAACAAATGACTCAGATACAACTCCACTAGATATAGATTTCTCACTAATAAGAAAAAAAGAATCAATATATCATTCGATAAAAGAAACTCCAACAGGATATCGCTTTGGAAACGTATTCCTAATAATGAAAAAAGACAATCCTAACCTAAATATAACAAGAGATAAAGACGGAAATCTAACAGAAAATAAATATGACCCTAAAAAACTAGAAATGTTTGGAACAGTTGTCCCAGGTAATCTTGATGGATATGAAACCCACTGGGGAGTAAGAACAGGAATGTCCTTAACAGATGTAGATTATATATTATTTAAAGAAAGGCAAATAGATGATGAAAAGCCATATAATGAAGATGGAACAATAAACTATATAGGAGAACCATTACCATATGATGATTTATCAAAAATAAAATTTGAAATCGCAAGACACGGATACTATATACCAGTAATAGACTTTACAGGAAAATTAATATTTAGTGTAGATGAATATAATAACCTAAAAGAAAAAATGAATGGTTTATCATATTATGAAAATAATGAATTTAAATTCTCAAATAACCTAGAAATAGATGGAGTCAAAGAAATAACTCCATATTTAGATAAATCAAATGAAGTAACAGAAATAAAAAGAAATAAAATTTATGATGTTATAACACCAATATTAGAAGAACATAACTTAAAACTAAAAACAAAAATAGATGGAGATTTAACACCAGGTTCAGTAGAAATAATAGATACAGGTTCAACGGGAAGAAAAACAAATAAAATAGGAGATGGGGACTTTGACTTCTTACTTAGAATTGATCAAAGAATTTTTAGAGATACACAAAAATATGAACAATTAAAAAACAATTTAAAAGAAACTATAGAAAAATATCCATATGAAAGTTTAGTAATAACAGACAAAGGAGACTATAGATTTAAAAAAGTTCAATTAGATAAAGACACAATTGTAGATATAGACCTATCATTTACAGTAAAAACTGATAAAATAACATACTCTACAGATGAATGCCTAAAAGATAGACTAAAAACAATAGAAAAACAAGACAAAGAAAAATATAAACAAGTAGTATCAAATATAATACTCGCAAAACAAATTATTAAAAAAGCAGAATGTTATAAGCCATCAAGAAGTGATAAAAATCAAGGTGGATTAGGTGGCTCAGGAATAGAAACATGGATACTACAAAATGGAGGCTCATTTAAAGACGCAGCACAAGATTTTCTAAAAACAGCAAATAACTGTGATACATTTGAAGAATTTAAAAAACAATATTTTATTTGGGACTTTGGAGAAAACCATTTTGCCGAAAGAAAAGGTGAATATCCACACGATAACTTTGTAGAAAACATGAACCCAACAGGATATGAAAAAATGAAAGAATGCCTAAAACAATATCTACAAAACTATAACCAAGAAAATAGGATAGAACAAGATAAAACTCTATAATTAAATAGAGTTTTCTTTAAATATTTTAGTTTACAAAATAGAAAAACAATGATAAAATATTAACTAAGGAGGGATACCATGAATGAAATAGGAAAAAACCTAAAAAGAGTAAGATTATTAAACAATATATCTTTACATGAAGCAGGGAAACTATTAAATATGTCAGCTCCAGCAGTATCTAAATATGAAAAAGGAGAAATATTACCAAACTCACAAAAACTTATAGAATTTGCGAATGCATATAAAGTGAGAACAATAGAATTTTTAAAATCTTACCAGGTCCCACAAATGAAATTTACTTCATTCAGAAAAAAGCAAAGATTAAAAGGGAAAAATCTTGAATTATTACAAGAAATAATACAAGAAGAAGTAGCAAAATATCTTGAAGTAATTGAAATGAACAAACTAGAAAATAATTCAAAAATAAAAAAATATAAATGTGGTAGTTTAGAAGAAGCAGAAGAAGCAGCAAATAAATTTAGAAATGAAATAAATATATCAAAAATACAACCTATATCAGATTTAACAAATATATTAGAAAATCTTGGAATTATAATAATATATATAAAAAACACTAATAATCGCTTTGATGACTTTGATGGTCTAAGTGAAATTGTAAATAATGTACCTGTAATAGTATTATTAGATAGTATTAAAGATGGCGCAAGACAAAGATTTACAATAGCACATGAACTAGGACACTTAGTATTAGATATAAATAATAAAGACCTAGATGAAGAAAAACTCTGCAATAGATTTTCAAGTTCATTATTGATGCCAAAAGAAGCAATGATAAATGAATTTGGAAAATATAGAAATAGAATAAGCTTTTACGAATTGACTGCACTCAAAAATGAATACAAAGTAAGTTATGCTGCGATTGCATATCGATTAAAAGACTTAAAAATTATATCAGACAACGCCTATAAAGAATTAAGTATCTTCATTAATAAAAATATAGGAAAAAACGATCCAAAGCCTATATCACCAGAAATATCATATCAATTCAAAAGAATAGTTCACAAATTAGAATCAAATGACATAATATCAATAAGCAAAGCATGTGAACTATTAGGAGAAACATTAGATGACTATAACACCGAAGATAATAATTACAGACACTAATATCATAACTGATTTAGATAATGCAAAATTATTAGAAAAATTTGTAGGATTAGATAATGTGTACATAAATGATATGGTAAAAAATGATGAGATTAATTTTAAAACTGGTAATGTAGATATAATTAATAAAATGAAAGAAATACCATTAACAGTAGAACAATTACAAGAGGTAAATAAATTAACCTTAGAAGAAAAAGGATTATCACTATATGATTTGATAAATTATGTAGTAGCACATGAAAATAATTGTATTTTAGCAACAGGAGATAATAGATTAAAAAAGTATTCAGAAGAACACGGAGTAGAAGTAATAAGAACACTAAAGATAATTGAATTAATGGAAAATAAAAAAATAATTTCAGAAAAAGAAGCAATAACTGCGTGTATAAATTTAAGAGATAATAAATATACGAGAATACCAGAAATAAATATAAATGAACTTATAAACAAATTACAAACAGTCACATCATAAAAAAGAGAATTCATAAGTATAGAAGAAGTACAAACTAGAGCTAAAATATCACAAACACTTATGGATAAAATAAATATTTGGGAATATTCGATGGCATGGATGAATCAAGAGGGTTAAGTCTATTTTAAAAATAGGCTTTTTTTGATATAATCATATCGGTGATATTATGGAACTATTATTTTTAGGAAGAGGAAGTGCTTTTAATAGCTATGAAGGAAATACATCTGCTTATTTTATTGACAAAAATGAACTGTTTTTAATTGATTGTGGAGAAAGTATATTTGAAAGAATAATGGAAAAACAATTATTAGACAATATTAATTGTATAAATATAATGATTACACATACACACTCAGATCATGTAGGAAGCATAGGCAGTCTAATTATGTACTGCTACTATGTAATTAATAAAAAAGTAAATATTATTATTTCAAAAGATTGCTTATATAAAGATGATTTAATAAATTTAATTAGAATCTTTGGATGCACAAATGAAATGTACACAATTATAGATGAAACACAATTTGATAATAAATATAAATTATTTAATAACATAAGATTTTTAAAAACAGAACATGTATCCCAAATATCTAGTTATGGTATATCATTTAACACAGAAAATGGATTAATATACTATTCAGGTGATACGAAAGAATTAAAAAATATTTCTAATATGATTTCAAACAACGAAACCATTGATAAAATATATATTGACACAACAAGCACTAATACAAAAAATAACGTCCATGTCTATATTGGAAGACTAAATGATCTAATACCAGATTATTTAAAAAACAAAATCTATTGCATGCATTTAAACGATAAGAAATGTATAGAAATGGCAATAGAATATGGATTTAATGTAGTAAAAATAAGTAACTAGTAAAAATTACTAGTTTTTATTTACAACTAAACCCTAACTCACCATAAACACTTAAAACGTCATCATAACTATAACTACCATCAATTCCAATATACTTTAAATTATTAAGCTTTCTACTACTAAAAATCATACTAACACTATCATCATTACGACTTATCCTATACCTACCACCAATATATTTCTTTAAAGCCTTACCTTCTAATTTTACTAATTTATAAATACTTCTTGAATTTTCATTCATTTCACTATGAAAACTAAAAACAATATTACGCTTATAAGAAATAATCTCATCATCCCTAAATTCAATAACATCACTAATTTTTTTACTACCCAATATAGAACTATTATCAACATAACTACAATTTAAATGAACCTTATTTCCACATCCGCACAAAAATAAAACAAATAAAACCAAAAACTTCTTCAAGCACATCACCTAAAATAATATATGAAAAATGGAAAACATAGACACTTTACAATAAAAAATGTAAACATAATAATTTTTATATACTTTAATAGTGACAATAAAAACTACCACTGATATAATTTAAATAGTAGGAGGAATCATATGAATAATAATGCAAAAAAAACAGATAAAATGCAAGAATTGTATGAGTTAAAAAAAGCCTACAGTAAAGAAAAGCCAAAATCGTACGCCAAAATAAGCGATGCTCTAGTAATAAGTAACGATAGATTAAATACTTTGGTGTTAACATTTGGAGTAATAATCTGTAGTCTACTTATAGGATTCATCACAAAATAAAAGAATAAAAAGGAATAAAAACTGTAAACCAAAATAAGTTTACAGTTTTTGTTATACATTATTTTAAATTTTTAATCTCATCAATACTTAAACCAGTTATAACAGAGATAGTATTAATATCAATATTTTGTTGCAAAGATTTCTTAGCTATCTCAATATTTCTTTGATTAATTCCAATTTCTTTGCCTCTGTCTTCAGCTTTTTCTAACGCAACAGCCTTCGCATACTCTAAAATCTGTTGTTTCTCTAACTCACTAATAAATCCTGGATCACTACTCAAACTTACAATTTTATCTGCCGCATCTTTCATAATCTCATCACCCTTAGATAATAACTCTAAATCAGACTTCTTATTCAAAGTCAATAATTTAAAATACTTATCCCTTTCGCATAAATTATAACACGAACTAGGTAAATTATTCAAGTTAACATGGAACTCTTTATAATTCTTATTAACCACTTCATAATTACCACTAGAAACATCGACTAGGTTAACCTCAGTGACTAATAAATCATTGTGATATAAACTATAATTCTCAATACATATCTGATAAAAAATATGTTCTTTTGTATATCTATCACCAGATTTATAAGTATTTCCTGCTAATTTAAAAGCAGTAGTTTGGTTCTTAATAATATTAATATCTTGATTATCAATACTCATCTCTATATCAATTCTCATGTCATGTAAAGAAACAATAACATCTTGTTCATTAAAATGTTCAAACTTACTTCCTTCCTGAGTATTATTACTTGAAATCTTCATATTTTTAATCAAATAATCATAATTAATACCAGTAGATAAGCTAATCAACTTAGCTAAATACCTTCTATTATGAACATCATTAGCTAAATTCTTAAAAACTTTATCATTAGTACCCTTAACCACATATCCAGGTTTTAATGGCACATAAGATTCAACACCAACTTTTTCACATTCTTCCCTAGTAGGAATATTTAAATTACTCATACAGAAACCTCCCTTCAAAAGAGGATGTGGGCCCAAAATCTCCTCAAAAAAAAATATAACAAAAAGAGTTTTTTAGGTCAAATGAGTGATTTTCAAAAACTACAAATAAAAAATACAAAAAATTAAAATCTACTTAAGCAAAAATTAAAAAAGCATATATAAAAACTATACATATAAAAAAACATATAAATCTCAAAAAAATGAAATTAATTCAAAAAAATAGACTAAACATAAATGATTTGATAAAATAATATTGGTGATAATTATGAAAAACTTAATACTAGTAGACGGAAATAATTTATTATTTAGAAGCTATTACGCAACAGCATATAACGGAAACTTTATGAAAAATAGCAAAGGATTCCCAACAAATGGATTATTTGGATTTACAAATATGATAAATAAAATATTAGAAGAAGAAAAACCAACACACATAATAGTTGCATTCGATAAAGGAAAAACATTCAGACATGAGAAATATAAAGACTATAAAGCAGGAAGAATACAAATGCCAGACGAATTAAAACTACAATTTCCAATCGCAAAAGAACTATTAACAAATATGGGAATAAAATACTACGAAATAGAAAACTATGAAGCAGATGATATAATAGGAACATTCGCAGAATTTTGTGAAAACGACCCTGAATATACAGGAACAATAATAAGTAGTGATAAAGACTTACTACAACTTGTAACAAAAACAGTAAATATAAAACTACTAAAATCAAAAGACTATATTAGATATACAGAAAAATCATTTAAAGAAGAATGGGGAATAGACCCAATAAATATAATAGACCTAAAAGCACTAATGGGGGATTCATCAGACAATATAAAAGGAGTAAAAGGAATAGGAGAAAAAACTGCACTAAAATTACTCCATGACTATAAAACATTAGATGGAATTTACGAAAATATAGAAAATATAAAAGGCGCAACAAAAGAAAAACTACTTACAGGAAAACAAGATGCATACGAATCCTACGAACTAGCAACAATATATAAAGAAGTTCCAATGGAAATAAATATAAATGATTTAGAATATAAAACACCTAATATTGAAGAATTAAACAAAATGTATGAAGAACTAGAGTTCTATTCATTCCTAAAAAAAACACAAGCAAAAAAACAAGAAGATATAAGCTATAGAGTAATAAAAGACATAAATGAAATAGATATAAAAGAAAAATCCGCCATATATCTAGAGATACTAGGAACAAACTATCATAAATCAAAAATATTAGGTGCTGCTATATACAATAAAAATGAATCAATTTATATACCAAAAGAAATATTACTAAAAGAACCATATTTTCTAACAGAACAAGAACTAATAACCTACGACGAAAAAAAACTATACGTAGTCTTAAAAGAAAATAATACAAATATTAAAAATATAACATTTGACACAATGCTAGCAGCATACCTATTAGAATATAACATAAAAGATGATATCGCATACCTATCAAATCAATTAGGTTACAATATTCCATTCTATGAAACAATATTTGGTAAACACGCAGACATAATACCAGAAGAAAACGAAATCGCTAAAAACGCAATATTAAAAGCAAAATTTATATACGATACAGAAGACGAATTAACACAAAAACTAAAAAAACAAGAAATGTATGACCTATTTAAAAACATAGAAATGCCACTAGGAATAGTACTAGGTGACATGGAAATAAACGGAATAAGAGCCGATAAAGAAACACTACAAGAAATGGGAAAAGAAATAAAAGAAAGAGTAGAAATATTAACAAAAGAAATATATGAATTAGCTGATGAAGAATTTAATATTTCATCCCCTCAACAACTAGGAGAAATACTATTTGAAAAACTAGAATTACCACATGGAAAAAAAGGAAAAACTGGATATTCCACAGCAGTTGAAGTACTAAATAAACTAAAAGGGAAACATCCTATAATAGAAAAAATACTAGAATATAGGAGTCTAACAAAACTATATACAACATATATAGAAGGACTAATAAAAGAAATACAACAAGATAATAAAATTCATACAATATATAACCAAGCACTTACTAGAACTGGTAGACTATCAAGTCAAGAACCAAACCTACAAAACATACCAGCCAGAGATGAATACGGAAAACTAATAAGAAAAGCATTTATACCAAGCGAAGACTCATATATAATAAGCGGTGATTACTCCCAAATAGAACTAAGAATATTGTCAAGCATTGCTCATGTTGAATCATTAATAGATGCATTTAACAATGACCTAGACATACACGCAAAAACAGCAAGCGATATATTCAAAAAAGACATAAGCGAAATAACGAACCAAGAACGAAGAGTCGCAAAAGCAGTAAACTTTGGAATAATATATGGAATAAGCAGTTATGGACTATCAGAAAACTTAAATATACCACCAAAAGAAGCAAAAGGATTTATAGATAACTATCTAAACACATATCCAGGAATAAAAGAATACATGGATAAAACAATAGAACAAGCACATATAGACGGATACGTAAAAACACTATTTAATAGAATTAGAGTAATACCAGAACTACAAAATAAAAACTACATGATAAGACAAGCAGGAGAAAGAATGGCACTAAATACACCAATACAAGGAACAAGCGCAGACATAATAAAAAAAGCAATGGTAGAAGTACAACAAAGAATAAAAGAAAATAACTTAAAATCTAAAATGATACTTCAAATCCACGACGAATTAGTAATAGATACAAAAAAAGAAGAATTAGAACAAATTAAAAAAATCTTAATAGAATCAATGGAAAACGCATATAAACTAGACGTTCCATTAAAAGTAGATATAAATATAGGAAAAAACTTATACGAAGCAAAGTAGGTATAAAAATGATAGAAGACATAAGAAATAAAATGTTAATACACGAACAAACAATAAACAAATATGGAACACTAGATAAAGAAGCAATAAGACTAACAGAAGAACAACAAGACATTAGACCAGAATACTTTAGAGACATAGATAGAATAATTTGGTCAAAATCATATTTCAGATATATGGATAAAACACAAGTATTTACAATAAAAGATAACGACCATATATCAAGAAGAATGAGTCACGTACAGATGGTATCAAAAATTGCAAGAACAATAGGAAGAGCCTTAAGCCTAAATGAAGATCTAATAGAAGCAATGAGCTTAGGACATGACTTAGGACATGTGCCATTTGGTCATCTAGGAGAAACATACCTAAACGAATTAAGCGAAAAAAATAACGAAGGAATATTTATGCATAATGTACAAAGCGTAAGAAACCTAATGAATCTAGAAAAAGAAGGGAAAGGACTAAACCTTACAATACAAACATTAGACGGAATTCTATGTCATAATGGAGAACTAATATTAGATAAATATTCACCAGTAAAAAAAACAAAAGAAGACTTCTTAAAAGACTATGAGAATTGCTATAAAAGTAAAGAATTTATAAATAAACTAAGACCAATGACACTAGAAGGCTGCGTAGTAAGAATAAGTGATGTAATAAGTTATATAGGGCAAGACATAGAAGATGCAATAATAATGGACATACTAAAACCATCAGAATTACCAGAAACAATACTAAAAATACTCGGAAATAAAAATAGCGATATAATAAGCACACTAGTACTAGACATAATAAAAAATAGTATAAACAAACCATATATAACAATGTCAAAAGAAATAACAAATGCATTAAACGACTTACAAAAATTTAATTACGAAAATATTTACTACAAAGTATTAACACAAGAACAAAAAGAATTTTATAAAAAAATGTTTGAAACAGTGTTTAATAAAAACCTAGAATACTTAGAAAACAAAAAAACAGAAACAAATATATATAAAGTATATCTAAATAATATGACACAAGAATACAAAAATAATACAACAAACAAAAGAATAGTAATAGACTATATAGCAGGAATGACAGATGACTATTTTACAAAAGAATATAATAAAATCATTGATAAAAAAAATAATTAATGTTACAATAAAGATGTATTCATAGGATGGTGTTAATATGGAAGAAACAAAGGTGTACGATACAGAAGAATTTATAGACGAAAACATCTCAGAAACATTAAAAACAATAGTGTACAATCTAGAAGAACGAGGATATAATCCAATAAATCAAATAGTTGGATATCTAATGAGTGGCGACCCAGGCTATATATCAAATCATAAAGAATCAAGAAATAAAATACTCAAATTTGATAGAACAAAAATAATAGAAGTTTTATTAAAAGAGTTCATAAAATAACTTGAAATATTTAGGATTAGACTTAGGAACAAGAACCTTAGGAATAGCCGTAAGTGATCTAACACATACAATTGCAAGTACATTAAAAACAATAAGATATGAAGAAAATGACTATAAATACCTTTTGGATGAATTAAAAAAAATAATAGAACAAGAAAAAATAGAAAAAATTGTATTAGGCTTGCCAAAAAATATGAACAATACAATTGGAGAAAGCGCAGAAAGATGCCTAAACTTCAAAAAACAAATAGAAGAAAACCTTAATATTGAAGTATTAATGCAAGACGAAAGACTTACCACAGTTGAAGCAACAAATTATATGCTAGAGGCAAACATATCAAGAAAAAAAAGAAAGAAAAAAGTAGATAGTCTAGCAGCAAATATAATATTACAAACATATCTAGATAGAAAGAAGGATTAAAATGGAAGAAAAAATGACATTCAAAGTTACAAACGATGAAGGAAAAGAAATAGAATACGAAGTACTATTTACATTCGATTCAGACGAAACAAAAAAAAGCTATATGGTATATACAGATGACTCAAAAGATGAACATGGAAATACAAAAGTATACGCATCTGCATACATACCAGGAAAAGATACAACAGAATTATTACCTATAGAAACAGACAAAGAATGGAAAATAATTGAAACAATTCTAAATGAACTACAAGAAGAATCAAAAGGAAATAGAAACGAGTAATACTCGTTTTATTATGAAAAGAAAATTGAATAAAAAGGGGATAATTGCTATATCATTGATAGCACTTACCCTAACATTAATAATATTAATAATTGTAGTATATTTTAGTAAATTGGGTGCAGTATCAAAACAAGATGTAACCGTTGAATTTAAAGTAACAAACGGAGATACACTATCAACAATAGCAGAAAATCTTAAAGAAAAAGAATTAATAAAATCAAAAACAGCATACAAAATATATCTGAAAACACATAAAAAAGGGGAATTAAAAGTAGGAACATACTCACTTAACAAAAATATGGGAGTAAAAAAAATAATAGAAACCCTATCAAGTGACGAATACAAAGAAGACTATATTAATATAACATTCAAAGAAGGATTAAACATAAGACAAATAGCAGAAATTATAGAAGAAAATACAACTAACACAAAAGAAGACGTAATAAACCTATTAAAAAATACAAATTATATAGATGAAATAATAAATGAATATTGGTTTATAACAGACGAAATAAAAAACGAAAACATATATTATCCATTAGAAGGCTACCTATACCCAAATACATATCAATTCAAAAAAGATGCGACAGTAAAAGAAATATTTAAAAAACTACTAGACCATATGGATGAAGAACTCTCAAAATATAAATCACAAATAGATAATAGTAACCTAACAATTCATCAATTACTAACACTCGCATCAATAGTAGAATTAGAAGCAGGAACATCACACGAAAGAAATGGAGTAGCAGCAGTATTCTATAATAGAATAAATAATAATTGGACACTAGGAAGCGATGTAACAACATACTACGCAGAACAAAAATCATTTAAAGAAGACCTAAATATAACAGAAATAAATGAATGCAATGCATACAATACAAGAAGCACATGCCTAGTAGGACTTCCAGTAGGACCAATATCAAATCCATCAAGCGAATCAATTGAAGGAGTAATGAATCCAACAAACAGCGATTACTTCTACTTTGTAGCAGATAAGAATGGAACAACATACTTTACAAAAACAGAATATGAACACAATAACATCATACAGAAATTACAGAGGGAAGGATTATGGTACACATACGAATAATAGAAGAATATGCAAAAGAAAATAAAATTCCAATAATGATGAAAGACGGAATAGAATTTTTAACAAAATATATAAAAGAAAACAATATAAAAAACATACTAGAAATAGGTTCAGCAATAGGTTATTCAGCAATAAAAATGGCACTAGTAGATAAATCTATTAAAATAACAACAATAGAAAGAGATATAAATAGATTTAATGAAGCAGTAAAGAATATAAAAGAATTTAATCTAGAAAATCAAATAGAAATAATAAATGTCGATGCACTAGAATATACAACAGAAAAAGAATTTGATTTAATATTTATAGACGCAGCAAAAGCACAATACATTAAATTCTTTGAAAAATATAAAAATAATTTAAAACAAGATGGAACAATAATATCAGATAACCTAGACTTTCATGGATTAGTAAAAAATCCATGCCTAACAACAAATAGAAACACAATACAACTAGTAAAAAAAATAAATAAATATATAGAATTCCTAAAAGATAATAAAGAATTTAAAACAGAATTCATAAGCCTAGGAGATGGAATAGGAATAAGTAAAAGACAATCATAACGATTGTCTTATTTTTATATAAAAGAATTAAAAAAAAATTAATATAAACAATTAACTACAAATCAATTATTGTTTTATTAGTTATATCAGTAATGATTTTAACAATAAAAAAAT
>ODAI014801637.1_pt1 | contig 14012 bp, 12 predicted proteins | sample 1539321 | NCBI WGS metagenome assembly ODAI01 (sample SAMN02144231, study PRJEB22623) | gut metagenome | biome: sheep rumen | host: Ovis aries | place: New Zealand
GCGATTAAATCTTGTATTATTGGTATTAATATAAAAGCTAAAATAGCTAGTATTATTATTACTGCTAAAAGTTCTATTAATGTAAATCCTTTTTTCTTCATTTAAGACACATCCTATTCTATATATTAGTATATCATGAAATAAAGAAAAAAGCACTCATAAAAGTGCTTATTCTATATCATGTCTACTTAATATAGAAGCTGGTGTATGTCTAAGTACATTAAATACTGGTAATAAACCAACAACAATATTAAACGTATACATTATTACAATTGATATTAAAACTACCCTTAAATCTAATACAAACATATCTCTAAACATCGATATAGCTCTTAATGTTTTAATAATATATATCATAACAAATATACCAAGTAATCCTGCTGTAGATGTAATCGCGATAATTTCACCCAAGAACATCTTCATTACATCAGTTTTCTTAACACCAATTGCTCTTAAAATACCTATTTCTTTAACTCTAGATAAGAATGAAGATCTAATCATTAAGAAAATTTCAACTAACGAAATTGCAATTATAACACCTGCTGTTATTAATTTTTCTCTCACGTCATCTTTCATTTTATTAATATATTTTTCTTTATCTAATTCATAAGTATTATTAATATTTAATTTTTCATTTCTAAATGATTCTAATGTTTTTTCTGAATCATTACTATAAATAACTAATTCAGTAGCTTTACTAACTAAATTGTATTTTACAGTATTTTGATTAACTAAATAATAAGAATAATCATTATCACTATGATAATAACCAACTACTTTTAATTTATGGTCATTAACTTTAGTATCAATTTCCTTATCCAAAGGCATTGAATATTCATTTACCTCACTTACAATTACTTCATAATCATTTGCTGGTAATCTTCCTTTAACTAATCTAATTTCATCACCCATAATTGGATAATCAACTATTTGATTACCACCTTCATAATTATTATCACTAATTTGATATGCAATAAAATTAATAAATTCAGAATCTTGAACATATAAAGATGGAGATACCTTATCAGTTATACCAACAATCTTATATTTTCTACCTAATCCATCAGTTATTTTTAATCCTAAAAATTCTTCAGGCTTATTAATACCTACATATACTGAATATCCTTCATCTATTATTCTATTCAACACCATTAAATCAATAACTACTTCACTACCTCTAGTTGGCATAACACCATATACCAAATCAGATTCATCAATCATATTTATACTTGATATTGATGATTTAAAATTACTTCTAACACTATTAACAGCTTGTAAATAATTATCATATTCAATTATTAATTCAACAATTGAATTACTTGGTAATATATAATTTACTCCTTCAAAATTAGAATATCTATTATAATCATCAAGAGATATCTTAGTAGTTTGTAAAGATAAATAATTTTTATTCTTAGTAACGAATTGTTTTTCATCAATTTTAATAGCTGCAAATATTCCACTAACTGAATATACAATAAATATACCAGTTACAAAGAAACCAATTAATAATAGTTTTTTTAATATAGGATAATTAAATACTTTCTTAAAACCATCAATTAATAAAGTAAATAAATTATATATTGATGCATATTTAAGTTTAATATCCTTATTTACAACTTTATCTAAATCAAATGAATACTTTTCTACTTCTTTTTGATTTATTTTCTTATAATGATCATTTACTAATTCAATACTTGAATTATCATCTAATACTTCAATCTTAATATTATCATCATTTTTAATATATAGATTACCGTTTTTAAATACTATACTTATATTTACTTTTTCCTTTTGATTTGAATAAACATCAATTGATAAGTCTTCTTTTTTTAATTTACTATGTTCTTCAAAATCCTTTAAGTAAATCTTATTTTCAATACGATAATCTAAATCACCATCATTCTTATTTTTCTTATCGCTGATTACTTTACCATCTTGAATTTGAACAATTCTATCAGCGTAGAAATTCGCTAAGGTAACTTCATGTGTTACTAATATTACTAATCTATCCTTAGATATAGCTTTAATAATATTCATAACTTCAATAGAATTCTTACTATCAAGATTACCAGTTGGTTCATCAGCTAAAATAATATCTGGATTTTTAACTAACGCTCTGGCAATACCAACTCTTTGTCTTTCACCACCAGAAAGCATGCTAGCTAATCTATTGCGGTATCTGTAAATACCAGTAGCTTCTAATACAAAAGTTACACGTTTTCTAATTTCTTCCTTATCCTTAATACCAATCATTTTTAGTACTAAAGCAACGTTATCATATACAGTTAAATTATCAATTAATTTATAATCTTGGAAAATGTAACCAATAGATAAATCTCTTATTTTATCCATTTTACAATAATTATATTTTGTTATTTTTTTATTATTGATAAAAATTTTACCTGAACCAAAGTGATCTAAACCACCTATTATATTTAATAAAGTAGTTTTACCTGAACCAGATGGACCTAAGAAGGCAACTAATCCGTTATCATTGAATTCTAATGTTGTATTATCAATAACATGAATTTGATTTTTTCTATTTTTATTAAAATACTTATTAACATTTTCAAGTTTCAACATATTAATTTGCCTCCTCTCTATAAGTCTTCATAACTGTTTGTTTAAATATTTTTCTAGCAAAACGATTAGAGATAAGTTGAGACATTATAACTAATATAATATATACAATTACACATTCAGATATTGTTATAAATGGCATTAATTCAGCTATAGCTTTAATATGAACTTTACCTATCTTAACTAAATATAACACTACCATCCATATTGCATACGCGAATGTTGCATTTGTAAATAATTCAATATCTAATATACGTTTAGCAACCCATCTTGAACCACCTAATATACGTATAGTTGTAAAATATATACTTCTAGATTTTAATATAATTTTTATTACAAAATATGATATAAAGAATAACGCTACTACTAAGAAAGCCATAAAAAACGATGTAAATAATCTCGCAACTGCCGTAATTTCTTTAGATGCATTTACTAAAGCTTCTTTAATTGATAATGGAACATATCCTTTTTCTTCTAATGCAGTTTTAACTACATCAATATTATCTTCATCATCAACAAATACACTTGATTGATATGTACCTTTATTATACAAACTATTAAAATCTTCTGTATTTATATATACAATTCCTTCTGATTCTTCATAATTCGCTTTAGAACCAGTAACAGTTTCAAAATTAGCCTTAGTATATGTATTAGAGACATGTAAATCTAGCTCAACATCATAATAAATATTTGATGCTAAAACTTTAAGTAACTTACCCTTACATTTTAAATCTTCACATACATAATTTAAATTTTCAGATATAATAGCTTCACCTCTTGAAACATTATTAGAAGGTGAAATACGAGAATATGGATAATACTTATTTTGGAAATGAACTTTAGTAGTAGTATAACGTTGATTACTACTAAATCTAACAGCGTCAATTATACTATCACTAACATAATAAGTATTATTCTCATCAGATAAATTAGTTTTATGAACTAATCCAACTATCTTAACTTGTCTAGAATTAGAACCAACATAATATTCACTACTTAAATCATATATAGGATTTGTAATTTCTTCAGGTGTTCCTTCAAAATACCAATCATAGAATGATGCTGCCACAACAATTTCATTTTCATTTTCAGGCATTCTACCATATTCTAATTCTCCATCAAATGAACTAATGTTTTTAACTAAACCAGGTACATATGTATATTTACCCTTTTCAGTTAAAACAACATAACTATCCAATAACACATCATCAGCTTCATAAGATACAACATGTTCAATTTCTTTTAATGATTCTAAATCTTCTTTACTAATTGGAGTTTTATCTTTTTTCTTAATAACAATTCTTTTTGTATTATTATCAGTAAACGCTGGGTTAAATCCCATAAGTTCTGCGCTCTTTTGACTTCTTCTAGAATTTGAATATGTATATATTAATATCATAGACATAAATAAAAATACCATAAATATCAATATAAACTTAGAAAATATATTAAATGTATTTCTTATACCCAATCTATATCTATTAAATAATGTAATATTTTTATATTGTTTAATTTCAGGTTTTATTTCTTTTTCTACCTTATTTACTACTTTATCTTCGATAATTCTACCATCATTCATAGTAATTAATCTAGTTGCGTATTCTTCAACTTGTTCTTTATTATGAGTTACTATTACTACTAACTTATCTTTAGAAATCTCAGACAACAATTTCATAATTGAATTAGCAGATCTAGTATCCAAATTACCTGTAGGTTCATCTGCAACAATAATTGGAGTTTCTTTTGCAAGCGCACGTGCAATCGCGACTCTTTGTTTTTGTCCTCCAGATAATTTAGAAATTTTAGTATTTTTAAATTTCTTTAACCCTACAGTATCAATAATATCTAATACTTTACCTTTAATATCTTTTTTCTTTTCACCATTTAGTAATAATACTAATTCAATATTTTGATATACAGTATAACTATTAACTAAATTAAAGTTTTGAAATATATTACCAATGTATTTTCTACGATAATCTTCAAAATCAGATTCAGTATAATGGCTAGTTTCTTCACCATTAATATACATTTCTCCTTCTTCATAACTATCAAGACCAGAAATGACATTTAAAAGTGTAGATTTACCAGAACCAGATTCACCAGTAATAACAACAAATTCACCTATATTAAATTTTAGATTAACTTTAGTAAATCCAGATGCAATCATACCATTTTGATAATAGTATTTTGATACATTTTTTAATTCTATCATTTTATCATCCTTTCTTAAAACTACATATTCATCATACCATATTTTATACTTTTTAAAAAGTATTTAATAAAAAGAGGTGTAACCTCTTTTCTTAAAATTGACAAATGTTACCAGTAATACTACGTCTAATTGCACTACCAATTGTTTTACCAAAATCAAATATAAACGAAACACTTCTCATAATTGCATTAACAAATGTCGCGTTAAAACCTGCTCCACCAATAAGTTTATATAATTCAACATCGTTTAATTGCATTTTAAAGGCCTCACATATCCATCTATTATTCCAACAATCATAGTTATAAACATACCAATTCCAGCAACAAATGACCAATTAATTCCACCACTAATGTTATTTAATTCCTTTTCATCTATTAACATATCATAACCCCCTTTTATTTATTATAAAAAGAAATATTTAACAATAACATAAGCAACAAATCTAACAATTCTAATTATCATATATCTCCTTTCTAATGTCTTTAATGACCTTACCATCTTTTATCTCAATTAAATGGTTATATAAATCAATATTATCTAATCTATGAGATATAACTATAATAGTTTTATCATCATATTTTTTAAACATATTTTTAAGTATTATTCTTTCAGTATTTAAATCAACTTCATCTAGTCCTTCATCGATAATCAAAATATTAAAAGGTCTAAGTAAAGTTCTACCTAACACGATTCTCGCTTTTTCTCCACCACTAACATTAAAACCATTTTCTTCAATAAATAAATTTAGATCATTTTTAATCTGACACAAATCAACTATTTCATTTACTTTTAAAGAATCATCACACATAAGATTACCATACAAAGTATCCTCAAATAAAAAATCATTTTTACTAATATAAGATACATTCTTAACTTTAGTATCAATATTTTTATCACCTATTTTAATATGTGATTTATAATATCCTTTAATTAACTTAACTAATGTAGATTTACCTGAACCTGATACACCAGTTATAATCACTTTCTCCCCTTTCCTTATATCAAGATTAATATTCTTTAATATCTTAGTTAAACCAAATTTAAAGTCTTCATGACAAAATTCAATATTACCATCCCTTTCAATATCTGAGGCGATTTCATATGATAACTCTTGAATACGTCTAGAAGCAGTATTAGCTTTTCTATATATAATTAGCAAAGATACTACTATATTTAATGGTTCTTTTAGATAATTAAATAATAAATAAGATATTATTATAGTACCCATAGATACTATACCATTTGAATACATTAGTAATCCAAATATAATTATCAATATTTCACCAATATTTAAAATAATATCTAAACTATTTTTTCTAACACTATTTCTTTTTTTAAAAATACATAGTTCACTAGAAAATGTATTATATTTATCATCAAGCGAAGCAATTATATTATCTTCTATATTTATACCCTTTATTGTTTCAAACCCATTTAACGTCTCAACAAAATATGAATTATATGTAGATTCCATTTGTTTAATATTATTAATCTCACATCCAACGTTTTTTAATATTAACATCGAACTAATTAAATATATAATTGTAATCAACATTATTAACATAAATAAAGTTTTTGAAAATAAATATAATAAAACAAATATAACAATTATAAATGGTATTTCAATAAGAAATAATACTAATACACTAATAAAATCTTGAATATTATAAATATCATTAAATCTTGATACTATTTCACCAGTTCTGTGATTCTTATAGTAAATGTATGGAAGCTTAATTAATGAATTATTTATCCGCGATATAAGCTTAACACTTATATCTTTATTTAAACTAATTTCTTTAATATCTTTATAATATGATAGAAAAATTTTTATTACGAACGTGATTATAAATAGAAAAATATTTGTTTTTAATAAAGATATATCATCAACTATCATCTTAATTAGCAAAGAATAGAATAAAGATATTGATGCATATAATAAAGATATAATTATCAAAGATATAAACTTATATTTGTAAAATATAAATATTTCTTTAAGATAATTAAATAAAGATTTTGGTTTATTCTTAGGTAGTTTTCTAACAGGTTTCAAAATAATAACAATATTATTCCAAATTGCATTAAACTCATCCTTTGTCATATATTTAACTTTAGATGCTGGATCTCCTATAAGTACTTTATCATCTACCTTATATACAACAACAAAATGATCATATGTCTTATTTATTGTCACATGAGCGATTAAAGGTAATTTTAAATCATCTAAGTTATCTACCTTTAACCCATAACTTTCAAAACCAATTTTGCGTGCCGTTTGAACAAGATTGTAAGCGGTTGTACCACTTTTAGTTGTATTCATCATGCCCTCCAAGGAATCAACACTCATATAGCCACCATAGTAACTAATGACAGAAGCCAAAGAACATGGCCCACAATCTTTAAAACCATTTTGTTTAAATAATGGATATTTCATTTTTTCACCTCCTACTAATAACATAAGGAAAAACTTTTCAATTTCCTTTTTTTTCGTAAAAATTTTTTTATTTTTTTTCATCAAAATACAAGTTTGCCTTGAAAAATAAGGTTTTACTATTTTAAAAAAATATGTTAAAATATTACCGAAGGGGATGATATAATGTTTAAACCATGTAATATTCTAGACGAAAAAAGACCTGAACTTCGTAAAGTAAGTACAGAAGTTACTGGTCCATTATCAGAAGAATATAAAGATATAATTAAACAAGTGATAAAACACTTAACATATAGTCAAATCGAAAGATTCGAAAAAAAATACAATTTAAGACCAGGTATGGGTTTAGCCTTCCCACAATTAGGAATTAATAAAAGAATAATTGTTATAGTTCATGAATATGAAGAAGGTAAATTTAATGAATATGTATATATTAATCCTGTTATCGTATCAGAATCTGAAGAAATGATAGCTGCATCTGAGGGTGAAGGATGTTTATCAGTTAATAGAGAAGTTGAGGGTCATGTACCAAGACACGCAAGAGTTACAGTTGAAGGATTAGATATAAATGGTAATCCACAAAGAATAAGAGCAAGAGAAGAACTTGCAATTGCATTCCAACATGAAATTGATCATTTAGATGGTATATTATTCTATGATAGAATTGATCCAAAACATAAATTCTATACAGAACAAGAAATGAGACTTATTTAAAGTCTCATTTTTCTATGTAATAATGTTTAATAACATTTAAATCATTATCAAGTTCATAACATATAGGTTTACCTGTAGGTATCTCTAAAGATATTACTTCTTCATCAGATAACTTATCTAAATACTTAATTAAACCTCTTAAACTATTTCCATGTGCCGCTATTAATACATTTTTACCAGCTAATAAATCTTTTTTAATATCTGATTCATAGTATTCAACTACTCTTTCAATAGTATCATTCAAATTTTCAGTTAAAGGTAATTTTTTAATTCCCGCATATTTAGGATCATTACCTGGATATCTTGGATCTTCTTTAGTTAAACTAGGTGGTCTTACATCTGCACTTCTTCTCCATAATTTAACTTGTTCTTCCCCATATTTTTCTTTAGTTTCATCTTTATTAAGTCCTTGTAAAGCACCATAATGTCTTTCATTTAATTTATAATCATATTTAATTGGTATAGATAAATGCATTTCATTTAATATTAAATCTAAAGTATGATTTGCACGCTTAAGTACTGATGTATACGCGATATCAAATTTATATCCTTTTTCTAATAATAATTTACCAGCTTCTTTAGCTTCTTCTACACCTTTTTCTGATAACTCAACATCAGTCCATCCAGTAAATCTATTTTCTTTATTCCAAACGCTTTCGCCATGTCTTACCAATACCAATTTTGTATATGTTTTTTTCTTCTTAAACATAAACATAATAATCACCCCTATTATTAATACTAATACAGTAGATATTATAATAATATTAGCTTTTATAAATTCCATTAATGAAAAACTAATATCATTTTCTAAATATATAACCTGACTATCTAAAAGCTCATCATTATAATATATATTTACACTACCTAATTCTAAACCTTTTTTCGTACCTGCTTTAATATTATCTAAACCAACATACTCTACTTTAATTAAATCCTTATTAAATTCATTAGTATAGTATTTAACATCATCTAATACTTTAATATCTAAAATATCTTTACTATAAATAGTATCTATGCTTTTAACATAATCATCTTTATAAGCCACATCATAATATTTATAGTTTTCAAAATAATATGTATATATACTAGCAGCATCTAATATATTTCCATATTTATTAGATGAACCTACTGTTACTAATAAGTAATTAATGTCATTAATAGAATCATACGCGGTAGAAGCAAGACATTTACCCGCCTTATCAGTTGTACCTGTCTTACCACCTTTTATATATGATATATCTGTATTAGAAGCTTTCGCAGTGCTTCTCATAGTACTAATTACTCTTAATCCGTTATTTAAAGTATATTCACTTGCTTCAAATACACTTTTAAATATATCATTTTTTAAAGCATCATTTAAGATAACAGCTATATCATTTACAGTACCATAGTTATTATCATCATCCAATCCAGTAATATTTGAAAAATGAGTATTAGTTAAACCTAGACTTGATACTTTCTCATTCATTAAATTAATGAATTCTTCTTCACTACCAGATATAGATACCGCTAAGGCACGAGCACAATCCGCGCCACTTGGTAACATAGTACAATAAAGTAAATCTTTATATGTAACCTTATTACCTACCTTTAATCCAGCTACTGATGCATTAGCTTCTATTAATCCTTTTAACATATCATTAGTTATAGTAACTTCAGTACCTAACATATCAATATGTTCTATAGCAACAATAGTTGTCATTATCTTAGTTAAACTAGCAATACTAGTTTTTTCATCTTTATTCAAATCATATACTATCTTATTATCATTTAAATTATATAATACAGCATATTTACTATTTAATTCTAATGCTTGTACATTTGTCATAACAAACAAACATATAAACAAACACAATAACTTTTTCATTAACCCTCTAACTCTTCTTCAATTCTTATTAATTCATTATATTTACAAATTCTATCTGTTCTAGACATTGAACCTGTTTTAATTTGACCTAAATCTAAACCTACCGCTAAATCAGCAATAGTAGTATCTTCTGTTTCACCACTTCTATGTGAAATAATAGTCTTATATCCGTTGCGTTTAGCTAGATTAATAGTATCTAGAGTTTCACTATAAGTACCAATTTGATTTACCTTTAATAAAATTGCATTACCAGCATGTAAATCAATACCTTCTTGTAAACATTTAATATTAGTAACAAATAAATCATCACCAACTAATTGAATTTCATTACCTAAAATACTAGTAATCTTAGTAAATCCTTCCCAATCATTTTCATCTACTGGATCTTCAATTGATATAATTGGATATTTAGAAACTAAATCTTGATAGAATTCAATTAATTCATCTGTTGTTAATTCCTTACCATCAACATTATAGTGTCCATTTTCATAGAATTCAGATGCTGCTACATCTATACCAATGAATACATCTTTACCAGGTTCATAACCAGCTTTAGTAATTGCTTCAATAATTACTTGGAAACCTTCCTCGTTACTTCCTAAGTTAGGAGCAAATCCACCTTCATCACCTACATTAGTATTATATCCTTTATCTTTTAATACCTTCTTTAAAGTATGGAATACCTCTGCACCTACTCTAATTCTTTCTTTAATTGTATCTCTTTCAGGAATAATCATATATTCTTGGAAATCCAAATTATTATCTGCATGCGCACCACCATTTAAAATATTCATCATTGGTCTAGGTAATGTTCTACCTTCACCAACATATTTATAAAGTGGCATTTTTGCCTCATTAGCAGCTGCCTTTAAACACGCTAAAGAAACACCTAATGTTGCATTCGCACCTAATACACTTTTATTTGGTGTACCATCTAAGTTAATTAATGTTTCATCTATTGCCTTTTGATCTTCTACTTCCATACCAACAATTTTTGGTTTAATAATACCATTAACATTATAAACAGCTTTTAATACACCTTTACCCATATATCTTGAATCACCATCACGTAATTCAATAGCTTCTCTTGTACCAGTTGAAGCACCAGATGGTACTGCTGCTCTACCCATTACACCATCTTCTAATATAACATCTACTTCTACTGTAGGGTTACCTCTTGAATCTAATATTTCTCTTGCTTTAACATCTTTTATTTTCATATTACCATCTCCTATAATAATTTTACCACATATTAAACTCATAATCTAATAAAACAGCATTTAATTATTAAAAAGTGTAAAGAAAAAAGAGACTTAACAAAAGTCTCTCATCTATATAAACACCAACTGGTGTTACATTAATATTATATGTATTACAAACATATTAATTCACAAAAAAATAGAATTAAATTAATTCTATTTTTTATATGATTTATATAATGGCTTTTTCATATATGTAAATTGTGATTTATAATCAATTTTACCATAATCTTCTTCGCTTAAACCACTACCATATACATATGAAGAAGAAACATCATGATGACCTATTTGCAACGCAGTTTTATTGCCAAATAACAAATACTTATCAAAAAATTTTAAAGTAATTAAAGCTTCATCACTACCATAATCACTTCTTGTAATATTCCATGTATTATCAAAATAATAATATTTATCACCAATCAATACTCTATTCCATGCATGGTCTGAATTTCTTACAGTTTCAACTCCTTCATTCATATAACCGTTATTTAAAAGTATCATAGAAGCTAAACTAAATCCCATACAAATTCCATTATAGTCACGTAATACAGTTTCAGCTTTACCACTTTTATTTCTATACATATTGTAAGAAGGAAAATTAGGTGTTATAAATGTACCTCTAATTGATTCAGAAGCATTTCCTTCAATAAACTGACAAGTACTTTGAAGGTAATCAGATACTAAACAAACTTTTTCTACTGAATCTTTAGGATTATGCTTCATTAATTCATTAATTCTTTTATCAAATAAAATATAATCACTATATGAAACATTTTCATCACCATTCACACTATATAAAGCAGTGGATTTTTCTTTCTTATCTACGAAACAATATACATCAACATTAGTATTAAACTTAATACCCCACATCAAATATGTCATAGGAATAATTAAGTTAATATGTTTAAGTTTAGTTAAATCCATATCACTTCTATCTTTCCTCATACCATCATCTATAATATATGATCTATTTCTTATTCGATCAGGTAAGATACTATCTACAAATTTAACACTTTCATAATCCTTAAACTTTAACTTAACTAAAGGATTATTATATACAAACTTAATAAAATCACTATTTATATTTGGTAAATCTGAAACACCTATAACAATACTATCATCTTCAATAAATGTAATATCGTTATTAAAAATATCTTTATACTCATAATCACATGGTATAAAAACTTGAGCAGGTTTAGTTCTTGCAGGTAAAACTGGTGGAACTTTTGACATTATAACACCCCCTTTCATTGCTAATTATTATATATTAGTTTATTTTTTTGTCAAATTAAAAGAACATTAACTGTTCTTTAAAAAATCAGATAGTTTTCTATTAGATTCATCATATTTTCTAACTTCTTCACACGTTATTTCAAACCTATCACCGCATACGATTAAGTCATCACCGTTAATAGTTATCTTCACTCCTTTATCTTGATTTAAGTCAAAATCATTAACAAATATGGAAGAACCTAAATAATCAAATTCTAATTGAGAAACATTATATATTTTTATACTCATAATTACATTATCAATTTTTTCAAAATAATAAGCAGGATTCATACCCTTACATGAAACATCAATTTGAAAATACTTTTCATTAAGTTTTAACCCTACAACTTCTGAATCATGCAATTTATTTTCATCTAACAATTTTTTAATATATTCTTCATTACTATATAGCATATTATCACCACCTAAAATCATTATATCATATTTTTAAATCAATTAAACTATTTAACACGTCTTTATCTAGATGTCCATACTTGTTATTCTTTCGAGCTGGTAATAAGTAATTGATACATATGCAACCACATACCTCCATGCCACTTTTAAATGTTGGAAACAAAAAAGCAGATTATTCTGCTATATAAATCATTACTGTATTCGTAATATCTTAATCTTACGATTGTTTAATATCTAATTATATAATAAATAACATATACCCAGCTCATCAATCCATGGATAATTGCCCATCCAACAGAATGCCAATTTGTATAACTAATAACCATTGCTAATGCACTTCCAAAAGTTATTCCGGTTTTTACACTATTACTAACAGTATCTCTTTTAGCCATATTTATACCTCCTCAGCAAATTACTATTCATCTATCAAATATATTATACACTAAAAAAAATAAATTTCATATAGATTTACATTAATTAGTTATCAATATCTTAATCTTACGAGTATTTTATTTTTAAAAAATAATAAAGTATTTTTATTACATATTATTTAATACATCTTGTATAAAATTATTTTTTGATTGTGTATATAATTTTCTATTATCAGCATATTTTTGCAATAATCCTAATTTTAAATTTTCATATTCTTTTACTATATCTGGATTTTTATTAAGAATATCTCTAAACTTAATTAAATCTATATATCTTTTACTATTCTTTTTTAATATATGGATTAAGAAAAAAGTTTCTACACCATTCTCCTTTATTAATAAAATTTCATCAGAATCATTATTGTATTTTACTGTATACATAGACTCTAATGTATCTACATATTTATCTAATTGATCTAAGTTACTAACTCCAATAGCTATATCTACTATTGGTTTTGCTGCAAGACCTTTAATAGATGTTGATCCTACATGTTCATATATAAATTTTTCATCTTTAAATATATTAATTAAAATTTCTTTTTCATCTTCATACATTTTTTTCCATAATTCATAATTATTTTCTAAACATACTTTTCCATTGATTAAGCCCATAATATCACCTCAACATAATTATATCACGTATTTCTATAATTCAAATAATCGCAATATAACTAAAAAAGATGAGATTTTTTCTCATCTTAATGTACGGGATATCTTAATATTACGATTACTTTATTTAATTAATTTTTCAAATGCATTTGCATTTAAAATTGTATTTGAAACAAATTTTCCTTTATAGAAATTAGCCCAATTATTAAACACA
>ODAI010831194.1_pt1 | contig 14011 bp, 13 predicted proteins | sample 1539321 | NCBI WGS metagenome assembly ODAI01 (sample SAMN02144231, study PRJEB22623) | gut metagenome | biome: sheep rumen | host: Ovis aries | place: New Zealand
CCTTGACAGAGCAACAAGCTACAGAGTGATCGTCAGGGCACAGAACAGTGCAGGCCTTTCTCCCTGCTCAGAGTCGCAGCTGCTTAAAACTGCGAGAATGAATTTCAATCAGGCAGGCTGGGAAGCACTTTGCCGTATAACCTATCATGAGGTAGGCACTATCAATACCTCTGCATGGGATAAGCCGATAGTATACGTTGCAGACTGCTGCGTAAACAGATACGTTTCAGCAAAGTATGCAAAGAAATCTACCTGGAAGGCATATTATGCAAGATATAACAGCATTCAGGACGTTATCTACAAGAGCGGCGGATTTATGTCATCTGCAGGACTTACAAGAGACGGTGCGACTTACGCAAGAGTGACAAACAAGGTAAAGACCGCTGTTTACGGCGCTCTCTATGCTAAGACTGAGCTCAGCAACATCGCCAATGACTTTAATGTGTTCTTCTGGTGCAACAGAAGCTATAAGCAGAACAGCAGTAAGATCGCTTACAGCTTCAGGATCCCGTGGGGTTACTTCTATATCTACAGAAGCTACTGGGGTTAATAAGACAATAAAAGCTGTCGTTTATCGGCAGCTTTATTTTTGTAATAAATTATTAATCTTCGACTATTGCATTTTTTATCAAATGGTGCTATAATACTAAATTGGAGTGAAATAGTCGACTATTCGACAGACAATAACAGAAAGAAGTGTTTCAAATGACAAAGATAACTATTTTTTCAGGCTTTTTAGGTGCCGGAAAAACGACTCTTATCAAAAAGCTTATCGGTGAAGCATATACCGGTGAGAAGCTCGTTCTTATCGAGAATGAGTTCGGCCAGATAGGTATTGACAGCGGCTTCCTTCAGGACGCCGGTATCCAGATCACTGAGATGAACCAGGGCTGTATATGCTGCAGTCTTGTCGGTGATTTCGGAAAGGCACTTGTGCAGGTGCTCGAGCAGTACAAGCCTGACAGGATCCTCATCGAGCCTTCGGGCGTCGGCAAGCTGAGCGACGTTATCAGGGCAGTTGAGAATATCGACGCTCACGATGTTGAGCTCGACGGCTTCACAACTGTTGTTGATGCTAAGAAGTGCAAGATGTATCAGAAGAATTTCGGTGAGTTTTTTGATAATCAGATAACCTATGCAAGCTGCCTTATCCTGAGCCATACTCAGGGTCTTTCTCAGGAAAAGCTTGACGAGTGTGTTGAGCTGCTCAGAAAGCTAAACAATAAGGCTCCTATCGTTACTACCGAGTGGGAGCAGCTCACAGGTGCGCAGCTTATTGAAGCTATGACACAGAAGAACACTCTTGATGATGAGCTTAAAGCGCTTCTTGAAGAGGCTAAAAAGCACGATCATGAGCATCATCACCACCACCATGACCACGATGACGAGCATGAGCCTCACCACCATGATCATGATGAAGAGCATGAGCATCACCATCACCATGACCATGAGGAGCATGACGAGAACTGCACCTGCGGCTGCCACGATCACGACCACGACCACGAACATGAGCATCATCATGACCACGATCACCACCATCATCATGCAGATGAGGTGTTCACAAGCTGGGGCAAGGAGACTGCAGATCCTTACTCTGAGGAAGAGATCACTGCAGCGCTTGAAGCTTTGCAGGACGAGGAGAAATACGGCCTTATACTCAGGGCTAAGGGCATCGTTGCAGGCAAGGACGGCGAGTGGATACACTTTGACTATGTTCCCGGTGTTCCGGATGTACGTCACGGAAGTGCCGGAACTACAGGAAGACTTTGCGTTATAGGCTCCGAGATAAACGAAGAGGCTATAGAGGAGCTTTTCAAGACTAAGTAAAAGGGGGCGGTCTGATGCCGCAGCAGGAGAATATACCTGTTTATATGTTTGTCGGCTTCCTTGAGGGCGGTAAAACTCATTTTATCAAGGAGACCCTTGAGGACGGCAGATTCATAAACGGCGACAAGACCCTTCTTCTTGTTTGTGAAGAGGGCGTTGAGGAATACGATACTACAAATTTCGCCGAGCACAACGTGTTTATGCACGTACTGGAGGACAAGTCAGAGCTCAACGAGGAGAATCTGGCGGCTATACTCAAAAAGTATGACTGTGTGCGTGCTGTTGTTGAGTATAACGGTATGTGGAACATAAATGACTTTTTCAATGCAATGCCTGAGGGCTGGGCTGTTTATCAGATAATGTTCTTTGCCGATGCAACTACCTTTTTGCAGTACGATCAGAATATGAGGAGCCTTGTTGTCGATAAGCTCAATATGTGCGAGCTCGTTGTTTTCAACAGGTTTGACCCTTCGTTTGACAAGATGAGGTATCACCAGATCGTCAGGGGAGTGAGCAGGAGGACAGACATCGCCTATGAGTTCACTGACGGCTCCGTAGCCTACGATGATATTGAAGATCCTCTGCCGTTTGATGTTGACGCTAAGGAGATCACCATAAAGGATCGTGACTTTGCACTGTGGTACAGAGATGCTATGGAGGAGCCCAAAAAGTATGACGGAAAGATAATGTCATTTCGCGTTATGGCGGCCTGCGGCCCTAACTTCCCGAAGAACACCTTTGCGGTAGGCAGAAAGATAATGACCTGCTGCGTTGAGGATATCCAGTATTGCTGGCTGGTCGCTGATGACCCCAAGGGCAGACCCGAGCTTTCCTCTCCTAAGTGGTTCAATGTGAAGGGAAAGATCAAGGTGCAGAGAAACAAGATGTACAGAGGCGCGGGTCCTGTGCTGACAGTTTCCGAGATCACACCTGCCGATCCGCCCGAGCAGGAGGTAGCAACGTTTTACTGATATGTCCGAAAAGTATTAAAAGCTGTCCGAATGGGCAGCTTTTGCTGTTTAATATAGTCATATATCGTAATATAATCAATTGACAAATCCTGCGTTATGAATTAAAATAATACTTGATATATTGAATTCAGGAGGTCATACCTATGAAAAACAGAGTACTTGCCGGCTTTCTGTGCGCATTGATGATAAGTGCAGCTGCCTGCGGAAACGATTCGTCATCGTCAGATGCCGCAAAGAGCACACCTAAGGCTGCGTCCAAGCCGATGTCTGCTTCTGAGGTCGCTGACAATATGAATCTCGGACTTAACTTAGGCAACACTATGGAAGCTTATGATGCGACCGATTGCGCCACTATCGGATATGAATGGATACCGACAAAGGGCAGCAACACTCCGCTTGACTATGAGACCTGCTGGGGCGCTGTTGAGACCACTCAGGAGGTCATAGACGGTATCAAGGAGGCAGGCTTTGACACTGTGAGGATACCTGTTTTCTGGGGCAATATGATGGAAAATGACGGCACCTGGACTATCAACAAGGATTACATCGGCAGAGTTAAAGAGATAGTTGACTATGCTCAGAATGCAGGGCTATACACCGTTATAAACTGCCACCACTTTGATGAGTTTATCATCAGAAGAAATGATCTTGAGAGCTGCAAAACTATTTTCAACACCCTCTGGACGCAGATCGCCGACTATTTCAAGGATTACCCCTATACCGTTGTGTTTGAGGGCTTTAACGAGTATCTCGGCGGTGACCAGTTCGATGAGAACGGCGAGCTCAAGCCTATGAACAGCAGAGACGCTTTCAAGCTGACAAATGAGCTTAACCAGACATTTGTTGATGCTGTGAGATCAACGGGCGGCAACAACGCCGAAAGAGTTCTGATAGTATCCGGCTACTGGACGAATATCGACAAGACAACATCGAAAAACTTCGTTATGCCGACCGACACTTCGACTGATAAGCTTATGGTATCGGTGCACTATGTTGATAATGAGAAGTACTGGACAAATCAGATAGGCTCTCAGGTATGGCTCGACTATATAGATTCACAGTGTGATGAGCTGATAAGCGCTTTCAAGGATAAGAATATCCCCGTGTTCTTGGGTGAGACGACTTCGATCTATCCGGATTCAAACTTCGCTCCAGATACGCTCTATTCTACTTCGTCTGAGTGCCTTGAGGTAGTTCTCGATAAGCTTACAGGCCTCGGCTTTGTGCCTGTGCTATGGGACGTTAACGATAATTTCTATTCAAGAACTGAGTTCAAAATCAAAAATGACGCGGATGCCGAAGTCATCAAAAAAGTTGCCGATAAGATAAGATAAATAATAAGCCCTGCTGTTCGTTGAAACGGCAGGGCATTTTATGTATTTATTCAAGGTCTACCAGCGCACAGCTGATATTATATGGCGTAAGGTCGATAAAAGCGTAGCTTGGCGGAAGTCCGTCCTTGGGCTGTGAGGCGCTTCCGGGATTAAGTATGTGCAGGCCGTGCTCGTATTTGTAATAACGGCAGTGCGTATGCCCGTAAAGAGCCATAACAGCGTTCTCTTCCTTCGCCCGCTGGATAAGTGTATCGTGAGATTCCTTCACGTTCAGATAATGACCGTGAGTTATAAATATCTTTGTCTTGAAGATCTCTATCACATCAGACGAATAACAGGTAGGCGCATCACAGTTACCCGATACACAGTATACCTTCTTGTCCGGGTAAAGCTCCTTCATAAGCGCAAGCTCCTTTAGTCCGTCGCCCAGAAAAATAAAGTGATCGCAAGTGTTCTTATTTATCTCAAAGACCTGCTTTGCAGCAGCTACATTTCCGTGGGTATCCGAAAAAACGATTATTCTCATTAATGCGCCTCCTTTGATAATTATCATCTGTCATTATAATTATACCACAACTTTTGATTTTTTCAAGCACGTTCAGAGAAAATTATATATAAAATATTCAAAATAATTTGTTCAAGTACACAAAATTCATAATTTGTTCTTGAAATTTGTGTTTAAATATGCTATAATGCAGGTAGTTATTATGGAGATATATCGATCGCCTATTTTGAGGGGTGTTCATTCGCTGATGAAGAAAAAGTATGCTATATACAAGTCGGAGACCGGATACTATTTTTACGAGTATTACGACACGCTGGAGGCTTTGAAGGGGACAAAGTTTGACGGCATAGTTACCGAAGACAAGCTGCCTGTCGTGCTGGACGGCACCGGTGGATATTATCATTTTACCGAAGATGATTATATGTTTGTCAGACTGGTCGAGTCTGAGGGCTGTCCGCTGAAGCTGGAGCAGATGTATTTCAAGAATCAGGATACATTCAAGCTTGGCTGGATGTCTCCTGACGGCGATACATATTCCTGCGACTATACCAGCCACACAAAGGCTGCTGTAATGATAGCCGAGAAGTTCTTTGGCAAGGTAAAGTTCCCTGAGAGAACGCTTGGAAAGGCCGGCTGGCTGAAAATAATAGATTCCTGGGACGGAACACAGCGCGAGCACGGCCAGTTTGTGTATTCTCTTACCGGAAAGGTGACGAAAAGACAGGTCGACAGGCTTTTTGATCTGGGGCTTTATGATAATGAGGAAGTAAAGACCATGATTAAGGACTGCGAACACAGCTGGTGAGCGGCTGTGTCTGAGAATAATCATCAAAAGGAGTGTTGTTTTATGGAAACAAGAGTAGCGATCATCGCGATCATAGTTGAGGATTCTGCGGCTGCAGAGAGCGTAAACGCTATCCTGCATGAGTATAAGGATGCTGTTATCGGAAGAATGGGAATACCCTACAAGGCTAAGGGCATCAACATAATCAGCATTGCTGTTGATGCATCTCAGGATGATATCAATTCAATGGCCGGAAAAATCGGCAGGATCGACGGAGTATCTGCGAAGACAGTTTATTCCGCAAACTGATACATAATAATATAACAGAATATACGGAAAAAGCAGTTTTTCTGACGCTGAAATTTTTCTTGAAGCGAAAGTAAGATTATTGTTTCTGAACACACAAGTCGGATTCTTTCTTACAGGATCCGACTTTTTGTAAATCTGAAAGCAGAGGGTGATAACTATGAGTCTTAATTCAACACCGTCATCGGAAAGAATACATATCGGCTTTTTCGGAGTAAGAAATGCCGGAAAATCAAGCCTTGTAAACGCTGTGACCAATCAGGAACTGGCGGTTGTTTCCGATACGCCGGGAACGACCACTGACCCCGTAACAAAGGCAATGGAGCTTTTGCCGCTGGGGCCTGTTGTGATAATAGATACTCCCGGCTTTGATGACGTGGGCGCTCTTGGTGAGCTTAGAGTTAAAAAGACTTCTCAGGTCCTCAACCGGGTGGATATCGCTGTTCTTGTCACAGATATCACTAAGCCCCTCTGCGAATGTGAGAACGAGCTTATAGGGCTGTTTAAAAGCAAGGATATTCCGTACATCATAGTCGGCAATAAGAGCGACCTTTCAGATACTGCTCCTGACGGTGACAGGTTTGCCGTCAGCGCGATGCACAAGGAGAATATCCACGAGCTGCGCGAAAAAATAGCGTCTCTTGTTGAAACAAAAGACCAGACCCACCGTATCGTCGGGGATATAATAGGTGAGAACGAGCTTGCAGTTCTTGTCGTACCGATCGACAAGGCAGCTCCAAAGGGCAGGCTTATACTGCCGCAGCAGATGGTGATAAGGGATATACTTGAATCGGGCGGCTGTGCTGCTGTCGTGCGTGAGACAGAGCTTTCGCACACGCTGCAGAACCTTGTCAGCAAGCCAAAGATAGTTATCACTGACAGCCAGGTGTTTGCAAAGGTAAACAAAGATACTCCAGATGATATAATGCTCACTTCATTTTCTATTCTTATGGCGAGGTATAAGGGCTTCCTTGAAACGGCTGTCAGGGGTGCAGCCGCGATATCAAAGCTTCAGGACGGCGACAGAGTGCTCATCTCTGAGGGGTGTACACATCACCGTCAGTGCGGCGATATCGGCAGCGTTAAGCTTCCGGCGCTATTGAAGAAGACGACCGGTAAGAATATTGAGATCGAACTCAGTTCGGGAAAGGAATTTCCCGAAGAGCTTGAACGCTTTGCAATGGTCATCCACTGCGGCGGTTGTATGCTCAACGAGAGAGAAATGCTTTACCGTATGAGAACTGCCGTTGATAATGGAGTGCCATTTACAAATTACGGCGTTGCGATCGCATATATGAACGGGATACTTGCACGGAGCTTAGAGGTGTTCCCGCAGATCAAGAAGCTCCTTGATGAATGACCGGAAGGTGAATTAATGGAAACAACAGTTAAAAACCTGATAGATAAGCTCAATGAAAACAAGCACCTTGACAAGGCCGAATGGATATCTCTTTTAAGTGACTGGGACGACAGTGACAGGGAATATGCGGCACAGATCGCAAGGGAGATAAGCGAGAGCATCTACGGGAAGAACATATTTATAAGAGGCATAGTTGAATTCTCGAACGTCTGTAAGAACGACTGCCTTTACTGTGGTATAAGAAGATCAAACAAAAATGCCCAGAGATACAGACTTACCGATGATGAGATTCTTATGTGCTGCGATGAGGGCTATGAGGGCGGCTTTCGTACCTTTGTGCTGCAAAGCGGCGAGGATCTTTCATACTCAGCTGAAAGAATGGCCGGCTTGATCAGAAGGATAAAGGAGAAATATCCCGACTGTGCAGTTACGCTCTCATTGGGTGAGAAGGAATATGACGAGTATAAGCTCATGCGTGAGGCAGGCGCTGACAGGTACCTTCTCAGGCATGAGACTGCAAATGAAGAGCACTATAAAAAGCTCCACCCGTCTGAGATGTCTTTCGGCCACAGAATGAAATGTCTTGAAGATCTGAAAAGCCTCGGATATCAGACAGGTGCCGGCATAATGGTCGGTTCTCCGTATCAGACAGTTGAGTGCCTTGCCGATGATATGCTGTTTTTTGAGAGCTTCAGGCCTGAAATGATCGGTATAGGGCCTTTTCTGCCGCATAAGGATACGCCCTTTTGCGATGAGCCGAAAGGCTCCTATGAGCTGACGCTGTTTTTACTTAGCCTTTGTAGGATAATGCTGCCGAATGTTCTGCTTCCGGCAACAACGGCACTCGGCACTATCAGGCCTGACGGCAGAGAACAGGGCGTGCTAGCCGGAGCTAACGTCATTATGCCGAACCTTTCGCCCACAGCGGTAAGGAAAAAGTATATGCTCTATGACGGCAAGATCTGCACCGAGGATTCTTCCTCACAGTGCAAAACGTGTATCCATGCGAGAATGAAGCGTATAGGATATCAGGTAACGGTTTCGAGAGGAGATTATTCTTATGATAAAGATAGCGGTATACGGTAAGGGCGGCATCGGAAAATCGACGATTTCATGCAATATTGCCGCTGCCTTCGCTAAAAAAGGCCTTAGCGTTATGCAGATAGGCTGTGACCCTAAGGCTGATTCCACGTCGCTCCTTCACGGCGGCGACAGGATAGACACTGTACTGGAGCTCAGCCGAAAAAAGGGTAAGGCGCTCACTATCGATGATATCGTCCATGAGGGCTCCTGCGGTGTTAAATGCGTTGAAGCAGGCGGCCCTGTGCCGGGACTCGGCTGTGCCGGAAGAGGAATAATAAATGCGCTTGAAACGCTCGAAAAGCTCGGCGCTTATGAGCTTTATAAGCCTGATATCGTTATTTATGATGTACTTGGAGACGTAGTCTGCGGCGGCTTTTCAATGCCGATGAGAAAGGGCTATGCCGATAAGGTGTTCGTTGTGACGTCAGGTGAAAAGATGTCAGTCTATGCCGCTGCAAACATCTGTATGGCAGTTGAAAATTTCAAGGGCAGAGGCTACGCATCACTTGGCGGTATAATCCTGAACAGGCGCAATGTTGAAGGCGAAGACGAAGCCGTGAACGTGCTTGCAAATGACTTTTCAAGCGAAGTTATAGGCCGCATTGACCGCAGCGAGGACGTCTCCCTTGCGGAAAAAGAGGGAAAGACCGTTTCAGAGGTCTGTCCCGGCTCGGCCGTGTGCGCACAGCTTGACGCTCTGGCTGATGAGATATTAAAAGGCTTCGGAGGTGTCTCTTGAACCGCGTAAACGGGCTTGATAAGCCCTGCTGCGTAAAGATAACAGATGCTAACAGAGACGAGCTTTTCCCCTCAGGTCTTGAATACAATCCGCCTGCAAGAGGAATGTGGAACATAGTTCACTCTGGTATGCTGCTGCCGGGGGCGCATGAGATCTTTGCCTGTGCACAGGGCTGTCTCAGGGGCGTTATTCTTACAGCTGCCGAAATGCTGGAGCTTGACAGGCTAAGCTGGATATCTGTTAGTGAAAGCGATATGTTTGACGGAACGCTTGAAAGCGATATAGTTGACGGTGTGTGCGAGATCATTGAAAAGCTTGATAAAAGGCCGCCCGTGATACTTTTATATCTGAGCTGTATACACCTGTTTGCAGGCGTTGACTTTGAAGCCATAATCGAAGAGCTTACAAAAAGGCACCCTGACATCACTTTTGTTGACTGCTATATGACCCCCACAATGAGACAGACGGTATCGCCGGTGTCAAAAATGAGCTCGCAGCTCTATGCTGCACTGAAGCCGCTGCCCTTTAATGAAAAGGCGGTCGGCATCGTCGGAAATGACAGAGCTACAGATGATGATTCGGAGCTTATAAAGATAATAAAAAGCGCAGGCCGTGAGGTCAGGGATATCACCTTATGCAAAAGTTATGAGGAATATCTTTCGCTCGCTGAATGTGCGCTCAATATAAGCTATATTCCTACAGGTCATCTCGCCGGAGAGGATCTTGAGCAAAGGCTCGGGGCAAAGCATATGCATCTGCCGGTAAGATACAGCTATGACGGTCTGAAAGAGAACTATAAAGCTCTGTGTGATGAGCTTGGGATAGATATGCCTGACTTCACAGCAGATATAGCTGCCGCTGAAAAAGCGCTCGACAAGGCGCTGAAAATAATAGGTGACACCCCGATAGCTATTGACTATACGGTCGTGACAAGGCCTTTTGAGCTTGCGTGGCTGCTTTGTGAGCACGGCTTCAATGTCAAGCGCATAATAGCCGACTCGGCTGTCGGTGAGGAAGACTCGTTCGATAAGCTGAGAGAAAAATGCCCCGACCTTACTATATGGTCAGCTGCAAATGTAAATATGCTCGATGAGCCCGAACAGCACCATGAGCATATGCTGGCTCTGGGACAGAAGGCCGCATACTATTTCACTACAGATAACTTTGTGAATATAGTTGTGAACGGCGGATATTACGGCTTTTCAGGCATTGCGAAGATAGCGGAGCTAATGATCGATGCCTATAATACGCCTAAGGACAGGCGCGAAGTTCTCAGACTGAAAGGTCTGGGCTGCGCAAGCTGTCTTGTCTGAGGAGGTGCAGACCTATGAAAAATGTAGCTAGTATTATCCCTTGTTATGCTGCCGATACCTCAGGTGTCTGTTCCGCCCTTTATGAGCTTGGCGGCCTGACGGTCGTTCATGACGCCTCGGGCTGCAATTCTACCTACTCGACCCACGATGAACCCAGGTGGTATGATATGAGGTCAAAGATCTATATCTCTGCACTGACAGAGCTTGATTCTGTTCTTGGGAATGATGAAAAGTTCATATCTGATGTTGTATCTGCCGCCCACGATCAGAAGCCGGAGTTTATTGCGCTGTGCGGCTCACCTATGCCGATGATGACAGGGTTTGACTACGATGCAGTAGCTGCTGAGATCGAGAACAGGAGCGGCATAAAGACGATCGCTTTGCATACAAACGGAATGAATTCGTATATAGACGGTGCATCTGAGGCGCTTTGCGAGATAGTCAAAGCCTATGCCGAGGAAGATCAGAATATCGTAAACGGCATAAACGTTCTCGGCCTCACACCTCTTGACTTTACTCTAGGTTCAGATAAGGATATCAGAGACTGGCTTAAATACTATAACTTTGAGTGCGTCTGTACGCTTGCTATGGGCTCAACGCTTGATGATATCAGAAGAATGGGCTCTGCGGCTCTGAACCTTGTTGTTTCCCAGTCGGGAATGGCTGCTGCTGAGTATATGCTGAAAGAATTCTGCATACCCTATGTATGCGCAGTTCCTTACGGAAAGCTGTTTTCAAAGAAGCTTGCTTCCCATATGGCGAGCCTTATCAGAGATCCTCTGAACTTTTCACCTTTCGTTCTTCCCTGTGACGGCTTCCCTGAGGCTGATACCGTCGTTATCGGTGAAGGCATTTCGGCAGGCTCTCTGGCGGCAGCTCTGTGGTCTGATATGAAGGTCGAGGCTAAGCCTCTTTGCACTTTGCCGTCACATAGCTTTTTCACCGCCAAGTGCGGAGGTCAGCTCACGGCAGAGGAGGATATCGAAGCATATCTTAAAGAGACCTCTCCAAAGACCGTGATAGCTGATCCGCTGTATCAGTATATAGTTCCTGATAACACAAGGTTCATTGCGCTTCCTCATTTTGCATTTTCGGGAAGATGCTTCCAGAAGGATATGCGAAGCCTTATCAATAAGAACATAAAGGAGTACTTCAAATGATAAAGATAGCTCTTTACGGCAAAGGCGGCATAGGCAAATCTACGTGTACGTCAAATCTGTCGGCTGCTTTTTCTAAGCTCGGCCTGAAAGTTATCCAGATCGGCTGCGACCCTAAGGCAGATTCTACGATAAATCTCCTTCACGGAGACCCTGTAACGCCGGTAATGGATTATATGCGCATACATGATGAAGAGCCTGATAAGATAGGACAGATCTCTAAGGTCGGCTACGGCGGCGTGGTATGCATCGAGACGGGCGGCCCTACCCCCGGGCTCGGCTGTGCCGGCAGAGGGATAATCACTACATTCAGCCTGCTTGAAGAGCTGGAGCTTTTCGACACCGTTAAGCCTGACGTTGTGCTTTATGACGTTCTGGGAGACGTTGTCTGCGGAGGCTTTGCAGCCCCGATAAGAGAGGGCTATGCCGAAAAGGTTCTGATAGTAAGCTCTGGTGAGAAAATGGCGCTTTATGCGGCAAACAATATCAACAGTGCCGTAAAGAACTTTGAAGACAGAAGTTACGCCAAGGTAAGAGGAATAATTATGAACAGGCGAAGCGTTGAGAATGAAGAGGAAAAGGTCAGAGCCTTTGCTGATAAGGCAGGGCTTGAGATCGTTGCCGATATTCCGCGCTCTGCCGATATAATCAAGTATGAGGATATGGGTATGACCTGTGTTGAGGGCGACCCCAACTGCGAGACCTCAAAGCGATTTATAGAGCTTGCGAGACTTCTTATGAGTGAGGATAAACAAGATGACTGAAGCTTACTACATTACAGCAGCTGAGCTTGCAAAGCGCAGCTATGATGATCTGCCTGATGAGCTCAATTCATCAAAGCATATGATCTACAGCTCGCCTGCAACGCTTGACTTCAACTCTCCCGGTGCCAAAGGCTTCGGCGTGAAGAGGGCAGGCCTTGCGATACCTGGCTCTGTTATGCTGCTTATTGCTCCGGGCTGCTGCGGAAGAAACACAGCACTGCTCAATGAGCTTGGCTACAGCGAGAGGTTTTTCTATCTGATGCTTGATGATACCGATATAGTGACAGGCAGATATATAAGCAAGATACCGAAGGCCTGCGCACAGCTTCTCGAAGAGCTCGATACTGAGCCCTCGGTAGTTATGCTTTGCGTTACCTGTGTAGACGCTCTCCTCGGCACTGATATGGAAAGGGTCTGTCGCGCCTGTGAAGACCTTACAGGAGTTAAGACTGCGCCTGCATATATGTATGCACTGACGAGAGAAAAGCGCCTTCCGCCGATGGGCCTTATCAGAAAGTCGGTCTATTCTCTCTTAGAGCCGCAGAAGCGCCGTTCAAATGAATGCAGTATAATGGGCTTTTTCTCTGCCCTTGAAAATGACTGTGAGCTTTATCCGCTTTTAGGTTCGATCGGAATAAAGAAAATACATGAGCTTGGCAGATGCAAAACGTATGAAGAATATCAGATGATCTCGCGCTCTAATTTCAGCCTTGTTCTCAATTCCGAGGCCAGAGCCGCTGCACAGGATATGCAGTCGCGCCTTGGTATTCCGTTTATAGAGCTCACAAGAATGTTCAGGATATCGAAGATACACAACCAGTATGCCTTACTGGGTCAGGCGCTGGGCTCAGAGCTTGATGATTCAGAGTATCTGTCGAGAGCAGAGACCATTGTTCAGACCTTTAAGAATAATCACCCCGATGCAGTCTTTGCGATAGGGGAGAGCTTGAATGCCGACAGCTTTGAGCTCGCCCTTGCGCTGACGGAATACGGCTTCAGGGTGGCGGAGATATACGGCACAGTGGGAGAAAGAAACTTCGTCTTTGTTAAAAAGCTTGCGGAGCTTTCACCAGACACACGTATCTACTCTAATCTGTCACCGACAATGATGAATTATGAGCCGCTCAAAGAAGTCACTGCAGCTATCGGAGCTGATGCTATGTATTATCATAGCGATATCGCTGGCATACCTTTCAATGAGGAACAGCAGCCGTTCGGCTACAGGGCAGTTGAGCTGCTGTTTGATAAGCTTGATAAGGCACTGAGTGAAAAGGAGGGAAGTGCGAAATGAAAAAGCTTCTTAAACACCTTTCTCCTCTCGCTCCCGATGATTCAGGCGCCTGTTCCGTGCTTTATGAAATGGGCGGAGTGACCGTTATCTGTGATGCAGGCGGCTGTGCCGGTAACGTCTGCGGCTTTGATGAACCGAGGTGGTTCACTAAAAGATCTGCGCTTTTTTCCGCAGGCCTCAGAGATATGGACGCTATCCTCGGAAGAGACGAGCTGCTGGTAAAAAAGCTCTCAATGGTCTGTGAGCAGATAGATGCACGCTTCACTGCAGTTGTCGGAACTCCCGTTCCTGCGGTCATTGCTACTGATATGAGAGCTATCGAGAGAATGGCTGAAAAAAGAACAGGTCTTGCCTGCATAGCGCTTAATACTGACGGCACAAAGCTTTATGACTATGGCGAGGAGATGGCCTATAAACGTCTTTTCGAGGAGTTTGTGTCAGATGAATACAATACGGTAAAAGGACGCGTAGGTGTTCTTGGTGCAACGCCCCTCAATACCGCCGAGCTGACCGCCGCCAGGATAAAAGAAGAGCTTTCCCCTGAATACGGCAGCGATATCATCTGCTTTGGCCTTGA
>ODAI012734527.1_pt1 | contig 14010 bp, 15 predicted proteins | sample 1539321 | NCBI WGS metagenome assembly ODAI01 (sample SAMN02144231, study PRJEB22623) | gut metagenome | biome: sheep rumen | host: Ovis aries | place: New Zealand
AGGAAACCCCATTTCTCACGGAGAAATGAGTTTCCCTTCCTCCCTCCCCCAAACCCCTTCTCTCCAACCCTCCTGAAAGACGACACCTGAATGAATGGTGTGCGGCTCCTATTATAATCGCCGCAAAACCAATAGAAATGGCACAAGGTTTTAAGCTTGTGCCTTTTTTCTTATAAGGGGGATGACCGACAGACGCGCCCCAATCTGAATAATCTCAAGCGCAAGCGATGATCTCACAGCCGCTGGAAATAATCCTGCGGTTTCTTGCAGACGGGGCAGACCTGCGGAGCAGAGGTGCCATGGTGGACATGACCGCAGTTACGGCAGATCCAGACTGTTTCTCCGTCCTCGGTAAACACCTTTCCGCTGTTGATCTGGTCTATCAGACTGCGGAAACGATTTTCGTGCGCCTGCTCGATCTGTCCTACCATGTCGAATATTGCCGCGATGTTGTCGAAACCTTCTTCTCTTGCGGTCTGAGCGAATCCGGCATACATCTCTGTCCATTCGTGATGCTCACCGCCTGCCGCGTTCTCCAACGCACTTAGCGTGTCAGCAGGAATACCCTCACTCAGCAGAGAGAGCCATACCTCTGCGTGAGCACGCTCATTATCCGCTGTCATATCAAATATATCCGCTATCTGCCGGTACCCCTGTTTGCGTGCGATCTCACCATAGACGTTATATTTTGTACGCGCCTGTGCTTCTGCGGCAACTGCTGTTTTCAGATTTTCCAATGTTTTTGAGCCGTCAAGCTGCATAAATAATCACTCCTTTGTGATATTATGCAGCCGGAATGCCCTGAATATACATAAAAACTGCCCTGTGATCTCACAGAGCAGTAATTTTCACATCAATCTCCAAACCGATATGTTATCAGTCTTCTGTATTCTCTTCGATGTACTTGACTACATCACCGACTGTTTTTATGTTCTCGACCTGATCGTCCGGTATTTCAAGATCAAACTCGTCCTCAAAGCTCATAACAAGGTCAACTATATCGAGAGAATCCGCACCGAGATCGTCCTGAATATTAGCGTTGAGAGTTACCTTTTCTTCGTCAACATCAAGCTGGTCAACGATAATGCTTTTTACTTTGTCAAAAATCATAATATTGCCTCCATTTTTATTTGATATTGTTCAACTGATATCATTATAATTGATAGTCGTAAAAAAATCAATAGCTTTTTTTATTTTTTATAAAATTAGCAATTTACAACAAAATGCTTACCGAGTTTTGAGCATATTGCCGAAAACATCAAGCCAACTCTTCGCCAAAAACGCCTATTTTGCGGAATTTCTGATATCTTCTGTTCAGAAGATCATCTGTGCTGAGCAGCGAAAGTCTGGTTATTGCCTCACCGAGATAGTTTGAAATATTTTCCGCGGTAAGTGCAGGGTCGTTCTGCGCACCGCCGTCCGGCTCGTCTATTATTCTTTCACACACGCCGAATTTCACAAGATCCTCGGCTGTTATCTTCATAAGCTCAGCGGCTTCTGATTCTCTCGAAGCGTCTTTCCAGAGGATAGAAGCAAATCCTCTCGGCGAAATGACAGAGTAAAGCGCATTCTCAAGCATAGCAAGCTCGTCGCAGACCGCGAGCGCCAGTGCTCCGCCGCTTCCGCCCTCGCCGAGAACGATAGAGATTATCGGAGTTTTCAGCGTCATGAATTCAAGCAGATTACGTGCAATAGCCTCGCCCTGTCCGCGCTTCTCCGCATCTACACCGGCGAAAGCTCCGGGCGTATCAACAAAACATATTATCGGTCTGTGAAACTTCTCAGCCTGCTTTGCAAGCCTGAGTGACTTTCTGTAGCCCTCAGGAAGCGGCATAGCAAAGTTTGACCGCTTGTTTTCTTCAAGATTACGGCCCTTTACCTGTGAGATTATCGTGACAGGTCTGCCGCCGAACATTCCGACCCCTCCGATTATTGCAGGGTCATCACCGAAGCATCTGTCACCGTGACATTCAAGAAAATTCGTGAACAGAGCAGGTATATAATCCCTGACTGTGGGTCTGCCCTTTTCTCTTATAACAGCCAGTCTTTCTGTTGCAGTAAGCTCGCTCACTTTGCCGCACCTCCCCTGTATTCCTCATCACGGGTGTAGTTGTGAGTCCTGAATATCTTTGAAAGAGTAGGACGCATATATTTGCGCTCAACTATCATGTCAACAAATCCGTTTTCAAGCATAAATTCTGCTGACTGAAAATCATCGGGGAGCTGCTGTTTTATCGTGTCCTGAATAACTCTTCTTCCTGCAAATCCTATAAGCACTTTGGGCTCGGCTATTATGATATCGCCAAGGCTTGCAAAAGAAGCGGTTACACCTCCGGTCGTGGGATCCGTCATTACCGTGACATAAAGCTGACCTGCCTCACCGTGGCGTGCGATAGCTCCGGACGTCTTTGCCATCTGCATGAGAGAAATTATCCCCTCCTGCATTCTTGCGCCGCCCGAAGCTGTGAACAGTACCACCGGCAGCTTATTTTCGGTCGCATACTCAAATGCACGGGTTATCTTTTCTCCGACTACACTTCCCATGCTCGCCATCATGAAATTGCTGTCCATAATGCCGATCACGGTCTTGTAGCGGTGTATCTTACAAACTCCGGTAACAATAGCCTCGTTTATACCGCATTTGTCCCGAAGCTCAGAAATTTTAGTCTCATATCCGGGAAAATCTATGGGGTTGAGAGTGGTGAGTCCTGCATCAAGCTCGACAAAAGTATCCTTGTCAGCCGTCATTTCGAGACGATCGCGGAATCTTATCCTTGAATGATAATTGCACGAAGCGCAAACAGATCTGTTGCGCTCAAATTCGTCGCGGTACACGACGGTTCCGCATCTCGGACATTTGAACAGCAAGCCTTTCGGGATCTCGACCCCGTTGTTCTGTTTTTTCTGTTTCTGATCCTTCAGCTTTGCGTCTGCCTTGGATCTGTCTTTTACGATCTTGAAAAGATCTTCTATTGCCATATTGTCTTATCCACCTTTATTTGACCGCAATGCACCCGCTGTTGTGACCGTGGCGCTGTACGGCTTTTTTGAGGTTCCCTTATGAAAAGTCTTTCCTGTCGAGAAACCCTATGTCGAAATTTCCGCTCTGAAAGTCGGGATCACGCAGAAGGTTCAGCTGATAATCTATATTTGTCTGCACACCCTCGATCAGCATTTCTCCGAGAGCGACTCTCATTTTTGTGATCGCCTCTTCTCTGTCCTTTCCTTTGACAATAAGCTTTGCGATCATATTATCGTAATACTGTGGTATCTCATACCCCTGATAAGCGGCAGTATCTATGCGCACGCCGAATCCTCCCGGTGTGTGTATTGACTCTATCCTGCCGGGCGAAGGACGAAAGTTGTTCTTAGGATCCTCAGCATTGATACGGCACTCTATAACGTGTCCGCTGAGTCTGACATCGGACTGTTTTATTTCCAGCGGAAGACCGCTTGCTATAAGTATCTGCTGTTTCACAAGGTCGATGTCCGCTGCCATTTCGGTGACCGGATGTTCTACCTGAATGCGGGCATTCATTTCCATAAAGTAGAAATTTCTGTCCTTATCAACGAGAAATTCAACGGTTCCGGCATTTGTATAACCGCATGCCTTTGCTGCTTTTACAGCAGCCTCGCCCATTTTCTCGCGCAGCTCAGGAGTCATTATCGGGCTGGGGGATTCTTCCAGCACTTTCTGATGACGGCGCTGACACGAGCAGTCACGCTCGCCGAGATGAATAACATTTCCATACTCGTCTGCAAGTATCTGTATCTCGATATGTCTCGGATCTACAATGAATTTTTCGATATAAACCTCATCGTTTCCGAAAAAACGCAGCGCCTCCTGCTTTGCGGCAGTCATCGCGCTTTCAAGCTCATCTTCATTGTCGGCACGTCTTATGCCGCGTCCGCCGCCGCCTGCACTCGCCTTTATCAGCACGGGATATCCGATATCAGCTGCAATTTTCTTTGCGTCATCAATATCCTCAACTATGCCGTCAGAGCCCATAACAACAGGCACTCCCGCCTTTATCATGGTAGCTTTGGCATTTGCCTTGTCTCCCATTGCTTCCATTGCGTCGGCATTCGGTCCGATCCATTTTATTGCACATCTGTTGCACAGCCGCACAAGCCTGCTGCTCTCGGAAAGAAATCCGAAACCCGGGTGTATCGCCTGCGCTCCGGTTATCTCACAAGCCGCAAGTATCGCTCGTGTGTTCAGATAGCTGTCTGTGCTCCTCGCACCGCCTATACAGACGGAACGATCCGCTATCTGCGCGTGCAGAGAATTCTTGTCCGCAGTCGAATATACCGCCACCGTCTCTATCCCGAGTTCACGGCACGCCCTTATTATGCGGAGCGCTATCTCGCCCCGGTTTGCTATAAGTATCTTGTCTATCATGTCTGTGGTCGCTTTCGCTTTAAATTATTGAGAAGTCGCTTCGTTTGAGAGCAGGACTCTGCCCTGCACCCGCTTCTTTTCGGCGCGATACGGCAGGAAGCTGCAACAGAAAGAATGCAAAAGCGACTCGCTTCGCATTTAAACTCCGAAGTCACTGCTGATCCCATAGCAATAACGCAGCTGCTGAGTATCTCACTTTATGGCAAAAGAGATCTCCGCAGCACAGGCTTTTTCGCCGTTTACTGTGGCAATGCCCTTTCCTATGCCTACAGGACCTTTTACCTTTATTATCTCAACTTCAAGTCTTATCGTATCCCCCGGAACTACCTGCCTGCGGAATTTTGCTTCCTTCACTCCGCCGAAAAATCCGATCTTTCCCTTGTTCTCCGGCAGCATCAGCATTGATACCGCCCCGGTCTGTGCAAGCATTTCAAGTATCAGCACCCCGGGTACTACCGGATAATCCGGAAAATGTCCCTTGAACCAGAAATCCTCCGCCTTGATATGCTTCAGAGCGACTGCCCTCTGTCCGGGTTCGATCTCTTCTATCTCGTCTATCAGCAGAAAAGGATCGCGGTGGGGGATTATTTCCTTTATCTGTTCTATGTCCATTTTCATATCATTCTATCCTCATTATCGGCTGTCCGAACTCGACAGTCATTCCGTCCTCGACCATTATTTCCGCAACAACACCGTCAAATTCGCTCGTAACTTCGTTCATAAGCTTCATGCTCTCGATTATAAAAAGCACATCTCCCTTATGTACCTGCTTGCCGACAGTGACATAAGGCGGTTTGTCCGGTGAGGGAGCGGCATAGAATGTTCCCACGATCGGCGAGGTGATCTCGTTTCCGTTCTTGGCACACTTATCTTCTGCGGATTCTCCGCCCTGCGGACCGCACTGCTGCGGGTACTGCCCCTGCATAGCCGGAGGCAGCGGAACATAATGTGGGTGCTTTTCACCCAGCTCTATCTCAAACTTATCGTCTTTTATACGGAAATATCCCAGCCCGCTGTCCTTCATCAGCTTTATATATTCCTTTGCGGCTTCAACGAGCTTATTGTTATCGTTTTGCATACAGACAAACCTCCGGAGGTTATTTACTCAACCGGCAGGAAGCACAGCGTTGCGTTGTGTCCGCCGAAACCGAGCGAATTGCTTATTGCGCCGGTTATCTTCATTTCTCTCATACCGCCCTTGCAGTAATCGAGATCACATTCTTCATCATCGACTTTAAGCCCCACCGTCGGGTGCACAAAGCCGTTTTTCATCTGAAGCGATACCGCGACTGCTTCAAGTCCGCCTGCCGCGCCAAGGAGATGACCGGTCATGGACTTTGTTGAATTTACCGCCATTTTGTACGCATGATCTCCGAATACCTTTTTAAGTGCGGCAGTTTCGGTCTTGTCGTTCATCTGCGTAGATGTGCCGTGAGCGTTGCAGTAATTAATTGTCTCGGGAGATACTCCCGATTCTTCTACCGCAAAGGACATTGCCTTCGCGCCTGCTTCACCCGAAGGATCGGGGCTTGTTTCGTGATAAGCGTCGCAGGTCGCGCCGTATCCGGCTACTTCTGCATATATCTTCGCGCCGCGCTTTACCGCGTGCTCATATTCTTCGAGAATGACTATTCCCGCACCGTCTCCGAGAACGAATCCCGAACGCTCTTTATCAAAAGGTATCGACGCTCTGTCCGGGTCGGTGCTTCTTGTGACAGCGTGCATATTATTGAATCCTGCCATTGCGAAACCTATGCTGCACGCCTCCGAGCCGCCGGCTATGGCGCAGTCCAGATAACCGTGCTTTATCATTCTGAACGCCTCGCCTATCGCGTGTGTTGAAGAAGCGCAAGCCGAAACGACCGAGTAATTCACACCTTTGAATTTAGTCTTTATAGCGACCAGTCCCGGAGCCATATTAGATATCATCATAGGTATCGTGAATACCGAGACTCTGCCGTTTCCTTTATTATGATAGTTGAGTATCTGTTCTTCTGTAGTCTGTATCCCGCCGATACCGCTTGCAATAATGACACCGCATCTGAACGGGTCGAGATCCGAAAAATCAGTTCCCGCATCTTCAAGAGCCTTTTTCGAGGCATAGACCGCATACTGCGCGACCGCGTCGGTACGTCTTGCTTCTTTTTTGTCGATGTAGGGTGCAGGATCGAAATTCTTTACTCTTGCAACGACATTTTTTTCATCGGATTGTGTCGGGAACCACGGTTCGAGTGTAAGTCCGTGCTTTCCGGCTCTAAGATTAGCCTGAAATTCATCGATAGTGTTGCCGATAGGACTGAGTATTCCGAGTCCGGTGATAACAACTTTTCTCATCTTGTCTCCTGTTCTGCCGAAATGCTGTCACATTTCGAGTCCGCCGCTTATCTCTATAGTCTGTCCTGTTATATATGACGCATTATCCGAGAGCAGGAAGGAGACAACGGTCGCTATCTCTTCCACCTCACCGAAGCGCTTGAGGGCAATGCGGTCGAATATGTTCTTTTTCTGTTCATCTGTGAGCACATCTGTCATCGGGGTCTTTATAAGACCCGGTGCCACAGCGTTTACGCGGATATTTCTTGCGCCGACTTCTTTGGCGGCAGATTTTGTCATTCCGATAATAGCTGCCTTTGAAGCCGCATAATTTATCTGTCCGGCATTTCCGTACAGTCCGGCAACAGATGCCATATTAACGATAGAGCCGTGCTTCTGCTTCATCATTATTTTAATCACAGGCTTCATCATATTGAAGACAGACTTCTGATTTACTGCAATTACCTGATCGTACTGTTCTTCGGTCATAAGTGTGAGCAGTGTATCTTTAGTGATTCCGGCGTTGTTCACAAGCGCGTCTATGGTACCGAATTTTTCCTTTACTGCCTTGACCATTTCAGCACACTGACCGAAATCCGAGACATCGGCTCCGAATATTTCAGCCTTTACGCCGAAAGAGCGGCAAGCCTCAGCCACCTTTCCGGCTTTTTCTATGTTAGCCTCGCTGGGGTAGTAATTGACTGCGATATCGAAACCGTCCTTAGCGAGTCTTTTAGCTATGCACTCGCCTATTCCCTGCGATGCACCTGTAATCAACGCTGTTGCCATAATAATAACACCTTTCACTTTAAATATGCAATATACTCACCTATACAGCGCGAAGCGTATCCGGGTCAAGCGCCGCTGCGCTTGCGCGGGTCAAGGGGTGCGCAGCCCCTTGTCAGGGTCATAGGGGTGAAACCCCTATCCAAAAGTAACGCTTACGCAGGGTCCAAGGGGCGGCAGCCCCTTGCCGGGGTCACAGGGGGCGGCAGCCCCTTGTCGGAGTCACAGGAGGCGGCAGCCCCATGTCGGAGTCACAGGGGGTGAACCCCCTGTCAACATTTCAGCAGCTTCTCCGCCTGCGCGAACATTTCCTCTATTATATCCTTACAAGGTCTGATCTCATTCACCATACCTGCGATAGCTCCGCACATAAACGATCCTTCTTCGAGGTCGCCGTCAACCACGGCTTTACGCAGAGAACCGGCGGAGATCTTCTCGAACTCTTCAGGGGTGCCGCCGTCCTTCTCAAAGGTCTGGAGCTTCTTTGCAAGCTTAGACTTCACATTTCTGCACGGGTGACCTGTGAATCTTCCGGTAACGATGCTGTCGGTATCTTTTGCGCCGATGACAAGATCCTTGTAATTCTTGTGTATCTGACATTCTTCACTTGCGAGGAATCTTGTTCCGACCTGAACGCCCTCAGCGCCGAGCATGAACGATGCAGCGACACCTCTGCCGTCCGCGATGCCTCCGGCTGCAAGGACAGGTATTTCTACAGCATCGACCACCTGCGGAACAAGGCACATTGTTGTATTTTCACCTATATGACCGCCGCTCTCGGTACCTTCGGCTATGACCGCATCAGCGCCGGAGCGTTCCATTCTCCTGGCAAGAGCCACTGAGGGAACAACTGGTATGACCTTTATCCCTGCGGCTTTCCAGCCTTCCATATATTTTCCGGGATTTCCGGCACCGGTCGTTACAAACGCGACCTTCTCATTGATAACGAGCTGAGCAAGTTCATCGGCATTCGGGCTCATCAGCATGACATTTACGCCGAAAGGCTTATCCGTAAGCGTTTTTGCTCTGCGTATCTGTTCACGCAGATAATCTATCGGAGCGGCTCCGCCTGCGATGATACCGGCACCTCCGGCATTCGATACAGCGGCAGCGAGTGTACTTTCAGCCACCCATGCCATTCCGCCCTGCAATATAGGGTATTTTATTCCGAGAAGTTCAGTTATTCTTGTATTCATCTGTATTTTCCTTTCAGTCATCTTCAGGCAATGCCACACCCTTCTTACTGTGTGAAGACGATAGCTCCGCTTGTAAGACCTGCGCCGAATCCGACAAGGCAGATCCTCATGCCTTCCTTTATCTTATCGCCGAGTTCGGCGAGGCAGGTAGGAATGCACGCGCTGGAAGTGTTTCCGTGCTTTTCAACATTGACGTACACTTTTTCCGGCGGGAGCTTTAAGTTTTTGACTGCACTCTCTATTATTCTTGAATTTGCCTGATGCGGTATGTAAAGATCTATGTCGGCAGTTGTGAGTCCGGCTTTTGCGAGGACTTTATTCACAGCAGTCTCCATTGCATCTACTGCGAATTTATAGACTGCCTTACCGTTCATCTGCATAAAATGGGTCTTCGCCTCGGTATTTATTATTCCCTCGGGCAATGAGTCCGGTTTCAGCAGCGGGCAGTTCGCACGGCTCTGATCGACTTTGCAGTAGAGCGCGTTGAAATAGTCTCCTTTTGCGCTGAGGTAAGAATACATAGGCTTGCTGTTTTTTGTGACGACAGCCGCAGCGGCACCATCTCCGAACAATATGCTCGCTGTCCTGTCGGTATAGTCACAGTGGGGTGCGAGCCGCTCGCCGGCAACTATCAGTATATTTCTGTAATCATCGTCCTGCAAAAATCTCGATGCCGTATCGAGCGCATTTATAAAGCCCGTGCAGGCGGAATTTATATCGAAAGCCGCTGCATTCACAGCGCCGACCTGCTGCTGGACTATACAGGACATTGCCGGGTAGAAGTAATCCGGTGAGCAGGTAGCCGCAAGCACAAGATCTATCTCAGAGGGGTCGATGCCGCTGTTTTCAACAGCTGCCTTCGCCGCCTTGGAGGACATTGACCAGTTGGGCTCAGTTTCTGAGATGCGGCGTTCTCTTATGCCTGTTCTTGAATATATCCACTCATCGTTAGTATCGAGAATTGTCGAGAACCAGTCGTTGCTCGCAACGGTATCCGGCATATACATTCCGGTGCCGATAATTTTTATTCCCCGCATTTTAGTCTCCGATCCACATAGGGCATTTTTGGATATTCCCTATTGATTTTATCCGAAAAATAGTATATAATAAATTGAGCGTGAAATGCTGTTGATCCGATGCGGACAATTCCGCATACATATTAATATTATAACAGTATCGTCCGCTTTTGTCAATAATCAACAAACAATTTTTTCATATTTGTCACAAATGTTCACACAGGTCGCGGCAAACAAAAAATTATAGCAACACCGCACAAAGAAAGGACAGAAATTATGTCAACGGCATTATTGTTTTCGGGGCAGGGCTCTCAGTACAGCGGAATGGGAAAGGCTATGTATGAAGCCGATCCGGCGGCATACGAGGATATATTCAGTACAGGCGGAGATATACTCGGCTTCGATATAAAAAAAGCAATGTTCGAGGGAACTCCCGAAGAGCTTGCGCAGACAAGCGTTTCACAGCCTGCGATCTTTACCATGTCGCTGATGTGCGCAAAGAAATTCTTGAATGAAGGCAATGGTTTTTCTGCTGTCGCCGGTCATTCTCTCGGCGAATACGCAGCTCTCGTAATGTCGGAAGCTGTCGATACAGAAACGGGATATATGCTCATAAAGCACCGCGCTGCCTGCATGGACAAAGCAGCAAAGAAAAACGGCGGCAAAATGGCAGCGGTGATCGGTCTTGAAGCATCGGTCATAGAGGCAGCATGCAAAGAAGTCTCCGACGGCGGAGATTATGTCGTTCCCGTAAACTATAACACAAAAGTGCAGACAGTCATTGCCGGAAGCGAAGCAGGAATAGAAAAAGCCGGCGTACTGCTGAAAGAAAAGGGCGCAAAACGCGTATTGCCGCTTGCAGTGGCGGCTGCCTTCCACAGCGAGTATATGAAGGAAGCCGGTCTTGAATTCGCCGAACTTATAAAAGATATAAAAATAGGAGCACCGAAAAAGGCGTTCTATTCAAATGTAATGGGCGCACAGCTCACAGACTTCTCGGAAATACACGATCTGCTTTCACGCCACATATTCTCGCCGGTCAGATTCACCTCAGAACTTGACGCGATGCAGTCCGCAGGCATAGACAGATTTGTCGAGTGCGGTCCCGGCAAAGCACTCACCGGTATGGTAAAGAAGACACTCGAGAATGTTGAAGCTGAAGCTATGGACGCTTGAGATCAGCCGCTGCGCTTGAGAACAGGGAAGGAAGAGGAAGTGAACCCCCTTTCCCGCGGGGAAAGGAGTTTCCCTCCCTCTCCCCTCCCCGTACCCCACCCCACTCTCACCCTCCTGAAAGGCGGCTCCCTGACGGAGATGGTCGGTTTTCTGACAAAGAAAGGCATAAACATGAAAAAATACGCACTTATAGGTCACCCGCTCGGACATTCGCTGTCACCGCAGATACACTCCAGATTAATGGAACTCTCCGGAACAGAAGGAAGCTATGAAAAGCTCGATATCCCGCCAGAGGAGCTCAAAGACAGCTATGCAAAGCTCTCGGAATACGACGGGTTCAATATCACGATACCGCATAAAGTCGGGATAATACCGTACTGCGAAAGGCTTGACGCTTCGGCAGAACGCTTCGGATCGGTAAACTGTGTGAAAAACGGTGCCGAAAAAACAGGATATAACACCGATGTTTTCGGGTTTTCACGCTCTATAGAAATGCTCGGTGCCGATCTCGCGTCGCACGTTCTGGTAATTGGCTGCGGCGGTGTCGGAAAGATGATCGCAGCCGAGACAGCATACAAGGGCGGAGATGTTACGGTAGCGGTGCTCCCGGAATATCTCGTCGATGCCGAAAAAACCATATCGTCGATAAAATCTAAAATGCCGCGGGCACGCATAAAGACAGCAGAAATAAAAAACAGGATACTTTCAGCCGGCGATTTCGGAAGCACTATCCCCGGATTCGATCTTATAATAAACGCATCGCCTGTGGGAATGTTCCCCAAAACCGATGCAATGCCATGCAGCGAGGAGATACTCCGCCACACCGACTTTGTATTCGATGTGGTATATAATCCCAAAGAAACTCTTCTGACAAAGACAGCGGAATCTCTCGGAAAAAAGGCAATGACAGGTATGGCTATGCTTGTGCTTCAGGCTGCAGCGGCTCAGGAGATATGGAACGGCTGCAAATTTGAGCAGAACGACCTTAAACATCTCATCTCCGACATGGAATCGCTCATCTGACAGGAACATTAACTATCAGATCTTATCGCGAAGCATGTTGCTTTTGCTTCTTTTCACATTGAAAAGAAGCGGGGTTTGGGGTGTCTCCCCCACTGGGGGAGATGTCGCCGGAGGTGACAGAAGGGGATGACCGACAGACGAGCCCCAATCTCAAGCGCAGCGGCAAAAATCTCAAGCGCAGCGACCGATCTCGAGCGCAGCGTTCTCTGTGCAAGTCTCTGAAAGGAAGTCTCACTATGCGTATTTATCTCTGCGGATTCATGGGGTGCGGAAAGTCGCGTATCGGCAAAAAGCTTGCCGCAGCGCTGGAAATGGAATTTGTCGATCTCGACAGTTATATCGTCGAAAACGAGAAAATGACAATACCCGAAATATTTGAAAAATACGGTGAGCCGCATTTCAGACTGCTCGAAGCAAAATATATCGGAGAAATGCCGGACAACAGTGTTACCGCGCTGGGCGGAGGTGCAATAATAAATGAGAACACAGCCGATACCGCAAGAAAAAGCGGGACTGTGATATTTCTCGATGCCGATTTCGAGACTTGCTACGGGCGCATAAAAAACGACAAAAACCGCCCGCTCGCATACAACAACCCAAAAGAAACCGTGAAGGAACTGTTCGATAAGCGATATCCCGTTTATTCTGAACGCTCCGATATAATAATAAAGGCAGCCGGTACTCCGGCCGCCATTGTTGAGGCTATAAAGAAAAAAATATGATAATTTGCAACGCAAGAATATTCACCGCCTCTGACGATAATGATATCATCGAGTGCGGATATATAGAAACAAACGGCGGAGTAATAACCGCTGTCGGCAGTATGGAAGAATTTTCCGGAAGCCTTGATTCCGGAGATGTGATCGACGCTTCAGGACTTACCGTATATCCTGCATTTGTCGATGCGCACTGCCACATCGGAATATGCGAGAACGGACTCGGATTCGAGGGCGATGATGTGAATGAGGACACCGACCCATGCACTCCGCATCTGCGTGCTATCGACTCCGTAAACGCGGCAGACCTGTGTTTCTCGGAAGCTGCGAGAGCAGGCATCGGCACGGTCGTTACCGGAGTCGGCAGTGCAAACGCTATCGGCGGCAATTTCATTGCACTCAAGACCTATGGGAGCTGCCGCGTCGATAAACTTGTGATAAAAGATCCTGTCTCCATAAAATTTGCTCTTGGAGAAAACCCGAAATCCACCTATAAAGACCGTGATGAGTCTCCGGTAACAAGAATGGCTACGGCTGCCATTATCCGTGAGCAGCTCTGCAAAGCGCGCAGATATATGGAGGATTCGGAGAACTATGAGCGCACAAAGGGGACCGATGACGAGACTACCCGTCCCGATCCCGATATGAAATGCGAGGCTCTGATACCGCTGCTGAAACGACAGATAAAAGCGCATTTCCATTGCCACAGACAGGACGATATGTTCACGGCGATACGTATTGCAAAAGAATTTTCGCTTGACTATGTGCTGATACACGCAACCGACGGCTGGCTTATCGCCGACGAACTGAGGGACGAACGCACTCAGTGCGTGATAGGACCGCTGTTTGCCGACAGATGCAAGCCGGAGCTGATAAACCAGAATATCGAAAACGCCGCGAAGCTGCACAAAAAAGGAATAGAGTTCGCGATCTGCACCGATCACCCCGAAACTCCCATACAGTATCTTCCGGTAACTGCCGGTATCGCTGTGAGAGGCGGTCTTCCTAAAGCCGACGCGATCAGAGCGATAACCATAAATCCTGCCAGGATATGCGGTATAGATGACCGCGTGGGAAGAATAGAATCAGGAAAAGACGCGGATCTGACTGCTTTCCGCGGTGAAGTATTCGATATTACCGAAAAACCGGAATTTGTCGTTATAAACGGAAAATTTGTAGATTAACAACATTCTGTCATTTGTTTTTCACATATATGCGTTAGAATGACAGCAGTAGATAAAAAGACCGATGTTCGTGAAACATCAGGGTACCTCTAAAAACTGCTTTGAAAAGAGAAAATGAGATAGTTGCACCGAGAGCAAGAAAAGTCTCCGAAAGCTTGCTGGCGCAAGGTGAGGAGACTTGACGCAGCTATCGGTGCA
>ODAI010478254.1_pt1 | contig 14009 bp, 16 predicted proteins | sample 1539321 | NCBI WGS metagenome assembly ODAI01 (sample SAMN02144231, study PRJEB22623) | gut metagenome | biome: sheep rumen | host: Ovis aries | place: New Zealand
AATAGTCAGAGAAACCATTACAGGGACATGGGTTCCGAGTTTCTCCTGTTGCTCATTGACAGCGTAGAGTGCGGCTTTGGCATTGAGCGTGTCAAAGATAGTCTCGATAAGCAGCAAATCTACACCATTAACGATTAAATCGTGTATTTGTTCGCCGTACGCTGCAGCTAATTGGTCAAAACTTACAGCTCGCCATTCAGGATGGTTGATGTCTGTCACCAGAGAACTTGTCTTGTTTGTCGGACCGATGGAACCAGCTACATAGCGAGGCTTATCTGGTGTGCGACGAGTGTATTCGTCTGCTACTTTGCGCGCGATATGACATGCGGCGATATTGATGTCTTTGCAAAGATGGCCACACAGGTAATCTTCTTGTGAGATGCGCTGTGCATTGAATGTGTCGGTTTCAATAATATCTGCGCCGGCATCCAGATACTTCCGATGGATGTCTTCGGTGACATCGGGACGTGTCAGCGTCAAAAGGTCATTATTGCCTTTTAGAGGTATATTGATGTCACGGGTTTGATCATTACGGAAATCGTTCTCGGTGAGTTCGTAGCTTTGAATCATTGTTCCAAGACCGCCGTCTAAGATCAATATTCTGTCTCTGATAATGACATCAATAGCAGGTTTGTTCATCGTGGCGCTTTAATCTAATAGCTGAAGTTTTTGAAACGGCGGGCCATTTCTTGTTTGTCAGTATGCTCTTTGATACTTTGGCGCTTGTCGTATTGTTTTTTGCCTTTTGCTAAGGCTATTTCCAATTTTGCTATGCCGTTGTCGTTGATAAATAGTTTGACTGGAACAATGGTAAAACCAGGATTCTTGAGGTCAGACTGCAACTTGCGAATCTCTTTACGATTCAGCAATAACTTGCGATCGCGTCTTGAGGCGGGATTATTGTATGATCCATAGAAATAGGGTGCAATATACATATTTTTCACCCATATTTCCATTTTGTTAATAAAACAGAAAGTATCAACCAAACTGACTTTGGACTGGCGGATAGATTTGATTTCGGTGCCTGTCAATACAATGCCTGCAGTATATCGGGTGAGAAAGAAATAATCAAACTCTGCCCGTTTGTTTTTTATCAGGACCGTTTTATTTATCTTATCTGCCATGGTGCTTATTTTATGACAATTCCGAAATTACTTGGATTTGAGGCTACAAAATTAGCGATTTCGTGCGATATTTCCGGCTCAGACTCTACAAAAACGTCGTCTATTTTGTCCATTTCAGGGTGAAGTTCATACAAAGCCATGAAATCTTTGTCGGATAACTCGCGGCCTTCTATCTCTTCACGATGTTTCCGGTAGATTTTGTTTGCTTTGTTGATAAAACTTGCAAAATCGCTCAGTCCCCACAGTCGCATAGCCTTGGCAAACGGATTGAAGAAGACGAATGGTCCGTACCCGTTATATATTAATTGTATCATACCGCCTTCTAACATTTCCTGACGGAAAGTGAGATATGCAATGAGCGTTAATTGTTCGGAATTGTATTTCTGCATTTCATCTTCAGCCATACCTTCGGATAAGATTTTACTGAATTGATTTTCCCAGAATGCAATCATCGCAGATGGTTGACTACAGAGAGTGCTCCATTGATCTGTTGTAACGTGTATTTCCATTGTCAAAAATGAATTTTAATACGAAAGTACGAATTTTTTAGCACGCCATGTTATTTTTCATAAAAATGTATGTTACATGTTGGTTACGGAATAAAGTTTAAATTGTAAATTTGCATTAAGAAAGAGATATATCTTCCGTTAAATAATAAATTTTGGATTTATACTTCAAGCAAACTATTGAAACTTCAAAAAATATAAGAATCTAAAATGAGTGACAAACAACAATTCAGTGTCTTTTCTGGGACTAACTCTCAATATTTAACACAAAAAATATGTGATGAGTTAGGTATTCCAATGGGAAAAATGCAAGTGACACATTTCTCTGACGGTGAGTTCTGTGTGAGATATGAAGAGTCTATCAGAGGGCATAATGTTTATCTTGTTAATTCAACAAATCCGAGTTCGGAGAATTTGATGGAATTATTACTGATGATTGACGCTGCCAAGCGTGCATCAGCGAAGAATATCGTTGCCGTAATCCCATATTATGGTTGGGCGCGTCAAGACCGCAAAGACAGACCAAGAGTCTCCATTGCCGCTAAACTTGAAGCAGACTTGTTGAGCGTTGCAGGTATCAACCGTATGATTACTATGGACCTCCATGCAGACCAGGAACAAGGCTTTTTCAATATCCCGGTAGACCATTTGTATGCTTCGAGTATTTTCCTTCCATATATCAAGTCACTCAATTTACCTAACCTGTGTATTGCGACTCCTGATGTCGGCGGCTCTAAACGTGCGAATACTTATGCAAAGTATTTGCAGTGTCCTTTAGTGTTGTGTAATAAATTCAGGGAAAAAGCCAATGTCGTATCCTCCATGCAGGTTATCGGTGACGTTAAAGGTTATGATGTAGTTATTGTTGATGACATGGTAGATACGGCTGGTTCTATTACGATGGCATCACAGATTATTAAAGACCTTGGCGCAAATAGCGTACGAGCCATCGCCACCCATGGTCTTTTGTCTGGTCCAGCAATACAGCGCATAGAAGATTCCGGTTTGGATGAAATAGTATTTACCGACACGATTCCTTATCACAAGAATTGTTCCAAAGTAAAGCATCTTTCTGTAGCGAAATTGTTTGCTGATACGATTAAATGTATTGAGTATAATGAGTCTATAAGTTCTCTATATTTGGTATAATAAATTAGTTTGTAAAGATAAAGCAAACGTCCCTTGGGTTATTAAACCGTCAAGAGACGTTTGTTTTTTTCAGATATATCTTTTAGACTAAATTATCAATACGATGATGCCGCTGATGCCCATGTAAATATAGCTTACTCTCTTGAGCATTGCTATAGACATCCTTTTTAGGATGAGCGTGCCTATCCAGATTCCGACACACACGGCGGCAATGGCAATCAGCCATGCTTCTCCGACCGCTGCGGTTATAAAGCCTTTCTGCGCCCTGTAAATTGTCATCATGAAATTGCCGATAAGGAAATATGTCTGTGCCGCTGCGATATATTCTTCTTTGGAGTCACTTGAAGAGAGGAAGTACAAAACCGCTGGAGGGCCTTGCATACCGAAGAATCCTCCCATCAGTCCGGATAGCGTTCCAAGTCCAATTTGATTCTGTATTGTGGGTTTGATACGTATGTCCTCACTGTATATAAAGAAATATATACTGATACAGATGAGTACGATACCTAAGATTTTTTTGAGGATATAATCATCAATCTCTGCGACACATGAAATGGCAAAATATGATGTGATAAGGAATACGATAAGTATGGGCGTTATTTTTTTCCACGATATGTGATAGTGGTATTTGAATGACATATATGTTGATAACACAATCGCTAATATGCCGGACAGGGTAGTAGCTTCTCCGTAACTGGGCATGATAAATGGCAGGACGGTCATAATGAAAATGCCAAAACCAAATCCGGTCACACTTTGTATTATGCTTGCACCAAAACAGAATACGATGAGTATTATTATTGCTGTCGTTGTCACTTTTTTGTTGTTAATCAACTGCAAAGTTACAAAGAAGTTGAGAAATAAACGTAATAAAAAAGCTCCAGTGTTGGCTGGAGCTTTTTTGTCAGTTACTGATATTCTTTCATTTTGGCAAGTTGAATGCTATGGTCATCTCGTGCATTTGTTCCATGCTCATACCCTCGGGTGTGTAGCCCATGTTCTTGGAAGCAATATATATTTGGGCGCTCTTGCTCAATACGTCAATCTGATCAAAAGCATTGATGATGTCGGTATCTACGGCGAACACACCATGTTTTTCCCATAGGACTACATCGTAGTCATTCAGTTCCTTTAGTGTGGCTTGTGCCAACTCGTTTGAGCCTGGCAGACAATAAGGAACAATGCCCAAGCCTTTGGGACAAAATGCTTTTGTCTCAGGTATCATGCTCCATAAAATGTTTGTGAGAACATCTTTTTGTAAGAACGAGGCATGGTGAGACATGGCGATGAGGTCGATGGGGTGAGTGTGCAGGGTCGCACGATAGGTTGAGCCGGACTCTATAAACCAGTTATGTACCAATAAGTGTGAAGGTAGTTCTGATGTAGGCTGAACGGGATTGTCGGCAATGATGACATAGTGTGCCCCATCATCTAAGACTCGTATAATAGAGCCATTAGCCATAGGGTCTTTTGCCAGGTCACGCATGCGTTTGCCTGTCCCCTTGCAATAGAAATAATTGTTCCTTATTGTAGGAAGGGTCAGTCCTATAGCTTTAATCTCGCTTATTGCAGGTAGCTGGCGGATGTTGTCATCAACATAATCAGTTACATTGATAGTAATGTTTCCGCCATTGCGCTCTGCCCAGCCTTTTTGCCATAGATAGCCGGCAACTTCCGCAACTTCATAAACTTTCTTATTTAAGTCAGGACGGCCGTTTAATATAGATGACATTATTACTTGCGTTTTGATGTTACTTCTGCCTCGTATTTCTCTATGTCGGCAATAAAAGCGTCACCGACAGGAACATTGTTTTTCATGCAGAACATATCGTAAACAGCATTCCAAGGCAAAGCCTTCACTTCTTCAAACATTGCGAGTACCTGGAAGCTCTTGCCTTCAAGCTCGTATTTGCTGATTAATTGCTGTGGCTCAAGCAGTGCGCGTACCATACATTTTTGTGCGGCACGGCTACCGATAACATATGCACCGATACGGTTGATGGCACCGTCAAAATAGTCCAAACCATAGTGGACTCTGTCAAGAGCGCCGGCACGTACAATTTCATTGAACAATTCCATTGTCTGGTCGTCCATGATGGTTACGTGGTCAGAATCCCAACGGACGGGACGGCTGACATGCAACATCAGTTCAGGTACAAAGTTCAAAACGGCAGAGACTTTATCTGCCGGGCTTTCTGTCGGATGGTAGTGACCGGTGTCGATGGTCAGTATTTTTTGATTCTGTGCAGCATATGCTGTGTAGAAATCATGTGATCCAACGGTGAAGCTTTCCAAACCAATACCGAAGACTTTGCCTTCAATACAATCTTTCATGTGGTCATATTTTTGGGCGAAAATCTCATCCAAGGACTCCTTCAGCAGTTTACGATATGTGTAGTGATTTACAGACACGTCTTTGCATCCGTCATGTACCCAAAGGTTCATAATACAAGGGTCACCCTGTGCTTTTCCCATTTCCTCTGCGATTGCCCGGCAGCGTTTTGTATGTTCTATCCAGAAATCGCGGATACCTTTGTCCGGGTTGGCGAGTGTGAGGTTGCCGCTCTTAGGATGAGAAAAACTGGTAGAGTTGAAATCCAGTTTGGTGTCGTTTGCTTTTCCCCAGTCAATCCATGCCTGGAAGTGTTTGGGCTCAACTTCATCACGGTCTACCCATTTGCCTTTGAAATCACCATATATTTCATGAAGATTTAAGCGGTGTGTACCTGGAATCAGTGATTTTGCTTTTAAAATATCCTTTTGCAGTTCATCGATGTTGCGGGCTTTTCCAGGGTAGTTTCCTGTAGCCTGAATACCGCCGGTCAAATCGCCTGCAGACTCAAATCCTGCCACATCATCAGCTTGCCAGCAGTGCATGCTGAGGTGAAAATTCTGCATTTGGTCTAACACTTTATCAGTGTCAATACCGTAAGCGGCGTAACGTTCTTTGGCAATGTTGTAAGCCTCGTTTACAAATTTTTCTTTCATAATTATTTTAATGTTTATTATTTTGTGATTTCTAAATATTTCTGGTATGCCATGTTCCAAGCGTCTGTGTCTTCGGGCATATAGCATTTGGGATTGACGCTGTTTGCGATGACTTTGCGCATGCCTTTCAGATCAGCAACCAGTCCCATAGCCTTGGCTTGAATCATGATGTTCCCGATTGCAGTAGCTTCAACCGGGCCGGCGTAGACAGGCACTCCCAAGGAGTTTGCGGTGTATTGGTTAAGCAGATAGTTCTGCGTTCCTCCGCCGATGATATGTAAATGTTTAATCTTGAGCGGTGACAATTCCTGCAGCATGTCAAATACTTGGCGGTAACGCATAGCCAGAGAGTCAAAGATGCAACGGGCTTGTTCCGTGTATGTTTCCGGTATAGGCTGTGAAGTGCGCTTGCAATAGTCTTTGATGGCTGTCGTCATTGACTCAGGGTTGGCAAATTCGGGAGCATCAGGGAAGATGAAACTCCTGAAGGCTTCTGTTTGCTGTGTTTCTGTGTAGAGTTTGTCATAGCTCTCTGGAGCGTCTTTCCATTCTTTGCGGCAGCACTCAAGTATCCACATACCGCATATATTCTTCAGTACGCGTGTCGTATTCTCAATGCCTCCTTCGTTTGTGAAGTTCATCTCGAAGGATTGTTTTGTAATTACCGGGCTCTTTGTCTCGATGCCCATCAAACTCCATGTACCGCTGCTTAGATAAGCAAAGCCGTCATTGTCGGCGGGCACTGCCGCCACGGCACTGCCGGTGTCATGGCCGGCGACAGCGACAACAGGTATGGCACCCAGTCCTGTTTGCTTTTGGATGTCTTCCGTCAAGGTCCCGATGACATACCCCGGTTGGACAATGGGCGCAAATTGCTCTTGGCGTAGGCCTAAAGGTTCAATGAGTTCTGAACTTATCTGTCCAGTCTTGGCGTCCATGAATGAACTGGTCGATAAGATGGTACGTTCAGTGACCATTTCTCCAGTCAGCAAGTAGGAGAGTGCATCGGGTAAAAATAGGATTTTGTCGACAACGGGTAGTGCGGAGTCTTTGTGCTGTACCATTGCACTCAGTTGGAACAAACTGTTGAAATTCATAAATTGAATACCACTGATCTCGTAAACACGGGATTTTGGGACTAATTTGAAATATTCTTCCATTGCGCCAATGGTGTGAGGGTCTCTGTAGGAATAGGGCGTGCGTAGTATTTGTCCGTCTTTCCCGACGAGCACAAAGTCCACGCCCCATGTGTCAATGCCTATGCTGTCAATCTTGACCTTTGTTTTTGCCGCTTCGGTCAGTCCATGCAGGATTTCATTGTATAAATGATAGATATCCCAGTAATAATGTCTGGACATCTGGTGTATGACATGCTTGAAGCGTGTCAGTTCCTTCATTTCTATTTTCTGACCTGAAACGCATCCCAAAATGGTCCTCCCGCTGGTTGCGCCTAAGTCTACTGCGATGAAATTATACCTGTCTTTCATTATTTAGTGTGTCGTTTTATTAAGTCTATTATGCAAATATATTATTTTTTGTTCTTTTACAAATGACTTTCCCGATAATTTTTTGAAGATAAAATGATTTCATCGGGATGTATGATAAAAAAAACGTAATTTTGCATCCGCAAATCAGAGAACGAAACTCAAATGAAATTTATTTCATTGTTGAAAAACTGGTCTCTGCCGATATCTATGCTGACGGGCATTTTAGGATATTTCATCTATGTCAGCTTACCGTTTCTCGCACCTACCAAGTTTTTTGTCGCAGAAGTCGTTGCCTACTTGCAGCCGATATTGCTATTCTGCATGCTTTTCCTGACATTCTGCAGGGTAAAGCCGACTGAAATGCGTCCTTACAGATGGCATTTGTTGCTTGCGCTTATCCAGTTGCTTTCATTCGGGTTGCTTACATATGTGCTCTATCTCTTTCCTGACACACGGTGGCGTAGTGTCATAGAGTGTGCCATGTTGTGCTTGATGTGTCCCACAGCCACGGCTTGTGCTGTTGTAACGACCAAGATGGGCGGCAGTGCGACGGCCGTCACGACCTATACTTTTATTATTAATGTCATAATTGCAGTAATCGCACCATTGTTGCTACCCATTGCACATCCGCATGCCGGTCTTACCTTTCTGCCGGCATTCTTCAGGATAATCCACAAGGTGTTTCCTTTGCTGATATGTCCGCTTCTCCTGGCTTGGCTGGTGCGCTACTGTATGCCTGCGGTTCACCGGTGGTGCCTGCGACAGAAAGATCTGGCGTTCTATCTCTGGTCGGTCTCTCTGGCAATAGCCGTTGCAACCGCATGCAAGGCACTCGTACATTGTGGCGAGTCAGCGTTCTATATTTCTTTTATTGCCATTGCCACAATGATGTGCTGTATGCTGCAGTTTGGTGCAGGTAAACAGATAGGACAGTATTACGGCATGCGTCTTGAGGGAGGTCAGAGTCTTGGTCAGAAGAACACGGTGTTCATCATGTGGCTGGGCTACACCTTCCTGGACCCTGTGTCGGTTACGGCAGGAGGGTTTTACAGCATTTGGCATAATCTTGTCAATGCATATCAATTATATAAATACAGAAAAGGCCAATCTGTATAAAGTACGTTGGTTTTACGTTCCACCAGTGCGCCCTGCAATCTTAAATAGGCCATACGGCGTCGCATTGTTGTTTGCTAGAGATGAGAGTTTTTCTTTCCGGCATGTCTTTTCTGTTCTGCGCGATGGAATTTACATTCCATGGGATGGAATATAAGTTCCACGGGATGGAATGTACGTTCCAGCCTTTGGAACGGAAAACTTCTGCGGGTTGGAAAAATACGTTTGTTTCTCTAACTTTTTGCTCCTGTTTGCGGATGAATTTAATTTCTATTTGCTAAATTTGTATTGAGTAAAATAACTTGCTGTAATGATAAATTACGATTTAAAGAAAATCAAGGCTGTTTTTTTTGATATAGACGGCGTGTTGAGCAAGGAGACGATATCCTTGGGTGCCGACGGACAACCTCGCCGCACGGTGAATATTAAAGATGGTTACGCCTTGCAGCTTGCCATAAAACGTGGTTTGAAGATAGCCGTTATCACTGGTGCCAAGGTAGAGGAGCTCGGCATCCGTTATCATGGTCTTGGCATCGATGATGTCTTTCTTGGCTGCAAAGTGAAGATAGAAGTCTATAGGTCTCTTATGCAGAAGTATCGTCTGACTCACGAGGAAGTCGCCTACATGGGTGACGATATCCCTGATTATGAGGTTATGAGGCTGGTTGGGCTGCCATGTTGCCCTGCTGATGCCGCAGTGGAGATTAAGGAGATTTCCAAATATGTTTCTCCGAGACGTGGAGGCGAGGGATGTGGTCGTGATGTTATAGAACAAGTGCTTCGCGCCCAGGGTTTATGGGTGTTGGATGATATAGCTTTTGGTTGGTGACAATGTTTGATAATATTGATTTTATTTTGGCAAGCCATTCTCCGCGCAGAAGAGAGTTGCTGACCCAGTTGGGCATAACTTACCGTATAGCTTCTGCCGAATGTGAGGAGGCTTATCCGGAGTCCTTGGACAAGGAAGAGATACCTGTGTATCTGTCTCAACTGAAATCTGATGCATGTCAGGTTGTGCTAAACAATAACTCCCTGCTTATCACTGCCGACACTATAGTTTGGGCAGATGGTCGGGCTCTCGGCAAGCCTGCAGACAGGCGACAGGCTGAAAGTATGCTGAAAATGCTCTCGGGAAAGACCCATGACGTTGTCACCGGTATCACATTGAGAGATTCTACACATCGCAAATCATTTTACTGCACTACAAAAGTTACCTTTGAACATCTTGATAATCAGGAAATAAATTATTACATTGACAATTACAGCCCATTTGACAAGGCTGGTTCCTATGGTATCCAAGAATGGATAGGTCTGGTTGGTATAAAAGGTATCGAGGGTTGCTTCTTCAATGTTATCGGACTGCCAGTCCCTATGCTCTTTCAGGAAATCAAAGCGTGGCGATTCGCATGAAAGCATCTATAGCTATCATCAGTTTATTCCTTTCATTATCTTCATTGACGGGAAACACGAGCTCCATAATTGCTGGCGGCGAAGATGTGGTTGTGGATTCCGCACAAGTAATAACCCCCGACACAATAACACCTCTTATAGAACAATGTTTCACTGTGCCGACTTCGTCGGAAGAACACATGATATATGCCGCAAAACTGGATAGCGTGAGGATTGATGATACTCGCGAGACGATTTTAATCTATGCCAATTACTAATTTTCATTCAGACTGTTTACGGCAGAGCGTTTAAATGCCATTTACTCTAAGTTTAAGGCAGTACTGCCAGATAGTGCTGAAAAATATGATTTGCAGGTCATTGCCAACGGCAAGGAAATATCTGAATATATCCCCAATTATCAGCGCAGTCAGTCTGATGCATCCCGCATGTGGAGGAATATTGATTATCGCGGTAAGCCATGGGTAGACAATATCTCCAGACCATTTAGTATTGCCAGAGGTTTATACAACAGGCATATTACGATTTGGCCAAGTCATGGCAGGTATTGGCTCAATGAGCAGGAATACTGGGGTTGGCAACGGCCGGCTTTATTCTGCACGACAGAGGACATGTTTACGCTGTCTATTGTAACGCCATTCCTGATTCCCATGCTGGAGAACAGCGGTGCGGTGTGTTACATGCCCCGTGAACGTGACTGGCAGTTGGAGGAAATCATTGTAGATAATGACGACCCTCAGTCTGGCTTTACCGCTACAGACGGGTTGAACTATTGGGAGCTGTCGTCCAAAGAAGGTTTTAAGGACTCACGCAATACGTATTATATTAATGAAAGTCCATTCAGATACTCAAACAGAGAGTTCTTGTATATAGCTGATACGTTGGGAATTGACGGTGTTAAAGAAACAAAAACTTCAGATGGTAGAGGTTCCGCCTTTTGGATAGAGACAATGGCTGGCGATGAGCAAGTTTCTACATGCTGTTGGATGCCGCATTTCAAAAAAGCCGGTGATTATGCGGTATATGTCACGTATCAATCATGTGAGAAAAGTACGGAGCGCGCGATATATAAGATAGTGCATGATGGTATTGTCACCAAAGTCAGTGTAAACCAGACGATGGGTGGAGGAACATGGGTTTATCTTGGTACATTCGGATTTAGTGCCGGTCAGTCTGCTAAAAATGCAGTATATCTTGATAATGCTACAGGTGAAAAGGGTAAAATCCTTTCAGCTGACGCAATCAGATTCGGCGGCGGTATGGGCAACACGGCGCGCGAAGAAGACGGAAGCGATGGTGTATGCAGCGGTTTGCCGCGTTTTCTTGAGGCTGCACGTTATTACTGTCACTATTCAGGTTTGCCCTATGACGTATATAACACAAAAGATGGGCACAGTGATTATGCTGACGATATTAATTGCCGTTCAAATGCTTTGAACTGGTTGGCTGGCGGAAGTGTGTATGTTCCTGACACAATAGGAGGGAAAGTGCCATTTGAATTATCACTCGCTGTGCACAGTGATGCCGGTTTTAGACGTGATAATGATATATATGGCTCACTGGTAATCAGTACACTGCGGAACGATACCTTGGGGGAACACTTCAAAAGTGGGTTGTATAGAATGGCATCTTCTGATTTTGCTGACATGTTGCAACAGAGTATTTGCAAAGATATGTCAGCCGCATTAGGCAGGACATGGTACAGAAGAGAGCATCTGCGTAAAAATTACAGTGAGACGCGAAAACCGGAGGTCCCTTCTGCCATCTTGGAAATTATGTCTCATCAAAATTTCTCAGATATGTTGCTGGGACATGATCCTAACGTGAAGTTTCTGCTGGCGCGTAGTATTTATAAAGCTATTTTGAAGTATATAGCCTTCCAGCACGGTTCGGATTATGTGGTCCATCCCTTGCCGGTTCAAAACTTTGCCGCTATACTCCAACATAACGGAAAAGTGAGGTTGTCATGGTCACCTACGGAAGATAATATGGAAAAGACAGCTACACCTGTCGGTTATGTTGTATATACAAAACGTGATGGCATGGGCTATGATAATGGTGTGTTTGTGAAAAATGCTCAAGAATACGTAACCGACATTAACACAGACGTTGTTTACAGTTTTAAGATAACTGCAGTGAACGCCGGAGGAGAGAGCTTCCCGAGTGAGGAACTGACTGTATATAAATCATCCAAAGAAACCATGGAGGCATTGATTGTGAACGGTTTTACACGATTAAGCGCCCCAGGTGTTGTAAACACGAAAGACAGTCTTGGCTTTAGCCTTTCAAATGATTTTGGCGTGCCTTATATGAAAACACCGGAATATTGCGGTGACCAGTATGAATATAATCGTGACAAACTGTCGGCTCTGGGTAGATCTAATACTGACATGCAGAGAAAATTTGTAGTCGGAAATACATTCAACTATCCTTTGGTCCATGGTAAAGCGCTTGTTGGGCTCGGGCATGTGTCATTCTCTTCCTCAAGCGCTCAAGCTGTAGAATGCAATAATGTCTCTTTGGACCCATACGATATGGTGGATTTGATACTTGGTCTTCAGAAAGATGACGATGAAAGTAGTATCCGGCAATATAAAACCATCACGCCGGATATGCGAGAGAATTTATCCGTGTATCTGGATCATGGTGGACGCTTATTCATATCCGGAGCATATCTCGGTTCGGACATGAGGACTTTGGAAGACGAACGTTTTATGACCAAGAAATTAAGAAGTCAATATGTCGGTAAACTCCCGGAAGACATGAATGGCACAATTAACGGAGAGAACTTTACAGCAGCATTCGAACAAGAATATAATCAGGAGACTTATGCTGTACAGCATCCGGAAATGATAAAACCTGTAGGTGAAGCGCAGGTGACATTAAATTATGGTAGTGGAGCCTGTGCCGGTGTAGCATGCAAAACCGGCAAAGCCAGGACATATGTTATGAGTGTGCCGTTTGAAAGCATCAAAACCGATGAGGCACGTGTGGAATTAATGGGAAAGATTGTGGAATTTTTAACGAAATAGGATATGACATACAAGATTTATTTAAATGAGAAGAACACACATAGTTTGGAGATTACTGAAGAAAACATGCTGACCATACAAAAATATGGACTTTTTGATGACCTCGTTGATAGTAACGGCTATGTGGATGAGACCATATTGGATAAGCTGAAATTTAATATACGTTCACTATTGGCAAACAGCGAGGGCAACAGCAAGGATTTATTGGATTTGTGTATTGACATTATTTACCATGACAAGATGAAATCATATGGTCTTTCGCAGTTACTGCAAGCTTATGAGAAATGGGTTGATGTGCAATACACCAATGATTTGACGCCAAAAATATAAAAATCAAATCATTTGCGCTACAGTCAGGACATAGTCTTCGGCGGAATAATAAATTACGTCAAACGATTGCTTGGCTGTAGGGTAGGAGGCACGAAACTTGCCTTTTTCGCTCAACTTAAACGGCGGGATGTAGTAATTCAGCATCGTATTGACCTCTCCCGACATGAGCGACTTAAAGATACTCTCTTTCGCACTCCAGACAACAAGATGGTAGCGTGTGTTGTCGGATGTGGATAGAGGGTATTCCTCAAAGCGCATAAAATACTTCAAGATATTATCAACACGCGGAGAGATTGTTTCGATATCAATACCAAAGTTTGACTCTTTAGAGATAGCCACAGCGACATATTTTCTTGTATGTGATATACTGATGTGTTCTTCGGAATTTGTCAAAAATGGTGCCCCGTTGGGATGGTGAGCCAGATTTATCTTAGAATTTTTGAAATGTTGCTGAATCAGTATTCGTTCAATCAGGTACTCTTGCTGCCTGCTGAGAGCCTTAAATTTTCTTGTGACCTCAATCAAGAGATTCGGCTCACGCAATATGCTTGCCAATTCTTCGGAAGATTCAGTAACCTTCCAGATATAGATGCACATGTGATTGATCTCAAGAGTTTTTAGCAAAGGCATAGTAAGAGATATCAGAATCGCGTGACTTTGACTTTAGAAATATGGCGCTCGTCACTGCTGAGTATTTCAAAAACAAAGAGTTTGTATCTTACTACTTGATGCTTATGTGGTATGTCGCCGATGATGTCAATGACAAGACTGGCCAAAGTGTTGATGTCTTCTCCAAATTCTTCAAAAAACGTATCGTCAATGTTAAATGTCTTACAAAAATCTTGTAGCGATATCTTTGCGTCAAAAATGTAC
>ODAI011849507.1_pt1 | contig 14007 bp, 12 predicted proteins | sample 1539321 | NCBI WGS metagenome assembly ODAI01 (sample SAMN02144231, study PRJEB22623) | gut metagenome | biome: sheep rumen | host: Ovis aries | place: New Zealand
AAAATGCGATTGCCGTTTATCAAGAGGCTTTGCCTGGGTATGAGATAGTGGCTGTTGAAGGTAGCGAAAACACTCCTTGGGTTGCTGGCGATGCCTTGCACTGCCGCACCCGTGGTGTGATGGACTTCGACATGCTCTTTGTCGACCACCGCGACGTGATTTTCGGCGAGCTGGCTTGGCAAGACTCCATCGCCGTCACCTCGAAGTTCATCGCCTATAGCGGTGCCAACCTCAAGCTAGACTCGCTCCTTGTCTATTACAGCATCGATGGCGGCGCTTACCAGACGGCCCACATGACCGCCACAGGCAACCCTGACGAGTATGTCGGCTATATCAAAGGGTATCAACTTGGTTCACAGATTGATTATTATGTTTTTGGAGCCGACGAATCGGGGCATCGCTACACGCAGCCCGTCTTCGCCGCCCTCGACCCGCACCATTTTTGGATTGAGTCCAATGTTGGCTTTGCTGAATTTTCGACCAAACTCCATGTCTATCCCAACCCGACCACGGGCCAATTCACCGTGGAAGGCGCGAATGTGGCCAAAGTGGAGGTCTACAACCTCGTCGGACAAAAGGTGCACGAAGCCGAGGGCAAGTCCGTCAGCATCGATGCCGCCGAATGGAACAAGGGCATCTATCTCGTCAACATCATTGAGGAGAACGGTGCCGTGGTAATTAAGAAATTGGTGGTGAAATAAAATAGTTTTCAGGGGCGGCTTAGCCGCCCCTGAAAACTATACGTCAAACTTGAATTCGGCATCAAACCAGCCAGTGTCCTCTTTCAAAAGGTCATACTCTTCGCCTGTGAGGTGGTCGACGACATGCACCGTGCCTTTGATGTCGTCGTAAGTGAATGTAAACTGGGAGTTTACGTCGTCTTTGGGTAAGTCCATTTCAGATGTTGCTATTGATTTGAGGCTGCAAAGATACTATTTTTTCAGTTTGCAGTTACCAGTTTGCAGTTTGCAGTCGATAATGCTTCCTTGTGTTTCCCCAACTGACAACTGACAACTGGCAACTGACAACTGACAACTACCTCCTCCCCCGTCGTCCTTCCACGATCTTTGCGAACTTGTTTCTCGACTTTCTCATGGTGCTGAACTGCGTCACCGTGCCAGCTTTCGGTCCCCTCAGGCTCAAAATGTGTGAGCGGGCTGCTACGAAACCATTTTCGTCGCTGTCCTTGATTTGTCCAAACTTGTTTTTCTTTGAGGCGAAGATGATGACGTTGTCGATGAACCAGCTGTTCACATAAGCGCCTTCTCCACTATAATATAGGCAGAACTGAGGTGCCTTGGTAGGCCATTCCTCCATGTCGAAGGTAAGCAGATATTGGCTTTGGGCAATACTACCAGTCACGGTGTCTTCCCAAATGCTTTCCCACGACTCGCCGTCTTGCGATATGCCGATACCGATTTGGGCGTTCAGGTCGCCGTTGGTGGCCTCGAAACAGTGGTTGAACTGGAAATTGATGAAGTCGTATTTACCCAGCTCCACAATGGGTGTCACAAGCCGTGTGGTTCCAATGAAATTGATGTCAGGATACATTTGAAGCTCGTGCGACTTCCCGCCGGCATTGGTGCTATTGGAGATATACCACACCACCCAATTGTCGCCTTTCACGTCCCAGCCTTCCTCCAGCCATGGGTTGAAGAAGCCTTCGCACAGCACCACATCGCCCTGTTGGGCCGATACTGACGCGGCCATGAAAACCGCTGCGAGAAAGGACATAAGGCGTTTCATGTCGCAAAAAGGGATTATTGCATATCGTTAATGGCTCTCCTTTTTCTTTCCAAGATCGAAGAGATACAAGATCATCATGATGAGGAACACTGAAACCGGCACACTCAGCACAATGCGCAAAAACACCTGCCCCAAAAGTCGGAAGCTGAACGATTCCAGGAAAAACAGGGCAAAGTGGTGCACCAGCACAAGGCAAGCGACATAGCGCAAGAACCACGGTCCGCCCAACTGCCCGATGTTAGGTTCATGCACGTTCTCCAACTTTTGGTGCCCCGAAACCAATCGCAGCACCGACGGACGGCAAAAGGCCATCAAAGTGGTGGCTCCGGCATGAAGTCCTGGCGTGCCTGTGAACATATCAACGCAAAAACCCAGCACAAACCCCAAAGTCAACACCTGCCATTTGGGCATGGTGACAGAAAGCAACATGATGAAAATCACATAGATATAAGGATGAACATAGCCACCCAAGCGGATATGGTTCACGAGCAGCACCTGCGCTAGCACAAGCACGACAAAGCGGATGATATTGAGGAGGGTTTTGTTCATTTGTCCAAAAAGTTGGCCTTGAGCGAGTCAAGTTCAGGTTTGTGAAGGTTGTGGATGACGTAAACATGGCGAAGCGTGGCGAAATTGGTGGCGAACCTGATTTCGGCCTTGTTTAGCGCATCGGTCGAGGAAACCGATGGGTCTTCAACGGTGCCAACCATCATGTCTTCAGGGAAGATGAAGGAATACGAACTAGTGAGCACGGTGTCGCCCTTGTGAAGCTCGACATGGGTAGGAATGTCTTCCACCATGCCGAAACGATAGTTGCCCGTGTTCCAACGCAGGCTCGCAAGTTGTTGGCTGTTCTTGAAGCGGACCCCCACAAACGACTTGCTGTGGAGCAGGCTCATCACCGAAGCGTAATGCAGGCTGACATCGGTCACCACGCCGACAATGCCTTCTGACGAAATCACGCCCATGTCGCGCTTGATGCCATCCACCTTCCCTTTGTTGATGACGATGTAGTTGTTGGCCATCCCGGTGCTGTTATTGACCACTCTCGCGGGGATGTACTCATAAATCGTGTCGTGGTCGAGAAGAGTGTAAGTATTTGTAGCCGTGTCTGTCACTACCGATATCTGCTTGCGAAGCAGGGCATTTTCCTCGGCCAATTGCTTGTTGGCCTGACGCAGGTGGAAATAGCCTCCAACGTCGCTACCCATCTCGTGGATGTTGCCCACCACTACATTCGTCCCGCTCACCAAGCGGTTGCGGTGGAAATTCTGGCTACGGGCAAGCAGCAAGATTGAAATCACCTCGAGCAGGATAAAGAGGATGACAAAGTGATGTTTCAGTATGAAACGCCGCAAGTTATACATGGCCGTTTTAATTCGGAATTCGGAATGTGGAATGCGGAATAGGGCAAAGCCCTATGCCACAATTGCGATATTGACTTCGTCGATTCTGCGATTTCCGCATTCCACATTCACAATTCCGCATTTTTATTTGATAAGGAATGTGAAGCGGTCGAAGTTCTTCAGGGCGATGCCTGTGCCACGGGCGACGGCGCGCAAAGGGTCTTCTGCCACATGGATGGGCAACTTGGTCTTGGCGTTGAGACGCTTGTCGAGGCCACGCAGCAGGGCGCCACCGCCGGTGAGGTAGATGCCTGTGCGGTAGATGTCGGCCGAAAGCTCGGGCGGTGTCTGCTCCAAGGCATTCAGCACGGCGGTCTCGATTTTCATCACGCTCTTGTCGAGGCAATGGGCGATTTCGGCGTAGTTCACCTTGATTTCCTTAGGGATACCTGTCAGCATGTCGCGACCTTGCACGGCATAGTCGTCGGGCGGGTTGTCGAGTTGGGGGATGGCGGCGCCCACCTCAATCTTGATGCGCTCGGCGGTGCGCTCGCCAACGATGATGTTGTGTTGTTTGCGCATGTATTCTTCGATGTCGGCGGTGAAATCGTCACCGGCAATACGGATGGACTTGTTGTTCACGATGCCACCCAAAGCGATGACGGCGATTTCGGAGGTGCCGCCCCCGATGTCGATAATCATGTTACCGGCAGGCTCCAACACGTCGATGCCGATACCGATGGCGGCGGCCATAGGCTCATGGATGAGGCGCACCTCTTTGGCACCTGCATTTTCGGCCGAGTCTTTCACAGCGCGTTCTTCCACCTCGGTGATGCCCGAAGGGATGCAGATGACCATCTTCAGGCTGGGCGGGAACAAGGTGTTTCTGAACTGAATCATCTTGATCATCTCGCGCATCATGTATTCGGCGGCTTGGAAGTCGGCTATCACACCATCGCGCAAGGGGCGGATGGTCTTGATGTTCTCGTGGGTCTTGCCGTGCATCATCATGGCTCGCTTGCCCACGGCGATGATTTTCTTTGTGTCGCGCTGCAAGGCGACGATGGAGGGCTCGTCAACGACCACCTTGTCGTTGTATATGATGATCGTGTTGGCCGTGCCAAGGTCAATGGCGATTTCTTTGTTGAGGAATGAAAATGCTCCCATATTTGTGTTGTTTATTCGTTTGTTGTTTAATCGTTTAATTGTTGGTCGGGCCTTCAACAGGCTCAGGCTCTTTGTCGGCCGTTGGGTTTGTCGAAACGCCGCTTTTTCAATGCCTAAAGTGCCTAAACCCGGTGAATACCATGCTGATGCCGTTCTCGTTGCAACAGTCGATGCTTTCTTGGTCGCGCACCGATCCGCCGGGCTGCACGATGGCCGTGATGCCGGCCCCGTGGGCCAATTCGACGCAGTCCTTGAAAGGGAAGAAGGCGTCGGAAGCCAGCACCGCGCCTTTCAGATCAAAATTGAACGAGCGGGCCTTCTCGATGGCTTGGCGCAAGGCGTCCACACGCGATGTCTGCCCCATACCCGAAGCGCAAAGCTGTCCGTTCTTGGCCAATACGATGGCGTTGGAGCGGCTGTGCTTCACGATCTTGTTGGCGAAAACCATGTCGGCTGTCTCGGTTGCCGTCGGTGCCTTCTCGGTGACAACATGGAAGTCGGCAACGGTTTCGGTGTGAAGGTCGCGGTCTTGAACCAAATAGCCGTTAAGCGCAGTCTTCACCGTCTGAGGCTTGTAGAGGTCGTCCTTTAGGCGCAGCACCACGCGGTTTTTCTTCGAGAAGAGCAGGTCGAGCACGCCGTTTTCGTAGTCGGGTGCCACGATGACCTCGATGAAGAGCTTGTTGATTTCCTCGGCGGCCTCAATGTCGATGGGGCGATTGCATACCAGCACGCCGCCGAAGGCCGAAACCGGGTCGCCAGCCAAGGCTGCCAAATAGGCCTCCTTGACGGTTGGGCGGCAAGCCAAGCCACAGGGATTGTTGTGCTTCAGGATGGCGAAAGTGGGCTCGTCGAACTCGCGGATGAGGTTGAGGCCTGCGTCGAGATCGAGCAGGTTGTTGTATGACAGATCTTTGCCATGCAGTTTCTCGAACATCGCGTCTAGGTCGCCATAGAAAGCGCCTTTCTGGTGCGGGTTTTCGCCGTAGCGCAAAGGCGTTCCTTCCTCTTCGGCGATGCGTAGCGGCTTGTTCTCATTGCCCTTCACGAACCAGTTCAAGATGGCGCTGTCGTAGTGCGAGCTCACGCCGAAAGCGTAGGCCGCAAAGCGGCGCCGGTCGTCAAGCGAAGTCTCTCCTTTCTGTTTTTCAAGCAGTTGTATAAGTTCGCCGTAATGTCTTTGCGAAGGCACGATGAGCACATCGTTGAAGTTTTTCGCGCCAGCACGGATGAGCGAGATGCCCCCGATGTCGATTTTCTCGATGATTTGCGTGGCTTCTTCCGTTTTGGCCACGGTTTCTTCAAAGGGATAGAGATCGACAATGACCAAATCGAAGGCGGGAATGTCGTATTCCTGCATCTCGCGTTGGTCCGATTCAAGGCTGCCGCGCCCCAAAATGCCTCCAAACACCTTGGGATGCAATGTTTTGACGCGCCCGCCGAGGATGGAGGGATAGCCCGTGAGCGATTCGACGGTCTTCACCGACGGGTCGAGCGGCTTGATGAAATCGTAAGTCCCGCCAGTGGAGTAAATCTGCACTCCATTTTGCTTCAACAAACCGACGATGGTATCGATACCTGTCTTATAAAATACTGATATTAAAGCAGTTCTAATCTTTTTCAAGGCCGTAGTATTATGCTGGTTATTAAGTTGCAAGATTACCATTTTTTTGGAAACCACGCAATAGTTTTGAAACATTTTTTTGAACAAAGATTTCAACAACCTGAGAGCGTTTTTTACGCCGAATACAAATCGCCTATCAAGACTATGCCGAAAAGTTCTCCTTTGCTAAAAACAGTGAGCAGAACAAGTGGAAAACTGCCACATCCATTGTTGGCGAATCGGTTACTGGTACGGAAGCAGCCTTGTGGGCCTGAACCGCAACTCCGTCGTAAGGAATTGCTCTTTCGGCGGCGGCAGGTAAACGAACAACATTTTTTTGATTTATAATCCACTATAAATAAAGAAGATACGACAAAAATCAAATTTAATTTTTATTTTCCATCCAAACGCATTGGTTTTTTCCTTATCTTTACCGATTCAAAATTATCTGGATGGAAACGCGATGGATTATTAACAAACAAGCTGACAATCAACATGTAAAAGATTTGTCCAAGGCTCTCGGAATCGATGAGAACCTTGCCACCTTGCTTGTACAACGCGGAATTTCCACCTATGAGGAGGCCAAAACCTTCTTCCGTCCCTCGCTCGACCAACTCCACGACCCCTTCCTGATGACCGACATGGACAAGGCCGTCGAAAGGGTGTTGCGCGCCATCAACGAGGGCGAGAAAGTGCTGGTTTATGGCGACTACGACGTGGACGGCACCACTGCCGTGGCCTTGGTCTATACCTACCTCAAGCCGTTCTTCAAGAAAAAGAAGATAGAGTTCTACATCCCTGACCGTTACCAGGAAGGCTATGGCATTTCGCACAAGGGCATCGACTATGCGGCCAAAAACGGCTTCAAGGTCGTGATAGCCTTGGACTGCGGCATCAAGGCGGTGGAACGCATAGAATACGCCAATTCGAAAGGCGTCGATTTCATCATCTGCGACCACCATCGCGCTGGCGAAGTGATTCCCAATGCCGTGGCCGTGCTCGACCCCAAACGACCCGACTGCCACTATCCATACGACGAGCTTTCGGGCTGCGGCGTGGGTTTCAAGCTTATTACCGCCTTGTCCATGAAGGGCTTGGGGACGACGGAACAAGTCTATGACCTGCTCGACCTCTTGGCCGTCAGCATCGCCGCCGACATCGTGCCCATCACAGGCGAAAACCGTGTGTTGGCCTATTACGGCTTGAAACGGCTCAACAAAGACCCGCGACCAGGCATCGAGGCCATCCTGCAACACGCCAACATCTACCGTCGCGAAGAAGAACAAGCCGAAGAAGCCGACAACGCCTTAACAAGAGAATTGACTATCAGCGACTTGGTTTTCCTCATCGGGCCACGCATCAATGCCGCCGGGCGAATCGACAAGGCCGCCGACTCGGTGCGCCTGCTCATAGCCGAAAAGAAGGAACACGCCGAAAAGCTGGCCGATTCCATCAACGACTTAAACGACATGCGCCGCGAGTTCGACAACCGCATCACCGAGGAAGCCCTCGGCATGATTTCCGACAACCCGCTGCTGCGCGATGCCAAAAGCACCGTCGTGTTCAACGAAAACTGGCACAAGGGCGTCATCGGCATTGTGGCCTCGCGCCTCACCGATTATTATTATCGCCCCACCATCGTGCTCACCATGGCCAACGGCCTCATCACCGGATCGGCACGATCCATCAAGAATTTCGACATCTACGACGCCATCGACAACTGCTCCGACCTTTTGGAGCATTTTGGCGGGCACAAATACGCAGCCGGCCTTTCAATGAGACCAGAGAACCTGGCGGAATTCAGTCGCCGTTTCGAGGCCTATGTCGCAGAACACCTCATAGAAGAAGACTTCGTGCCCGAGTTGGAAGTTGATTTGAAGATTAACTTCCGCGACATCACGCCCAAGTTCATGCGGATCTTGGAACAGTTCTCGCCCTTCGGTCCGGGCAACATGGCTCCCGTTTTTTGGACCGACAACGTCATCGACGCGGGCGGTTCACGGCCTGTGGGCGGCCTACGTCACCTCAAACTCACCTTGTCGCAAGTTGGCGACAAGGAACAAGGTGTCGCACCTCTGTCGGGCATCGCGTTCCAGCAAGGCGACCTCTTCAGCCGCATCCACGACGGCAAACCTTTCAGCATTTGCTACCATCTTGAATACAACACATGGCAAGGCAAGACGACCCTTCAGCTCAACGTGAAGGACATCAAGTTTGGCAAAAACGACATTCATTAACCAAATATCACAATTATGGATTTGACCAATATTTTGGGCGCTTTGACGGGCAACGATGCCATCGGCGCTATTTCGGAAAACCTAAAACTCGACCAGAAGCAAGTGTCTTCGGTCATCACCGCTGCATTGCCCAGCCTTCTCGGTGCGATGCAGAAGAACGCCTCCACTGAAAGCGGTGCCGCTTCGTTGGCCAAGGCCCTCGGCGACCATGCCAGCAGCGCAGGCAACATCATCAGCAACCTGAAGTCCACCGACCTCACCGACGGCAACAAGATTTTGGGCCACATTTTCGGCGGCAACCTGTCGAACGTGATCAGCGGCATCTCGAAGTCGAGCGGCGTGGCCTCCAACGGCGTGAGCAACATCCTCGCCTCCATCGCCCCGAGCCTCCTTGCCCTTCTTGGCAAGCAAAACGGCAACTCGGGCGCAGCTGGCTTGGGCAGCTTGTTGGGTGCCCTCCTGGGTGGCAGCACACAAAGCCAAAGCAGTGCTGGCGGCCTCGGCAGCATCCTTGGCGGCCTCGGCAGCCTGTTCGGAAAGAAGTGATTCTTTGCCAGAACGACAAACAAAAAAAAGAGGAAGGCCCAAAAACCTTCCTCTTTTCGTTTTTTTGGTTAATGGTAATGGGGGTTATTCCACAATCGTCATTTCGTCGATCAAGTGACTGGCTCCGGCAAACTTGTCGATGATGAAGAGCACGTAACGGATATCGACGCTGATGTTGCGGCAGATGTCGGGGTCGTAAATCAAGTCGCTCATCGTGCCTTCCCAGCAGCGGTCGAAGTTGAGGCCAAGGAGATGCCCGTCGGCGTTCAGGATGGGGCTGCCCGAGTTGCCGCCAGTGGTGTGCACACTGGCCGTGAAGGCCACATGCATCTTGCCGTCCTTGTCGGCATAGCGTCCGTAGTCCTTGTTGTTGTAGAGTTGCTTCAAGCGCGGCTCCACCACATAGTCATAGATGTCGGGGTTTTCTTTCTCCATGATGCCTTCGAGCGTCGTGAAGTGGCGGTAGGTCTTGCCGTCTTGCGGCTTGAAGCCTTCCACCTTGCCGTAGGTGACGCGCAACGTGAAGTTGGCGTCGGGGAAGAGGCGCTTGTCGACTTGCATGTCCATCTGGCCTTTCATGTAGAGGCGACGCATACCGTCGATGGAGGCGTTGATTTCGGTCATCTTGCCGTTCACCTCGTCGCGGTAGAACCCGATGAGGCTCTGGTAGGCTTTCATAGCGGGGTCGTTGGCCAATTTCTTGGCTTTGTTGGCCTTGAAATTGTCCAAAAAGTCGTTCACCACGGCCTTGTCGGCAAACATCGACTTGGTGAAAAGCTTTTCCACATAATCGTCCACATCCTTGATTTCGTTGAGGAAACCAGGGCGGAAGCCGGCGGGCTGTGCCTTCAGGTATTCCTTGAGCAGCATGGCGGCCACTTCGCGGTCGATGGGTTCGTGATAGTCCTTGAAGAACGTTTCTGCCGACTTCTTCAGCGAAGCCACCATCTTGTCGATGTCGCCTTGGGGTGTGTCCTTGGTCACCTCGGAGAGTCGGGCGAAGCGTCCGGCGAAGCTGACGAGTTCGATGCGCAGCCCGGCCTCTGCCAGATAGGTGTAGGCCAATTGGTAAGGCTCAAGTTCCTTGTAGCTTTGCTCGAAGTTTTTCAGCAGGTCGAGATACATGTAGCGGTTGCGGGCCCGCAACGCCCACTCTTGGAAGTCCTTCTCGAAGGCGCGTTTCTTTTCCACGCCATGGAAGTGGTTGATGCCCTCAGTGACGCCCATCCATTTCTTCCAGCCGTTGCCGATGCTGGCGTGCTTCGAGGCGTATTGTATGCGCACTTTCGGGTCTTGCTCTTGGTATTTGTTGTAGATGTCGAGCACTTTGCCTCGCAAATCGACGGTGATGGGGTCGATGAGGTTGGCCTCTTGATCGACGGCCACGGCGGGCAGGGATTCGTTGGTGCGGGCGGGATAGCCGAACACGAAGGCGAAGTCGCCCTCGTTGGCACCTTTCAGCGTGATTTCGAGGTGTTTGGCGGGCTTGTAGGGCTTATTATCCTTGCTGTAGGCTGCCGGATGGCCGTCCTTGTCGGCATACACGCGAAACACGCTGAAGTCGCCCGTGTGGCGAGGCCACACCCAATTGTCGGTGTCGCCGCCAAACTTGCCGATGTTGCTTGGCGGGCAACCCACGAGGCGCACGTCGGTGTAGGTTTCGTTGAACAACGCGTAGTATTCGTTGCCCAAGAAGAAAGGTTTGATGCTGACCTTGTAAGGAGTTTGCTTTTCAAAGTCGGCTGTGAGTTTCTTGATGTTTTCTTCTATTTTAGCTTTGCGCTCGTCTTCGGGCATATCGACATTGACGTTGAACAGGATTTTCTCGGTCACGTCGCGCATCTCGCGCAGGAAGGTGACACTGAGACCCGGACATGGCAACTCCTCGCCTTGGTTCATGGCCCAAAAGCCTCGGGTGAGGTAGTCGTGCTCTACGGAACTGTGCTTTTGGATGTAGTCGAAGCCGCAATGGTGGTTGGTGAGCAACAGGCCTTTGTCGCTGACGATTTCGCCAGTGCAGCCGCCGCCGAAGAGCACGATGGCGTCTTTCAGGCTGCTTCGGTTGATGCTGTAGATGTCTTCAGCGGTGATTCTCATGCCCATTTCCTGCATCTCTTTCTCGTTGTATTGCAGGAGCATAGGGATCCACATGCCTTCGCCGGCCTTGGCGATTCCCGCGACTAAGGCAAACAATAAGGTAAAAAAGGAACGTGATTTTTTCATCGTAAAGCTATTGATTTAAAACTATTGACTTCTCAACCCCTAACTAATCCAACTCTTTCCAGTCTTCGGTGGCGTCGAAGTCCACTTCCTTGCATTGGGTGAGGATGGCGGGACAGTTGGAGACGCGATAGTAGTCGTCGCCCTTTTGCTGCACCACGTCGACGCTGCGCCACGGGGTGTCGTAGCCGTCGCTATACACTTGCAGGTACTTCACATAGCCTTTCAGCATCTGCGAGCGCTCGTCGTTGGGGCGGGTGGGGTCGCGGCGCACCTGGATGGTGTATGGCTTTTCGGGGTTGTAGCCGTTGGAGGGCTTGGCACCTTTGAAGCAGCTGGAAACCAGATACGGACGGGCGTAGCTGTCGTTTTCGCGGTAAAGCTCGTTCAGCCTACTCGTCACCGACGACAGGTTGGTTTCGGTGTTGTTGAGGCGCAGGCATTCGAGACCCACGTTCTTGTCGCGGCGATACATTTCCATGGCCACCAACTGGAGCATGATGCAGCCCTCGGGCTTGGTGCCCAGTTCGGCTTGCAGGGTCTTGAATTCGTCGAGCGAGGCAGGGATTTTTTCGATGCTCACCTTCTCGCTGAAGGCTTTGGATGCGGTGTTGCTTGCGGCTGATTTGATGGCCTTGCCAAGTCCGCCAAGTTGCGCGTTGGTACTCAATGACATGGCCAAGAAGCAGGCCAACGTCAGGATGAAGTGCTGTTTTTTCATGGTCTTTGTATTTAAAATCTTTAATGTCATGGTTCTATTATTGGCTATTCTTTTCTAAAGGAATAGAATTTGTTCGTCAGATAGCTGAACGTCACACAGATGATGGAGATAAGAATGCGTGCAATGGTTGGCCACCAATGGAACACCTCGACAAAGAGTTTTAAGCCAGCATAGTTCAAAAGGAGGTTGCCTAGGGTCACAAGAAAATACCTTACAATTTGTGTCCTGCCACGCAGGGTGGAGCCTGAGAAGCTGATATGACGTGCCATCCAGAAACCCGTCAGGAAGGTGATGGGAAACTCAACGATGAATGCCGCAATGTGAGGCTTGAATGCGATGAAACCGAGGTCGAAAACCTGGCCTTTGAAAACGAAATGATACAACACATAATACAATACCCAATCAAAAGCCAAGTTTATGCCACCGCAAACCGCATAGTGGAACAGCTCGAGGCTCATCACCTTGCTGAATGGCGGATAGAAAAAGTCGATGACCGTGGTCAATGTTCGTTCAATCCGGAGTTCTATGTTCTTCAGTGCTGACATTGGACTGCAAAAATAGGAAAATTACAGCCACACGACCTCGAAATCGCGAAGCAAATTTGAAGTCGCGTCTACTTCATCGGTAAAGCCCAACACATAGCCGCCACCGCCTGAGCCTGAAATCTTCACGCCAAAATTGAAGTCGTAATCGCTTGTGAACAAATCCAAAGTGTTGTCCGTAATCATCGGGCGAAGGAACTGCAATTGGCCTTTGGCAAGTTGCTTCAACGATTTGAAAAACAAATCTTTATCGCAAGAAATCATTGTCTCGATGCAGGTTTTTATATTCGGCGAATAGGCCGCTTGAAAACGGCTCAAAAACTCGGGGGTTTCGCGTTGCGCCTTAAAGTGCTCAACCAAAGGTTTGGTGTTGCTTTTTATCTTTGTGTCAATCAAGCAGATGCGGATGTCTTTTTTCAAAAATTCGTCGGAAAGGATTTGTACTCCTTTGGGCGTGATCCTGAACGGCTGGCCAAGATAGCACTGCAACGGGTCGATGCCGGAACTGCTGCCGTGGAAGTAACTCTCCATTTGGCCGAAACAGGTCTTCAACTGTAAGTAATCTTCGGTTTTTTGTATGGCATAACGGTCATAGACGGCGGCTACCAATGCTCCCGAACTGCCCAATCCGTAGCCCGAAGGTACATTGGATGCAAGAAAGAGACCTCCGTTCAAGTCTTTGTCAAAAGATTGAAAATCAAATAGATTCGATAATTCTTGATTTTCAGAAAGATATTTGCAAAACTGCTTCAGGCTTTGGTTGGAGGGAAGCGATGAAGCGAGGTTTCGGCTTTGCGGAAACTGCCATTGCGCCGAAAAACGTTTCAGAGGAATCACCAGCGCAGTGGCATCGAAAATCATCGAATACTCGCCGAAAAGGATGACTTTGCTATAGTAACGGTCTCTCATCACTGCATTTTTTTCGGACCGTCACCAACATGGTCAGCAATCCAACGGCTTTGATTACAACAAGTTGCCAAATCTCTTTTGATAAAGCTTTCCACTTTCTCCACATCGCTGTCAGGATAGAGCAAATGCACATTGGGGCCGGCATCCAAAGTGAAGCAAAGGGGTATTTTCGTCTCTTCGCGGAAATGTCGGATTTTGCTGATGAGACGCAAAGTATTGGGTTTCATCAAGATAAAGGATGGATTGGAGCACATCATCAAAGCGTGGAGTTGCAGGGCTTCGCTTTCAGTAATATTAATAAAGGTGTCCAAGTCGCCCGAGTCCAAAGCCGCAAGCAGGTTTTTGATGCTTTCGTTGGCTTGTGCATAACGAGCTGTAGCATAAGGGTTTCCTTCCATCAAGGCGTGACCTGCGCGACTGGAGACGGATTTGGTCTCGCCACTGACAATCAAAATGCTATCGTGATAAGTCTTAAAAACAGGATGGATGTCATTGGCCAACGAAGCGGCATATTCGTCGGAACTGGCTTTATAATAAGGCGTTGCGCCCCAAAGTGCCATTTTCGGAAACACTGAGCGTGCCGCACTGCCCGAGGCCAAGCGGGAGAAATAGGAGGCTTTTTGTGGATCGACAGAGAAATTTCCAGCAAACTGATGTTCAATTCCAGCAAACTGATGTTCGATGTCAAGCAAACACATCACAAACGCGCTCATCGACGAAGCCGAGGAAGCAATGCCAGAAGAATGTGGGAAAGTATTGCGGCTCTCAACTTTCAGATTCAGTTGATTAATGAAAGGGAAAAACGCCTGATTCTCAAGTAGAAACTTCTCGATTTTCGCGCCAAAGGCAAGGTTTTCCTTGCCCTCGAAAAAGAATTGGAAACCAAATTTTTCGGCTTTTTCAAAATCAATGAATGTCTCGGAGCGACATTCCGACAATGTGAAACTAATCGACTGATTCTGTGGGAGTT
>ODAI011916503.1_pt1 | contig 14007 bp, 11 predicted proteins | sample 1539321 | NCBI WGS metagenome assembly ODAI01 (sample SAMN02144231, study PRJEB22623) | gut metagenome | biome: sheep rumen | host: Ovis aries | place: New Zealand
AGAGAAGCGGGCGGGCCCGCCAGGCCTGAGGCCTGACGGGCCCGAGAAAGGCCGCGCTTCTGGAGCGGCGAAAGGCCGTCCTATCCCTTCTTCGTCTTGGCAGCCCTGACAAACTCGCGGAAGAGCGGGTGCGGCGCCATGGGACGGGAGCGGAACTCGGGATGGAACTGGCAGCCCAGGAACCAGGGATGATCCCTGAGCTCCACGATCTCCACCAGGGAGTCGTCGGGAGAGAGGCCGCTGTAGACGAGGCCCTTCTCCTCCAGCTGCCGCTTGAAGGCGTTGTTGAATTCGTAGCGGTGGCGGTGGCGCTCCTGCACGAGCTCGGCGCCGTAGGCCTCGGCGGCCTTCGTGCCGGGCACGACCTTGCAGGGATAGGCGCCAAGGCGCATGGTGCCGCCCTTGTCGCTGGTGGCGTCGCGCTTCTCCACGCTCTGGGTGCGCTCGTCGTACCACTCGGTCATGAGGTAGATGACCTTGCTGGCCGTCTTCTTGTCGAACTCCTCGGAGTTGGCGTCGGCAAGGCCGGCAACGTTGCGGGCGAACTCGATGACGGCGCACTGCATGCCAAGGCAGATGCCGAAGAAAGGCACGCCGTGCTCCCTGGCGTACTTGATGGCGCAGATCTTGCCCTCGACGCCGCGGTAGCCGAAGCCGCCGGGCACGAGGATGCCGTCCACGTCCCTGAAGGTCTCGGCCACGGTGCTCTCGTCCACGCCTTCGGAGTTGACGTACTTGAGGCGCACGGAGACGCGGTTGGCCACGCCGCCGTGCATGAGGGCCTCGTGCAGGCTCTTGTAGGCCTCGCGCAGATCGACGTACTTGCCGACCACGGCGATGGTGACGGAGCCTTCGGGATGGGCGAAGTTCCAGACCATCTCGCGCCAGCTTTCGAGGTGGGCGTTGTGGGCCGGCAGGCGCAGCATGATGGCCACCTTCTGGTCGAAGCCCTCTTCGAAGAACTCCAGGGGCAGCTCGTAGATGTTGGCCACGTCCACGGAGGAGAAGACGGCGTCGCGGTCCACGTTGCAGAAGAGGGCTATCTTCTGGCGCAGGTCGTTGGGCACCTGGGTCTCGCAGCGGCAGAGGATGATGTCGGGCTGAATGCCGATGGAAAGCAGCTCCTTGACGCTGTGCTGGGTGGGCTTGGTCTTGAACTCGCCGGCTGCGCGCAGGTAGGGGACGAGGGTGAGGTGGATGTTGAGGCAGTTGTCGCGGCCGAGCTCGCTTCGCAGCTGGCGTATGGCCTCCAGAAAGGGCAGGCCCTCGATGTCGCCCACGGTGCCGCCGATCTCGATGATGGCCACGTCCGGAGCGTCGTCGCCCTCGGCCAGGGAGAGCACGGTGCGCTTGATCTCGTCGGTGATGTGCGGAATCACCTGCACGGTGGCGCCCAGGTAGTCGCCGCGGCGCTCCTTGGCAATGACGCTGTTGTAGACCGCGCCCGAAGTGGTGTTGTTCTTGTGGGACAGGGAGATGTTCAGGAAGCGCTCGTAGTGGCCGAGGTCCAGATCGGTCTCTGCGCCGTCGTCGGTGACGAAGACCTCCCCGTGCTGGAAGGGGTTCATGGTGCCCGGATCGACGTTGATGTACGGATCGAGCTTCTGCACCGTGACTGTCAGATCGCGGGCCTTGAGCAGGACGCCGAGCGAGGCCGCTGCCAGGCCCTTGCCGAGCGACGAGAGCACGCCTCCAGTCACGAAAATGTATTTTGTCTTCATGCCTCTCCCCCGGGGGTTGAATGATGGTGCGCAGTGCAGAGCCAAGCCCTGCCAAACGCAGTCTATAGCCCTTCTGCCCTGCATTGGCTAGCATTGACTCCCCCATGGCCCCCGTGTAGAGTTGCACTCCATTTCCGCTCGCCAAAGGAGTGTTCAGCATGGGCAGAGTCAACACGCTCGTCATCACCGGCTACGGCACCAATTCGCACGTCGAAACCGCCTACGCCGCCCGCCAGGCCGGCGCGGACAAGGCCGACATCGTGCACTTCTCCGACATCACCGCCGCCAAGGCGCGTCTTGACGACTACGACTTTCTGATCTTCCCCGGCGGCTTCCTCGACGGCGACGATCTCGGCGCGGCCCAGGCCGCCGGCATGCGCTGGCGCTACCTCAAAGATGCCGAAGGCACGCCCCTGCTCGACCACCTGAAGAAGTTCCTGGCCGACGGCAAGCTCGTGCTCGGCATCTGCAACGGCTTCCAGCTGCTGGTGAAGCTCGGCATCCTGCCCCTGTTCGACGGCTCCATCAAGCGCATGGTCTCCCTCGGCCACAACGACTCCGCCCGCTTCGAAGACCGCTGGGTGCGGCTCAAGCCCAACCCCAAAAGCCCCTGCATCTTCACGAAGAACCTCCCCCTCGTGCGCATGCCCGTGCGCCACGGCGAAGGCAAGCTCGTGGCCGTCGACGAGGCCTGCCGCCGGCGCCTCGAGGCGGAGAACCTCGTGGCCCTGCAGTACGCGGATCCCGAGACGGGCGAACCCACGCACCAGTATCCCGCCAACCCCAACGGCTCGGATCTGGACGCGGCCGGCATCACCGATCCCACCGGCCACGTGCTCGGCCTCATGCCCCATCCCGAGGCCTTCAACCACGTCACCAACCATCCCGGCTGGACCCGGGGCGAAATGGACGCCCCCGGCACCATGCTCTTCCTCAACGCCGTCAACTACCTGCGCGGACTGTAGGCGGCCAGGCGCCTTCCGCCGGCAGGGCGCCGGCCTCCCCCAGCTGCGGCAAGCCCCGGGCAGGAGGCTCTTCCGGCATGCGCGCCGGCTGCCTCCTGTTTGACAAGCAGGGGCTTTTTCCGTATTGAGGCTTTTTGCCGCCAAGGCGGAATCCCCCTTGCAAACATCCCAGTGCGGAACAAAAGCGCTGAATTTTCAAGCACTTTCCCTCTGGGCGAGTGCTTTTTTGCCGGAGGCCGCATGCTCATCCGTTCCATTTTCGACGCCATCGAGGCCATGGCTCCGCTGTCCGGACAGGCCGGCTGGGACAAGTCCGGCCTCCAGGTGGCAAGCCGCCGCACCGAAGCCCGCCGCATGGCCGTGGCCCTCGATCCCACGCCGCAGACGATCAGGGAGGCGCTCGGCAAGGGCGCCGAGCTCATCCTCACCCACCACCCGCTCTCCCTCTCGCCCAGTCTGCCGAACGAGCTCAACAGCTACCACGAAGCGCTCTCCCTGCTCTTCAGAGCGGACGTTCCCCTCTACGCCTCGCACACCGCAACGGACGTGCAGCCCGACGGCCCTGCCGGCTGGCTGGCCAGGGAACTGGCGCTCGTGCATCCGCGGCTGCTGGAGCCCACGGGCGAGGGCATCGGCTTCGGGCTGGTGGGCGACATGCCGGAAGCGGTGAGCCTTGCCGGCCTGCTGGAGCTGCTGGGCCGCCGCCTCAGTCTCGCCACGGCCACGGTCTGCGGTCCCGTTCCCGCCGAGATACGCCGCCTTGCCTACTGCACGGGCTCCGGCTCCTCGCTGCTTGCCGAAGCCGAGGCCAGCGGCGCCGACGTCTTCGTCACGGGCGACGTCAAGTACCACACCGCGCTCGACACGCGGATCTGCATCCTCGACGTGGGGCACCACAGCCTGGAAGAGGAAATGATGCGGATTGCGGGCGAGATGCTTGCCCGGCGCCTTCCCGAGGTCGAGGTCTTCTTCGTCCCCTCCGCCTCGCCCTTCCGCCGCGCTGTCGAATCCTAACTTGGGAGTAACCATGAGCCAGACCACGGACAACCACGAATACTACCTTTCCCAGATCCACCAGCTCAAGCAGCTGCAGAAGGTGGACGACCAGATCTACGACGTCAAGAAGGTGCTTGAGCTCGCGCCAAGCGAATTCAAGGAGCTTCAGGACAGCTTCACCAGGGTCGAGATGCAGCGCAACCACATCAACGACAAGATCAGCCATCTCCGCGATCAGGAATCGCGCATCAACCGCGAGATGGAGGAGGAGAAGGCCCGCCTCAAGAAGAGCAAGAACAAGCTCATGGCCACCGGCAGCGAGAAGGAGTTCCACGCCGTCTCCCGCGAGATCGACAACATCGAGAAGCTGAGCCAGCCGCGCGAGGACGAGCGCATCGCCGTCCTGGACGAGCTCAAGACCCAGCTCGAGCAGCTCTCGGGCATCGAGGAGCAGTACATCGACCTCAAGACTCAGGTGGAGGCCCGCAAGGCCACCATGGAGACCCAGATCAAGGAGGCCGAGGCCAGGCTCGCCGAGCTCAGCGTCCAGCGCGAGGAATGCAGCAAGGACATTCCCCTGCCCATCTTCCAGCGCTACGAATTTATCCGCGTGCGCCTCGAGCATCCCGTGATCGTCCCCCTCGCCGAAGGCATCTGCCCGAGCTGCCACATCGCCGTCCCGCCGCAGACCTTCAACGAGCTCCTGCGCGGCGAGCACATCCTCAGCTGCCCCAACTGCCAGCGTCTCATCGTCTGGCGCGACGACTATCTGGCCGACGATCCCGAAGGCCAGAAGGCCCTCGCCGAGGAGCAGGCGCGCCTGCGCGCGACCGAGGCCGCCGAGGCCGACAGGGAGCCGGAGCCTGAAGAGGAGGACGACTTCGAAGAGGAGGCCGAGGAAGAGGCCGAGACCGAAGAAGCCCCCAGGCTCGGCGCAGAATAGCTTTTGGGGGCCGGCCGGAAGGCCTTTCCGGCCAGCCCCTGCAATGCCAGGGAGTCGGGCAGACCGCCGCCGCGGAAGCGATTCCGGGGAGGAAAGTCCGGGCTCCACAGGGCAGGACGCCGGGTAACACCCGGGAGGGGCGACCCTCGGACAGCGCCACAGAAAGCAAACCGCCTGCGGCACCGCCGCAGGCAAGGGTGAAACGGTGGGGCAAGAGCCCACCAGGCGCCTGGGCAACCAGGCGTGCTCGGCATACCCCGTCCGGAGCAAGACCAAATAGGAAAGGCGGCCGGCCCGGCCATGCGCCTTTCGGGTAGGTTGCTTGAGGGCGCGGGAAACTGCGCTCCTAGAGGAATGGCGGTCCCAACGACAGAACCCGGCTTACCGCCCGGCTCCCTCGCTTCTTCCACGCCGGCCCCGGAGGCGCCCTGCGCCCCGGGGCCGGCGTTGCCATGCGCATCCCGGAACAGCCCCCAGCGCGCAGCGCTCCAAGGAGAACGCCATGCCCGATACGGCAGACTACACCCTTTCCCCAGCCCCCTGGGCCGTGCTCCTGGCAGCCGGCAGGGGCTCCCGCATGGCCGAGGCCGCGGGTTGCCCCAAGCAGTTTCTCGAAACGGAGGGCGTCCCGCTCTTCTGGCGCTCGGTCAGATCCTTCGCGAAGATGCCCCGCCTTGCCGGCATCGTCTTTGTCTTTCCGCAGGACCAGCTCGACGAGGCCAGAGCGGCCTGCCTTGCCCTCAACCAGCGGGAGCCTTCGGGCCTGGCCTTCCGCTTCGCCGCCGGCGGCGAGCGCAGGCAGGACTCGGTGCGCCAGGGTCTTGCCCAGGTGCCGGCCAGCGCGGCCTTCGTGCTCGTGCACGACGCGGCCCGCCCCTTCTTCACCCCGGCCCTGGCCAACCGCATTCTGGACAGGCTCGGGCAGGGATGCCCGGCCGTGATCCCGGGCATTCCCGTCACGGACACCGTCAAGCGCGTGGACGCGGACGGCATGGTTGCCGAAACGCCGCCCAGGCAGGCGCTGCGCGCCGTGCAGACCCCGCAGGGCTTTGCCAGGCGCGAGCTTGCCGAAGCCCACCGCGCGTGGCTCGAAGCCAATGGTCCCGAGGTCACCGACGACGCGGCCCTCATGGAGGCCTCGGGCTTTGCCGTCGCCGTCGAGCAGGGAGAAGCATCCAACATGAAAATCACCCATCCCGAAGACCTTGAACGCCTGCAGCCTGCCAGGGCGCCCCTGCCCCTCTCGGGCTTCGGCTACGACGTGCACCGCTACGGCGGCACCCGCCCCCTGAAGCTTGGGGGCGTGCCCATCGACACCGAACTCTGCGTGGAGGCGCACTCCGACGGCGACGTGCTCCTGCACGCCCTCATGGACGCCATTCTGGGCATGGCCGGCGCCGGCGACATAGGCGAGCTCTTCCCGGACACGGATCCGGCCTTCGACGGCATCGACTCCGCCGTCCTGCTCGCCCGCGTGCTGGACGTGGCCAGGCGCCGCAAGGTGCGCGTCACCCACGCCGACTGCACCGTCGTTGCGCAGAAGCCCAAGCTTGCCCCCCAGCGCCAGGCCATACGCAAAAATCTGTGCCGCCTGCTCAGCCTCGAGCCCGACGACGTCGCCGTCAAGGCAACCACCGAGGAGCGTCTCGGCTTCACCGGCGAAGCCCTCGGCCTTAAGGCCTACTGCGTGGTTTCCGGCATCCGCGGCTAGCCTTCGCCCTGCTCCGGGCCCAGAATCTGCCGGCAGGCTTCGGCCCCTGGCGGCAGCTGGCAGGAAAATCCTTGTCATTGGCCTGCATTTGGCAATATTCTGATTTTTCCCAGCTCTCCCCAGCTGGGTGAATTCACCTCGGGAGCTTTTCATGCAGGAACTCTTCGACACCCTCGGCAAGGCCGACTGGGCGGTGCTTGGCGGCATCGTCTCCATGCTGGTGGCCCTCGTCATGTCGCTTGTCCAGCTGCTTCTGCGGCAGCCGCGAGGCTAGCGCCCATGGACATGCAGATCTTCGTCGACGCCCTCGTCTGGCTGCTCTACATCGCCGTCTTCATCTGGCTCTCCCGCAAGGGGTCCGGGCGGGACGTCATGACCTCGGGCCGCGTGGGCTTTGCCATCCTCTCCTTTGCCTTCGTGGCGACCTACATCTCGGCCGTGGCCCTGGTCGGCTTCGGCGGCCTGGCCTACAAGTACGGCATGCAGATGCTGCTCGTGGCTGCCGGCAACGTCTGGCTCGGCACCTGGATAGTCTACCGCTATCTTGCCTGGCCGACCCGCGTCTGCCAGCGCAACCTCGGCGCCCGCACGCCCGTGCAGCTGCTTGCCAAGGGCCACAGGAGCCCCCTGCTGGGACGGTGCCTGGCCCTCATCTTCGCCGTCTTCCTCGGCGTCTACGCCTCCGCCGTCATCAAGGGAGCGGCCATACTGCTCAACCAGATCATTCCCGTGCCCGTGTGGATACTCATCTGGGCCGTCGCGGTCCTGGTCGCCACCGCCGTCTTCGTGGGCGGCCTGCGCGGCGTGCTCTACACCGAGGCCATGCAGGGCTTCGTCATGCTCGTCGGCATGGTCATGCTCACCTGCGCCGTCTTCAGCAAGGTGGGCGGCCCCCTCAGCGGCATGGCCCAGCTGGCCGCGCTTCCGCCCGCCGGGCCAGCCAACACGGGCTTCGTCTCGCTGGCCGACGGCAGCCAGGGCTGGTTCATCGTCAGCCTTGTCATCGTCACCTCCGTGGCCGTCTGGGCCCAGCCCCAGATGATCCAGCGCCACTTCGCCCTCCTCAGCGCCCGCCAGGTGGACAAGATCACGCCGCTGGCCATGCTGGTGCTCACCGTGCTCGTGGGCGGCGCCTACTACGTGGCCTGCCTCGGCCGGCTTTTCATGCCCGAAGTGGCCTCCCCCGACGAGGTCATGCCCATGATGGTCAAGATGCTCCTGCCCGACATAGGCCTCCAGGTCTTCGTGCTCGCCATCGTCTCGGCCTCGCTGTCCACGGCCTCCGCCATCTACCACATCGCCGTCTCCGCCATCAGCGAGGACCTGCGCGGCAAGAAGGCCTCCAAGGAAAGCTGGCTCGCCGGCATCATCTTCTGCGTGCTCCTCTCCGCCGGCTGCGCCCAGATCAAGGGCCAGCTCATCGCCATGCTCTGCACCACGAGCTGGAGCGTGGTCGGCTCCACCGTGCTCGTGAGCTACGTGGCCCTCGTGCGCTTCGGCAAGCGCAGCGCCAGGGCTGCCTGGACGAGTTCGGCGACCGGCTTTGCCGTCTGCATGTTCTGGTACCTGTCGGCTGATCCCAAGTTTGCGGTCCTGCCCTGCCCCTGGCCCGAAATGGCGAAGATCCCGCCCTTCTTCATCGGCTTCGCCGTGTCTCTGGCCGGCTGGTTCGCTGGCTGGCTCCTCGATCCCAAGCGCAACGAGAACTCCAACTTCTGGCCCGAAGCCCAGCAGGCGGCCGAGCCAGACCGGCAGAGCGCCTAGCGTCGGGAGCCTGCTTCCGCCTTGGGGCGCCGGATCCGCTTTGGCAGGGGATCCGGCGCCTTTGCCTTGCCTTCCGCCAGACCCGCCCGCCGCAAGGGGGCTGCAGACAGGGAAAAACTGTGCGCTGCGAACCGCCCGCGCCGACCTCCCGCCGCACGCTCCCCTTCCTCTTGATGCGCCCTTCTTGACGGCTTGCAGGCGCAGAAAAAGCTTCCCGCCTCTCTTGTACCGGCCCCGCAGACAATCCGCCACTGCATTGCTTCCCCTCTTTTTTCACGATACTTGCCCTGATATTTTTTTTGCATGGCTTTTTTTTATTTTTTTCCCATGCCGCACACGACATAGAGATCGAATGCTTCACAAAAATATCTTTCCGCGATGTTTTGCAGTCAAAAAGGCGGCTTTCGGTGCCCGTGCATTTTCTGCCTCGGCAAATTGACAAAAAAGATCTTGCATGGTTGCCCCATGCGGCTAGAGTGAGGCCTCCTTCCGTGGCTTCCACGGACAACAGCAACCATGAGGACAACTTTGGCAACCCGACATTCTCCCGCTGCCCTCGGCTTTGACGTGAAAAATTCATTAGAGGAACTCTATTCAGCCTATTTTTCCCAGCAGCCTGCGTCGCCCTGCGGCCCTCCCACCCCGCCCTACACCGGGTATCCCGCCCTGCCCTCGCAAAGGGGCTCCTGCACCCTTGCCGAATGGACCCAGTCCTTCGCCTTCACCGCCAGGGGACTGAGCTATCCGGGCTACGACTTCAAGGGCGAGGACACGCCGGAACGCATCCTGGGCCTGCTCGAGCAGAGCTACCGGAACTGGATGCGCTCCCCGCTTCCGGGCAGGCTCTACAGCCTGCACGTGGAGCAGCACCCTCTGCCTGAGTTTTTCCCCGGCGGCGCCGGCGCCTTCTTCTACACGGCCAGCTGCATCGACCCCGAAGGCGCCTTCATGCCCATAGGAGCTTGGATACTGCGCTCCAGCGGCAAGGAGGCCTACTTGCACATTCTCACCTGCATCCAGAACCGGGGCGTGCAGGACATCCTCTTCTTCTGCGCCCAGGCCGACGAGAGCGACCTGGACTATTTCGCCAGCATCTTTCCCGGCGTCGTTTTTGCCGAAAACGCAGCCCAGCTCCTGCAGCCCGGCGCACCCCGGAGCAAGGAGCGCGACTTCTTCCGCTTCCTGTGCCGGGGACTCGGCAATGGCGCCTGCGCAAGCCCCGAGGAGGAGATGCGCCGCGCCGAGGCGGCCTGCCGGGAGGTTTCGCCGGAGTGGCAGGCGCTGGCGCTGGACGCCACCCAGCTCGTTCAGCGCCTGCGCGGGCGCTATGACTTCGGCGTGCGCATTCTTCTCCTGCCCGGGACCGACTGCCTCGTCCAGTACCGCAAGCCTCTTGCGTGCACGCTTGCCACCAGATTCGAGAAGACACCCACGGCCCTGCTCCACTACTTCTCCGGCCTTGCGCCGAAGCTCCTGATCAGGAAGCTTCAGACGACCAGATGGTCCTGCGTCAAACCGGCCCTGGCCCAGCTTCCCTGCTTCAGGAACAGGCTGGATCCGCTCCCGCCGGCCAGGGACGCGCGCGCCTTCTTCGGCGCCCTGGATTTCGGGGAATAGCCGGACGCGAACGCCCGGGGCAAGACCGCTCCGGCATAGGATCCGCCCAGGCCTGCCCCTGCCCGGGGGCGCATGGCGGAGGCCTTGGGGAGGCCTTTCCGCGCTCTTGCCTTGATCAGGAAAAGATGCCAATAGATCTGGCGCCGGCCTGCCCTCCGCACAAGCCCTTGCGGAGGCAGGCCGTCCCTTTTCCCGGAACCCGCTCCAAGGAGAGAGCCCCGTGTCCCGCGACGCCTCCTGCCCCTGGCTTGCCAGCTACGCCAAGCTCGACATTCCCAACGATGTCCCCCGCTTTGCCAAGCCCCTCCACGCCTTTCTCGACGAAGCCGCGCGCGACTACCCCGACAGGCCCGCCGTGCTCTTCCACAACAGGCGCGTCAGCTACGCCAGGCTCAAGCAGGACGCCGAACGCTTCGCCTTCGGACTCAGGGAGCTGGGCATCGGCAAGGGCGACCGCATCGCCGTCATGCTCCCCAACATCCCCCAGACCCTGACCGCCTTCTGGGGCGTGGTCAAGAACGGGGCCACGCTGGTCATGGTCAATCCGCTCTACATGGAGACGGAGCTGGTGGGACACCTCTGCGACGCCGGCTGCAAGGCCATGATCCTGCTCGACAGGTTCTGGGCCAAGGTGGCGCCGCTGCGGGACAGGCTGCCGGTCAAGACCTTCATCGTCACGACCGTTGCCGACGCCCTCGCCTTTCCCCTGAACCTGCTTGCCCAGGCCAAGAGCCTGCTTGCCCGGGGCAAGGACAGGCCAGCCCTGCCCTACGGCCGGGACGTCGTGCGCTGGAAGGCCGTTGCCGGGGCCAGGGGCAGCTGGTCCTGCCCCGCCGATCCGGAGCGCGACATCGTGCTCCTGCAGTACACCGGCGGCACCACGGGCACGCCCAAGGGCGTCATGCTCTCGCACGCCAGCCTCGGCACCAACGCGGTCCAGACCCTGGCCTTCATCCGCGAACGCCGCGAAACGCCGCACAGCTTCATCGCCGTCATGCCCTTCTTCCACGTCTACGGGCTTTCCGTGTGCGCGGTCATCCCGGCGCTGCTGGCGGCCGCCGTCGCGCCCGTGCCCCAGTACACGCCCATCGACATGCTCAGGCTCATCTCGAAGGTCAAGCCCACCATCTTTCCGGGCGCCCCCGCCATCTACAATTCGCTCCTGCAGCAGAAGACGCTGGGCGACTACGATCTGACCTCCATCAAGCTCTGCATCTCGGGCTCGGCCCCGCTGGCCAGAGACATTCTGGACCGCTTCAAGCAGGTCACGGGCGCAAGCATACTCGAGGGCTACGGGCTGACCGAAGCCTCGCCCATCACCCACGCCAACCCCGACAGCAAGGGGCTGCGCAAGGAAAACTCCATCGGCATGCCCATACCCGGCACGCTGGCCCGCATCGTCGACATGGAGCGCGGCGAGGAGACCCTTCCCCCTGGCGAGCTCGGCGAGCTGGCCGTCAAGGGGCCCCAGGTCATGCTCGGCTACTGGAACAGGCCCGAAGAGACGGCCCGGACAGTCCGGGACGGCTGGCTCTACACGGGCGATCTGGCCTTCATGGACGAAGAGGGCTACTTCTTCATCATGGACCGCAAGAAGGATCTGGTCCTGGTCGGCGGCTACAACGTCTACCCCAGAGAGGTGGACGAGGTGCTCATGGCCCATCCTGACATTCAGGACGCCGTGGCCGTCGGCGTTCCCGACGCCCTCAAGGGCGAGTCCATCAAGGCCTTCGTGGTGCCCCGCAAGGGCGCAAGCCTGAAGAAGTCGGACGTCACGGCATGGTGCCGGGCCAGGCTCGCCTCCTACAAGCTGCCGCGCTCGGTGGAGTTCAGGGAGTCCCTGCCCAAGAACCTCGTCGGCAAGGTGCTGCGGCGCATGCTCCGCCAGGAAGAGATGGAAAAGCTGGCCGCGCGCAGGGGCAGGAGCGCGCCGGACGTCCAGGACGGCAGGAGCTGACAATGCCAAGGCGGCGTGCTCCAAAGGAGCGCGCCGCCTTTGAAATCAAGGAAAAATGGGGGCCTTGACCGGGCTTGGCAGGGCCGCTACTTGAGGCCCTTGGTGGTGGACCAGCGGATGAAGTCGCCCTCCAGCTCGTCGTGGCCCGGATTCCAGCAGTGCTTCTCGCCACGGGTGGTCACGCACACGGCCTGGGAGGGCACGCCCGCATAGGTGGGCACGCGCAGGACATAGGCCTCGTTGGAAGCCATGAGGCGGCGCACCGAGGGACGCGCGGAGGGAATAAGCTCTCCCCCGTCGTAGTGCAGGTCGTAGACCTCGAGCAGGGAGTCGTGGGCCAGGGGCAGGATGGCGTAGGCATCTTCGTGGCTTTCCTTGCGGCCTTCCGTGTCGCCTATGAAGCTCACCAGCGAGAGGGAAAGCTGGAGGGCCGGCAGATCCGTGTCGCGCTCCAGCTGCTTGACCATGGCCACAGGCGGCTGGAAGGCGCGGATGCGCACGCCTGCCGGACGGCCGGCATCGTTGGGCACCTTGTCATGCTCGGGCGTGGCCGCTGCGCTGGCTGCAGGCGCAGGCACCTTGGAGGGCTCGGCAGGCGCGGCCTGGCCCGAAGCCGGCGCAGGCGCGGCCTGGCTCGAAGCCGGCGCAGGCGCTTCCGCCTTGGCAGGCTCCTGCGGGGAGCCGGCGGCATCAGGGGCAGGCACGACTCTGGCCTTGGGCGCGCCGGAAGGCGTCGTCTCGCCAAGCGCCGGCGGCTCAGGCAGCGCCGAAGATCCCTGGGAGGCGGAGGCTGCTTCCCTGGAGCCGGCAGCCGGCGCGGCACCGGCATCGGGGGCAGGCACGACTCTGGCCTTGGGCGCGCCGGAAGGCGTCGTCTCGCCAAGCGCCGGCGGCTCAGGCAGCGCCGAAGATCCCTGGGAGGCTGCGCTCTGCGCGTCCTGAGGCGCGGCGAAGGGGGTGCAGGGCAGGCCCCAAAGGAGGGCGCAGACAGGGGCCGCGATGGCCAGCAGCCTGATGATTTTCAATCTTTGCACGGTCTAATCCTCCTTAGCGGAAAGGCATGCTAGCATAGGCGCGGCCGGAACAAAACAGCCAAGACGGCGTGCCTGCGGCAAGGCTTAAGATAAAAGCCTGTTTTTCCAGCATTTAGAAACGCCGAAGAGGCCACAGAAGATTCCGCGGCCTCTTCATGCACTAGGGAGAAGGATGCTGCTATGGGAGAGTTGCGCTGCGGGAAGCCAGCGTGCTGGCAGGAAAGACACAGGGGGACGCCCGAAATCTAGCAAAGGCTGTGCCATGCACTTCAGCAAAGGATTTTTCCTGCAAAATCAATGTGTTGCACTCTACAGACTGGGACTGGCCACGCCTTCCTTCTTGTCAATTTTTTATACACAGCCCCGCAGGCGCCACGCCCGGCCTGTCCATTTTTCATACGCAGCAAGCACAGAGGAGCCTCCCCCGAACCAGGAGAGGCTCCAGCTGCCGCGGATGCAGAGTGCTATGGGACGGGACGGAATTCTCCGGCGCCGCCCAGGGCGCTACTTGCCCTCCTTGCCCGCGTTCTTGATGGCAGGCTCGAAGACCTCCTTGAACATGCGCTCGCGCAGCTCCTTGCGCAGGGCGCGGCGCTCATGGCGCAGATTGACTATCTCGGTTGCGCACTCGCTAACGGCCTTCACGTCGGGATTGGCGGCGTTCTCAAGCGCGCGCAGCTCGTGGCGCTTGACGAAGAGGGCACCGTTGACCTTCTCGAACTTGGCGCGCATCTCTTCGGCTATGGCTCTGGCCTGCTTCCTGGCCTCGGGAGAAAGGGGCTGGCGCATGCCGGGACGGGGAGCCATGAATTCATCGGGCTCGAACTCCTCGGGACCGCCAAACTCGCCCCAGGGCCCCATGCCGTGCGGTCCGCGGGGACCGGGGCCAAAGCCGGGCATGCAGGGGCAGTCGGCATGGCCGCCGTGGGGGCCGTGGTGCATGGCAGGACCGCCATGGGGGCCGTGGTGGCCGGGGGCCGCAGTGGCAAAGCCTGCGCCACAGGCAAGGGTCATGGCCAGCAGAAGGGGAAGAGCTGCCTTTTTCATGTCTGTCTCCTCTATGATGTTAGGATTTTAAGGAATGGTATATGAAATCAGGGAGCGCGGGTTTCAGGCTTGCTGGCGCTGGGGGGGGCGCGCTCCGTTCTGGGCTAAGAAGCGGCGCTGCTGGCAGCCAAAGCCTCAGCGGTGACCGCCGTGGCCTCCGCGGTGGCCGCCAAAGCCTCCGTGGTGGCCGCCAAAGCCAGCGCGGTGGCCGCCAAAGCCTCCGTGGTGGCCGCCAAAGCCAGCGCGGTGGCC
>ODAI012563098.1_pt1 | contig 14007 bp, 12 predicted proteins | sample 1539321 | NCBI WGS metagenome assembly ODAI01 (sample SAMN02144231, study PRJEB22623) | gut metagenome | biome: sheep rumen | host: Ovis aries | place: New Zealand
CCCGCTCGGACAGGCTCCGTCTTGTCAATCGCAAAACAACCTTTTTAACGGAGGTACGGCGCTCCTCCCCTGCATAAATGCAGAGGTTTCCGCGCCTATTCGAATCTATGACCGATACCGAACGCAAGCCCAAGATTCTTGTTGTGGATGACGACCCGAAGCTGCGCGACCTGCTGCGCCGCTACCTCGGGGACAACGGCTTTGCCGTGTCCGTTGCGGACGGCGGCCAGTCGATGACGCGGCTGTGGCTGCGCGAGCGGTTCGACGCACTGATCCTCGACCTCATGATGCCGGGCGAGGACGGCCTGCAGATCCTGCGCCGCCTGAGAGCCAGCAAGGATCAGACGCCCGTCATCATGCTCACCGCGCGCGGCGAGGAAGTCGACCGCATCGTGGGGCTCGAGCTTGGCGCGGACGACTATCTGGGCAAGCCCTTCAACCCGCGCGAGCTTCTCGCGCGCATCCACGCCGTGCTGCGCCGCAGGCCCGCGGGCGACCAGCCGGGCGCCCCCTCGCGTGAAAACGAGATCGTGCGCTTCGGTCAGTTCGAGCTTGACCTCGGCCGGCGCGAGCTGCGCAAGAACGGCGAGCCGATCGCCCTCACGACCGGCGAGTTCGCCGTGATGAAGGCCTTTGCGCGGCATCCGAGAATGCCCCTCTCGCGCGACAAGCTGATGGAAATGGCGCGCGGGCGCGAATACGCGGCCTTTGACCGGTCGCTTGACGTGCAGGTGAGCCGCCTGAGGAAGCTGATCGAGCCCGATCCCGCCAAACCCCGCTACCTGCAGACCGTCTGGGGCCTTGGCTACGTCTTCATTCCGGACGACAATCCGGACGAGACCGCCTCGGGTTCGTAGTTTCGCCTCCGCGGATTCTGACCGATGATCGCCCAGCCGGTTCCAAATCTCTTCTGGCGCACGTTCGTGCTCCTCATCCTGCTCATCATCCTCTCGGTGATGGGCTGGCTGCAGAGCTTCCGAGTTCTGAACGAGCAGCCCTACACGCGCAGCACCGCCGAGCAGATCGTCTCGATGGCCAATCTCACGCGCTATGCGCTCATCACCGCCGACCCCCGCTACCGCACCGATCTGCTGATGGTGCTGGCTAACCGCGAAGGCGTGCGCATCCTGCCCAAGGAAGAGGGAGACGCCGTCTCGCCCCTGGTTGCCGAATCCAACTATTCGAGTTCGGTTGCGGACATCGAGGCGATGGTTCGCCGGGAACTCGGTGCCGAAACCGTGCTTGCAAGCCGCGTCAACGGTGAAAAGGGCCTGTGGGTATCGTTCTCGATCGAAGGCGACGAGTACTGGCTTCTCACGCGCTCAACGCTGATCAATCCCATCTACGGCACCTCGTGGCTCTGGTGGGCTCTTGCGGCATTCATCGGCACCATCCTCGGCTCAATCCTGATTTCCCAGCGCCTCTCCTCGCCCCTCAAGGAAATTGCCGAATACGCCCGCAAGGTGGGCCGGGGACTCACGCCGCCCAGCCTGCCCGAGGACAGCGGACCGATCGAGCTGCGGGAGGTGAACTCCGCGTTCAACCGCATGGTGCAGGACATCCAGAACATGGAAAACGGCAGGGAGATGCTCCTTGCCGGCGTCTCGCACGATCTGCGCACGCCGATCACAAGGCTGCGTCTTGAAGCCGAAATCGCCAATCTGCCTGACGAAACGCGCGAGAGCATGGTGAGCGATCTTGAACAGATGGAAATGATCGTGAACCAGTTCATGGACTATGCAAGGCGCAGCGACCAGCCCCTCTCGCGCGTGAATCTGTCCGAGACCGTCCAGACCGCGATCGCCACGGCCCGCATTGAGATCGACAACAGCATCCGGCTCACGAGCGCCATTGCGCCGGACGTTTTTGTCATGGCTCAGCCCCTTGAGCTTTCCCGCGTCGTGCAGAACCTCTTCACGAACGCCATGCGCTACGGCAGGAGCGATGACTCGCTGCTTTACCTCTCGGTGAGCGTCAGGAAGGAAAAGAACGCCGCCGTGCTCGTCGTCTCCGACCAGGGACCGGGGCTGGATCCGAGTCAGGCCGAGCGCGTGCTGCGGCCCTTTGAGCGCGGAGATGCTTCGCGCTCGGGCGTCTCAGGCACGGGGCTGGGGCTCGCCATCGTCGACCGCATCGTGCGGCGCAGCGGCGGCAAGGTGTCTCTCGGCGCCGTCTCCCCGCACGGGCTGGCGGTCACGATCCAGATGCCTTTTGCGCCGGCCGAGAAAAAACCCCGCCAGCCCAAGCCGGGCAAGAGTGCGGCATAGGGCGCGCCAGCCGCAGAAGCGTTTCTGCAAAAAATCCAAAACAATTTGCAAAAAATCACAGCATCCGCCCCACAGTCCGCTGTATTTGTAGCAAAATACTTAGCATGGGTGTAAGTGGTCTTTACACATTGGATTAATCGGGCCGGCCGCCTGCCCGGACGGCCTTCTGCTTGCTGGAGACAATCGTGGATATTTCTCTGAAACCTCTTGTGCGCGTCATTGATGATGATGATGCGGTACGCCGCTCGTGGGCCTTCCTCATTGAAGGCGAGGGTTGGGATGTCGTCACGTACTCCGATGCGCTCGACTTCATCGCCTCGAACGATTTCCAGCGCCCTGGATGTCTGGTTCTGGATGTGCGCATGCCGCGCATGAGCGGGCTTGAACTTCAGGACAAGCTCCTTGAGATCGGCGTCGATCTGCCGATCATCTTCATCTCCGGTCACGGCGACATTGACATGGCCGTGCGCACGCTCAAGCAGGGCGCCATCGACTTCCTGCAAAAGCCCGTTGACGACCAGCGGCTGCTCAACACGATCAGCTCTGCAGTCACCAAGAATCTGAGCCACCGCCGCAACGAGATGGAACTGTCGACATTCCGCAGCCGCCTCGAGCAGCTCACGCAGCGCGAACGCGAAGTGATCCGCATGGTTGCCCAGGGCATGAGCAACAAGGTTGTGGCCGAGAACCTGGGCATCAGCGAAAAGACGGTTCAGGTGCACCGCGGCTCGGCCTACCGCAAGCTCGATCTGCACAACGCAGCCGAGATCGCCAGGCTGCTGCTGCGCTCGGGCGATCCGCTCTGATTCCTTCATGCGGGGGCCTTCTGCGCCCCTGCCCCGCACGCAGGGAGGTTCAGTCTTTTGCGGACTGGATCTCTTTTTTGCACCCCGCGCTAGCTGAGCCGATTTCTGAAGAGCCACGCCGCGAGCGGCATGAAGACGCTCATCACGCAAAAAAGCGGCACGAAATCGAACCAGACCTGCTCGAGCCCCGCGCCTTCCAGATAGATCCGCCGCACCGCATCGACGCCAAACCGCAGCGGATTGGCGAACGTGAGCCACTGCAGCACCTCGGCCATGTTGTGGACGGGGCTGAAGATCCCAGAGAGCAGCATCATCGGGACAGCGGCAAAAAACGCGTAGAGCATCGCCTGCTGCATCGTGAGCGCAAAGGCCGAGATGCTGAGCCCGATGCCCACCGTCGCGCAGTTAAAGACAATGAGCACGAGATAGAGCAGCGGCAGGCTTCCCGCCATCGGGATCCCGAACCAGAAGCGGATCACGAGAAAAATGATCGTGGACTGCAGCAGCCCCACCATGATCGGAGGCAGCGCCTTGCCGATCAGGATCTGCCAAGGCACGAGCGGCGTCACGAGAAGCTGGTCGAACGTTCCCTGCTCGCGCTCCCTTGCGACCGAAAAGGCTGCCGTCATGAGCGTCTGCAGCATGGCAAGTGCCGCGATCAGCCCGACGAGAATCGTCCAGCGCGAGTCCAGATTTTCGTTGAACCAGGCTCTGACCTGCACGGCAACCGCGCCGCCCAAGCCCCGCAGCTGCGCGCCGAACCGGGCGGCGATCGATGCGATGTAGGCGCTTGCCATGCCGGCCGTTACGGAGTTGCGGCCGTCAAGGATGAGTTCGATCACGCCGCTGCCGCCAGTGGCAATGTCCTCGGCAAATCCTGGCGGAATGCAGATCGCAATCGTTGCTGCGGAAGATGTGATCATCTCCGGGACCTGACTCGGACTGTCAAGAGTCGCCTCGCGCACGAAAATTCCCGAAGCGTCAATCTGCCGCATGAGCTCGGTGCTTTCGCGCGATCGGCTTCCGTCATACACGACATAGGGTGCGGACGTGAGATCGTACGTTGCCGCGTATCCGAAAAGCAAACACTGCATGAACACCGGAGCAACAAGGATCACACGGCTCGACCTGTCCTTGAGAAGCGCCAGAAACTCCTTTTCAATGAGAAAGAGGATCTGGGAGAGGAAATACCTGATCTGCTCCATCGTTTTTCCTCCTCTCTAAGCGAGTTTCTTGGCGAGCAGCTTCGTGCTCAAAAGAACGAAGAGAAGCGCGTATCCAAGCAGCACCGCTGCTTCGAACCCGACGATCGAAGCTTCATTGCCGACGAGAAACACCGTCTTGATCGCCTTCATGAAATGCGTTGCCGGCAGCAGGCTGCAGATCGGCTGGATCCAGTGCGGCATGCTGCGCAGATCAAAGATGAATCCCGAGAGAACCACCGCCGGCATGAAGCTCACAAGCAGAGCTACCTGGCTCGCCAGGAACTGCGTTCTTGCCAGAGCCGAGATCACAAGCCCCATCAGCACCGAAACGATGAGGAACTCAAGCGAGACGCCCGCGAGAACCGCAAGCGAACCGCGGATCGGGACATCAAAGACAAAAACTGCAAACCCGAGCACGACGGCCACGTCCGCCAGTCCTATCGCAACGTACGGAACGGCTTTGGACAGGACGATCTCAAGAGGCTGCACGGGCGAGACGAAGAGCGCCTCGAACGTCCCCCGCTCCCACTCCCTTGCAACGAGCAGCGAGGCAAGGAACGCCCCGATCAGCGTGAGAATGACACCGATCAGCCCCGGGATGATGAACCAGGTGCTTGTGTTCGCCTCGTTGAACCACATGCGTGGAACAACCGTGACGGCGGGCGTGGCCGGCGCCACCCCGCAGCGCACGTTCGCGAGAGCTCCCGAGACGTACGCTTCGAGCGTTCTTGCGCTCTGCGCCTCGGTGCCGTTCAAGACGAGCTGCGCGGCCGCGCCCCCTGAAGATGCGTCCTTGTCAAAATCGCCGGGCAGGCGCAGGATGCCGATCACTTCGCCCCGGCGCAGCATCTGCTCGGCCCCTGCAAAATGCCTCAGGATCCGCGTGTCGAAATACTTCGAGGAGCGCAGCGCAACGGCTACCCGATCGGCGCATGCGCCGCCCGCCTCGTCGACAATCGCAAGCGCGGCATGCTCAAGATCAAAGGAGATTCCGTATCCGAACAGCATGATCATGATCACCGGCAGCGTCACGCCCACGGCAAGATTGCTGCGGTCCCGGAGCATCTGCCGGAACTCCTTCTTCACAAGCGCAAGAAGACGCAGGAAAAACTCAGGCATGCGCGCCCTCCCCGTCCCTGGCGTCACGGACAAGCTCGATGAACGCCTCGTTCATGTCCCGGGCCGAGCCGCCTGCAGCCCGCTCGAGCAGCTCGCGCGGAGAGCCGAGCGCAAGCAGCCTGCCCGCATCCTGAATCGCCATCCGGTCGCAGTACTCGGCCTCCTCCATGAAGTGCGTCGTCACGATGATCGTGATGCCGCCCGCCGCCAGATGCGTAATGAGGCGCCAGAACTCGCGCCGCGCCTGCGGATCGATGCCGCTCGTTGGCTCGTCAAGAAAGAGGATTTCCGGTTCGTGCAGCAGCGCGGCTGCCATCGCCAGGCGCCGCTTGTAGCCAAGCGCAAGGCGCTCGGCGCTCTCCTCAAGCGGGAGCGAAAACAGCGAGGCCGCGTGCTGCACGCGCTCGCGAAGCCTTTGCCCGCGCAGCCCGTAGGCTCCGCCAAAGAACATGAGGTTCTGCCGCACGGATAGATTCCCGTAGAGGGCGAACTTCTGCGCCACGTATCCGATGCGGCCCCGCGCACGCGCGGCCGCATGGCGCAGATCGCACCCGGCAACCCGCAGGCTTCCCTCGCTCGCGGGCAGCAGTCCGCAGAGCATGCGGAAGGTCGTCGTCTTGCCCGCGCCGTTCGGTCCGAGAAGACCGAAGATCTCGCCCCTGCCAACCTCAAAGCTCGTGCGGTTCACGGCGATGAAGGAGCCAAAGCGCCGAACAAGATCCCGCACTTCGATCACGGGAACTCCATCCTGAACCGCTCCGGTCCGGGAACCGGCTGCTGAAGCCGGATACATTGGACGCGCGTCCGAGGTTCGCCCGATGAGCGTCATGAACGCGTCCTCGAACCGCGGCTCGCGCCCGCTGAACCTGCCGCCATACAGGGATTGAAGCGCGCGGACCGCAGCGGCGCTACGCGCGACGACGCTCACCCGCCCCACGCGGGGCACGGCGTCGGCAACAAGCTCGGCCCTGTCATAGAGTTCAGCCTGAAGCTCCCGGGGCTTCTGCCCGGGAAGCGGCGCAACGGAGAACGTGAGCCCCCGCACCCGCCCGGTGAGTTCGCCCGGACTGCCCGTTTGCAGGATCCGCCCCTCATGCATGACGGCGATCTCATCGGCCTTTTCGGCCTCGTCCATGTAGGAGGTCGCCCAAAGCACCGTGAGATGCTCCTGCCGCGAGAGCGCCGAAACAATGTTCCAGAGCTCAAGCCGCGAGAGCGGGTCAACGCCGACGGAAGGCTCGTCAAGCACCAGCAGTTCGGGCAGACGCACCAGCGTGCAGGCAAGCCCGAGCTTCTGCTTCATGCCCCCCGAGAGCTTGCCGGCGGGACGCGCCGTGAACGCCGTGAGGTCGGTCATCGAAAGAAGCTTTTCGTACCGGCGGCTGCGCTCGGGCATCGGAACGCCGTGCAGATCGGCATACAGGTCGAGATTCTCCTGAACCGTGAGATCCTCGTACAGGCCAAAGCGCTGGGGCATGTAGCTGATGCGCCTTTGCACGGACTGCGCACGGGTCCGGACATCCTCCCCCAGCACCGAGAGCGTGCCCGAATCCGGGCTCATCAGCGCGCAGATCATGCGCAGAAACGTGGTCTTTCCGGCGCCGTCCGCCCCGACAAGCGCAGTGATCACGCCGCTGCTGATCTCCAGGTCAACGCCGCCCAAAGCCTGCACGGCGCTGCCATCGGCCATCCGGAACGTCTTTCTGAGATTTTGAGCGTGAACGCATGCAGTCATGACAAAGCGGCAATTTGCCGAACCTTCAGGGCGTGCGTCCGAGAACAACCGTGGCGGGCTGCCCGAGCCTGAGCGCATCGGAGGGATCCTCCACCAACACTCTCACCTCGTACACCAAGCTTGTGCGCAGCTCCTCGGTCTGTACGCTCTTGGGCGTGAATTCGGCGACCGAGGAAATGTAGCCGACGGATCCGGCGATCGCCCGGCCGGGATCGGTATCCGTATAGACGGCAGCCTTCATGCCGGGCTTCACCCGCCCGAGGCTCGGCTCGCTCACGTAGACCCGAACCCACTTGGGCGTCATCAGCGCCAGCGTATAGACGGCCCGCGTGCTCGAAGCCATGTCGCCGGCTTCCAGAAGACGGGTCCGAACGATTCCATCCTGCGGTGAGCGCAGACTTCCGAGCTCGATCTGGTGCTCGAGCAGCCGCAGATTTGCGAGCGCCTCGTCGCGCAGCCCTGCCGCCGCCCCGATGTCTTCGGCCCGTGGACCGATTCTGGCAAGACGGTAGGTCTGCTCGGCGGCGGTCACTTCGGCCTTTGCGGCATCAAGCGCGTTTCTGGCCGATTCGTACTGCTGCGTGCTGACGGCCCGGGTCGCAGTGTTCTTCCAGAGCTTTGCCGCAATGTCGTAATCGGTTGAGGCCTTGCGCTCGCGGGCTTTTGCCGCCTGCAGCATGCTTTTTGCCTGCTCGATTTCCTCGGGCCGGGAGCCGTTCTGCAGTTTTTTGAGCCCCTGCTCTGCCTGTTCAAGGCGCGCCCTGGCCTGCGCGGCCTGCAGCCTGAGCGTCGTGGTATCGAGCTCGGCAAGCAGATCTCCGCGCTTGACGCCCTGCCCCTCATCGGCATGGACAGCCTTGATGCGGCCCGGCACTTCAAAGGCAATCGAGACCTGCCGGATGTCAACATTGCCGTAGAGCCTGAGATCGGCCTGCGCATCGGACGTCTTGCCCTGATTCCAGTACCAGCAGGCGCCGGAGACCGCCGCGGCTGCCAGAACAGCCAGTACAACAATTTTCTTCATGAAAAAAGCTCCATCAGCTCATTGCGTTTTAATGGGAGCGTGTCTCAAGCCTTTGTCTGATTCTCGACTTTCCTAAACCGGAATGAGGATTTTTCTCAACTTTTCTTAATCACACTAAGGAAAAGTCGAAAACCTCAGGTTCAGCAGCATCCCGCGGCTCCATCGCAAATTCCAAAAGTGCAACTCTATCAATAGAATTAGCACCTGTGTTATCAGCAGATGACTGCGAGCCGCCTTTGCAACCGGTTGAGTGGAGAGTCCTACAGCAATGCCTACAAATGGAAAATACGTCCGTATCCTGCTGGACAGCATCCCCGGAATGAGTTTTCTGAAGAGCGCAAAAACAGGGGTGTACCTCGCATGCAATCAGGCGTTCGCCAACTATGCGCGCAAGCCGCATCCGAAGGATGTGGTGGGTCTGACCGACGCCCAGATTTTCGATGCGGAGACAGCCAGGCATTTCGTCAAAGACGACCGCAAGGCTCTTGCGATGAACGAGCCGCACATCTTCTTTGAGGACGTTCCGGATGCCGCCGGGACGCCCATGCACCTTCAGACAACCAAGACCCGGTACGCCGACACCGACGGCGAAGTCTATTGCATCGGCCTGTGCCGGGACGTCACCGAAAGCGTCCGCCTTCAGAAGGAGAACGCCCTCGTCAAGGCCGCCTACGAGAAGGCAAAGGCCGACGGCATCATGTTCTCCCGCATCGCCAAGACGCTCGCGGGCGACTATATCGACCTTTACCACGTCAACCTGCGCACCGGCTCCTACGTCGAATATCTCACCGAGGACGCAAGCGGCGAGCTCACGGAAGTGCAGCGCGGAGCGGACTTTTTCTCCTCCGGCCTCGAGGCGATTGCACTTGCCGCATCCCCCAGGGATCGCGAGACGCTTCTCAAGGGCCTCAGCCGAAACGCCATCACGGAGGCGCTCAGCCACAAGCATTCCTTCCTTCTGACATATCTCATGCAAAAGGGGGAGAGGCCGCTTTATGTCTCGATGAAGGTCTCCCGGATGATGGACGACGACGAGAGCATCATCATCAGCCTGTCCGATGTCGATGAGCAGGTCCGCAGGCAAAAACTGATCGACCAGCTTGCGCAGGAGCGCCTTGCCTACTCCCGGTTCAATGCCCTCAACGGCGATCTCGTCTGCATGTACGTCGTGGAGCCTCAGAGCGGCCGCTACTGGGAATACAGCTCATCACGCGGCACCGATCTTCTCGGAATGCCCGCCCGGGGCGAGGATTTCTTTGCCGCGGTCCAGCAATGCTGCCATCTGGCGGTTCATCCGAGCGATCTCGAGCGTTTCCGCGCCGCCCTCACGCGGGAAAGCGTCCTGCAGGAAATCGAGCGCCAGGGCCTTTTCGTGCATACCTACCGGATCGTCCTCAAAGACGGCCCCCTGCACGTGAAGGTCAGGGCGGCGAAAGTTCTGGAGAGCGACGGCGAGCGTCTCATTTTCGGCCTGGTCAATATCGAAAGCCTCGTCCAGAAGAAGAACGAGTATGAGCGGCGTCTTGCCCAGGCGCAGGAAAGCGCTCACATCGATGCGCTCACGCATGTCAAGAACAAGCACGCGTTCCTTGAGACGGAAGCGCTGTTCGACAAGCGGATTCAGGAGCACCGCCAGTACGCGTTTGCCCTTGCCATCCTTGACGTCAACGATCTCAAGCAGATCAATGACACGGCCGGCCACCAGGCCGGGGACCTGCACCTTTGCAAGGCCTGCGGAATCATTTGCAAATTCTTCAAATGCAGCCCGGTCTACCGTTTCGGCGGAGACGAGTTCGCCATTCTCATCGAGGGCGATGACTACGAACGCCTCGATGAGCTGTGCAAGACCATGGACAAGCGCAACGAGGTGGCCAACCTGACCGGCGGAATCGTCATTGCCTACGGCATCGCGAAGTATGGCAATGAGTCCTGCGTTGCCGAACTCTTCAAGCGCGCGGACGAGCTGATGTACAAGAGCAAGCGGGAACTGAAGGCCCGCAAGCGGCAGATTCAGGAATCCGCCCGCTCGTCGGCAGGCGACTGAAACGGACAGCCGCATCCGAAGCAGAGCCTGACAGCGCTGGGCAGGTTTCCAATTCGGGCGTTCGCGTCCAGTCCGAACCGGTTTTGAAATCCTGGGGCATCGGGTTCGTCCGTGTCAAGAACTACCTTGCGTTCCATACCATCTCGAAAGAAAACCGTGCGGTCTACATCGTGCGGTTTCTGTACGGCAAGAGAGACTGGGTGAGCGTGCTGAAACAAGATTTGAAAAAGGAATCAACCGCGTGAGAAACGAAAAACCCGCAGCAGTAACAGCAAAGACGTGGCTCTCGCCCTGCGGGCCGATCGAGCTTGCCGCGACCGGCTCCGAACTGGTGATGAGCGACTGGGGGAATGGCTGGCACAGAAAGGCAACGCTGGCAAGGATGCAAAGGCTTCTCAAGACCGGGATGGTTCCCGGCACCAATTCCGTCATCGAGCAGGCCGAGCGCGAACTTGAGGAGTTCTTCGGGGGAACACGCCGGACCTTTTCCGTCCCTGTCAGGCTTGTCGGGACACCCTTTCAGATCCTGGTCTGGAATGCGCTTGGCGCTCTTTGCTACGGCGAAGTGACAACGTATGGCGAACTTGCCGCCCGAATCGGCATGCCCGGGGCGGTGCGCGCCGTTGCCAACGCCGTGGGAGCCAATCCCCTTTCCATCATCGTCCCCTGCCATCGGGTGATCGGTGCAGACGGCACGCTCACGGGATACGGAGGGGGTTATCCGGCCAAAAGACACCTGCTCGCAATCGAAGCCGGAGTGCCCGAGAGCGCGCTTCCCTGGCCGGAGAAATGACCGTCCGGATGACCGCGCACAAATCGCAGAGGAAAACGGCCGATTCAGGCTGTCTGTCTGGCGGAACCGCCCTGCCCGTTTGTCGATTGGCTTGTTCGGCGGCATCGGCAAGCCTCTCCCGCGAGCGCTGGAGAGGCCAAGTTTCTGTCGTCCCGCCTACGGCTTGGTGTTCAGCGTCGCAAGCGATTGCCCGAGCCACTTGGAGAAATCCTCGCGGCTTCTGGAACTGACCAGCACACGGCCATTGCCGCTGAATCTCAGAACCACCATGGCACCGGACACCACGCTCTGGACCATCGACCCGAACAGCCCCTTGTGGGCCGTGTTCAGCGCGACCTCGTACTTGAGCGAGGAATCCCAGGCGACCAGATGTCCGTTGTCAACGAGAATGGGATGATCGGGACGCACTTCGAGCTCATGGATCGACCCGAAACCGGAAACGGCGAGCGTCCCCTGCCCGGATGTCTTCATGGTGAAAAAGCCCCCGCTTTTGGCAAAAAGCGCCTTGCCGATGCCCTGCGTGGCCAGTTCAAGCCTGACCGCGGCAGTGTTCGCCAGGTAGCAGCCGTCGGCCACCGTGAACTGGGCCGTGCCAACATCCAGAAGCCGCACGTCACCGGCAAGCTGCGGCGACAAAAGCACCTCGCCGCCCTGCGACCCCGCTTCGATCTTCTGCTGGAAGAATGACTCGTCGTTGAGCATCTTCCTGCCGATTGCAGAAAGCACGCCGCCCCTGGCCTTTCCGGTGAGCGAGAGGCATTCGTCCATGCTGACCATGGCGCCGGATTCGCAAAAGAGCTCGTCTCCGGGGTGAAGCCGTGCCTTGAGGATGGGATCCACGCTGCCTGCGATTTCAAAGTCGATCATCTCTTCGGTTCCATGAAATTGTCCATGCGCAATCGTACGCGCAGAACGTCCTTTCCGGACAGAGATCCGGACCGAAAAGGCTGCTCCGCAACCGGTCTTTTTGTCCAACCTATAATTACGAGCCCAGCATGAAAGGACTCGCCTGATGATTAATTTTCTCTCCCCCCGACACGTCTTTCGCGGACTGCCCGGCGCCGGGCAGCGGCTCGACTGCGCTCTGGCCATCGGAAACTTCGACGGAGTGCATCTCGGCCACCAGGCGCTCCTCAGGGAGGTTGTTCAGGCGGCGGGTCGACTTGGCCTTGTACCCGCCGTGCTCACGTTCGAGCCGCACCCGCGCGAGGTTTTCGGGCTGGAACCGCTCAAGCGCATCGCCACGCTGCGCGACAAGATTGATCGCATCCGCGCATGCGGCATCGAGCGCATCTATGTCATGCCCTTTTCACGCGAATTTGCCGCGCTCTCGCCGGCCGAGTTTGCCAAGCACATCCTTGCCGAGCGGCTTGCATGCCGGTGGCTCACCGTGGGAGAGAATTTCCGGTTCGGCGCCAACCGTGCGGGCACGGTGGATACGCTCGCCGAACTCGGCCGCCACTACGGGTTCGAAGTCTTTGCTTCTCCGCTGCTCTTTTCAGGCAAGGCACGCATCTCGAGCTCGCGCGTGCGGGCGGCCTTGGAACTCGGCGATCTCGTTGAGGCGGCGCGCATGCTCGGCAACCCGTACTACGTCACCGGACGCGTGACGCACGGGCAGGCGCTCGGCAGAACGATCGGCTATCCGACCCTGAACCAGCGGCTGCTGCCGCCAGGCTCCAAGGCCTCGTTCGCCCTGCACGGGGTCTATGCCGTTCGTGTGACAGGCGTAACACCGGTTGAGGTCAATTTCGCCGGCATGGCGAGCCTCGGAACCAAGCCCACGGTGGGCGGAAATGCCTGGTGTCTGGAGACAAGCATCTTTGACTGGAAGGGCGATGCGTACGGCAAGATCGTGCGCGTTGAGTTCCTGTCCAAAATCCGCGACGAAAAGCGCTTCTCGGGTGTTGACGAGCTGCGCGAGGCGATTGCCGCGGACGAACGCGAAGCCAGACGAAGGCTCGGGATCCTGATCTAGCCGCGGGCTCAATCCATGAGCAGGAAACAGAACGGCAGTCGTTTTGCCGCGACTGTCTGAAGCTGAGATTTGCACCGGCCGCTCCCGTCACGGATCTTCTCTCCGGCAAGCCTGGGCCTCGCGGTCGGGGACAACGGAGAACTCAAATCTTTTGAGGAAAAACGCCTGAAGGCTTTCCGGCAGGCACTCAAGGAGAAAAATCCCAATCGCAACAATCCGGGGAAAGACGATCCTGAACCGATTCCTTTCCAGCCTCTCGGCAATGATCTGCGCGGCCTTCTCGGCACTCATTTCAAAGGGCTTGCGGCCGACAAAGCGCCGGCTCATCGGGCTTGTCACATAGCCGGGGAGCACGACGCTCACGGAAATGCCGCTCCCCCGGCAGACACGGCGCATTGCCTGTCCATAGGTCACGAGTGCGGCCTTTGATGCGCTGTAGCCGGGAGATGAAGGCAATCCGGTGAGGGCAGCAACCGAGGCGATCAGAGCGATCCGACATTGCCTCTTTTGCCGCGAGCGGAGCAGATTCCCGATCGCCCGATTGGCAGCCAGAATCGTGCTCGTGGCATTCACGTCCAATTGACGCGCAAGATCCCATTGGGTTTCCGGAACCACCCGGGACGCATCGCTGCGCACGGAAGCCGACACACCGGCTGCCAAAATCAGGGCGTGCAGATCCTCTTTTGCGGTTACGCCATCGATCCAGTCGCCAAACGCCCGCTCATCGCGCACATCGAAAGTGCTGAGAGCGACCTCCGCCCCTTTTTCCCTGCACCGCTGCGCAAGATCGGAAAGAACCTGCTCATCGCGTCCTGCAAGTTCCAGCGCCACACCGGGAGCGGCATAGTGCAGTGCCAGTGCAATGCCTATGCCCCCGGAGGCTCCTGTAATCGCGTATCGGCTGTCTCTTTGCCTCATTTAGCGCACCGTACTGAAAAATCTATCCAAATCTGACTAAATATATTCAAAATATCTACTCATCAATGGATCGAGTCTTCTTCCCCATTCTTCGGAATCCGGGCAGCCTCGGTTGACC
>ODAI010066203.1_pt1 | contig 14004 bp, 17 predicted proteins | sample 1539321 | NCBI WGS metagenome assembly ODAI01 (sample SAMN02144231, study PRJEB22623) | gut metagenome | biome: sheep rumen | host: Ovis aries | place: New Zealand
TATGGTTATGGTACTGCTTATGCCAAATTCTTGCCTAAATATAGTAGCGAGAAAGGCCACGTCAAGAAAGGCAATCCTGATTTGATAAATGTCATTGATGGCAAGCTGATGTATTTGAAGATGGTGAAAGGCGAGGAAGATTCTGTATATCTTCGTTTGCACTCAAAGTTTCAGAAGTTAGTCAATGTGGTTCGTGATCCCCGTAAGACAACCGAGCAGCATGTGACATATATAGAGACTACCCCTTTGCTTGAGTTTGAAAAGAAAAACGATACAAAAGTCGTAATTGAATGGTCGAAGCCTTCAGTTAGAAAAGTTCAAGATAAAGATAACCCTGACAAGCAAATAGAAGAGGTAATTCCCCCTCATAGATATGCTCATTTCCTTTATGCAGGGAAGAAAGGCTACGCCTCAATCAACAAGAGCATCAAACCAGAGGAAGAAAAAGTAAAAGAAAAGCTTGCTATTTCTCTTTGTCGTGATGCGAAAGATAAGACTTTCTGGTTGATTCATCGGTTGGACAAGGCCACTGTTCCACCACCTGCTCCTGTGGACATTGACGAACTGAATAATGAATTGGACTCTTTAATCAATATACAAGATGGATGAGAAATTAAAGACTACGATAAACAAGATAGTACAACTCTCGAAACAAAATTCGGAGTTTGATACTGAGTTGCGAAAGGCCTTAGGAATAGGGGCTTCCGCAAATAGTGCTATTATAGATGACGAACGCATTACTCAAATATATGAGTATTGTATTGAAAAGATAATCCGCAAACAAGCAGAAGAATTTTATTCTGATTTCCCCGTAAAGTCAATAGTTTCTATTCTTATAGAAGACTTTGTACGAATGGAATACTTTAGGCGCAAAGATAATTTTGGAGATTTTTGTCTTTCGCTATATCAACAAATAGAGTGTATGACTAATAAATTATGCGAAGATTCCAAATTATCAGAAATTACATCAAAAATGTGGGGTTGCCATGCTTATGTTAAAGAGGAAAAGAATGTCCCTATTAATCTTTCAAACCGAATTCTGGGAGATTTCACCATTGCCAATCTTGTTTTTCCTGGCCAGAACAAAAAGACCGGCAATTTGTATTCCATTGAAAAATCACAATCTGCACTTCAAGCACAATATGCAAGTGATAAAATGAAAATCCTTGTATACTTCTTAGGCTATAAGGCTATGATGAAAAGTGGTGAATACGAGTCATATGTAGAGTTTACATCTTTACTTTCAGATATATATCAGTGCAGAAATATGAATCATCGAGGTAATACCCAGAATGAATGGGAATTGGCTGTACTTAATCGAATATATCCTCTCAAATCTTTCTATTATTTTAAGTTTATGGGCGGTTTGGCTCAATATGTGGATTACATTAAAGAAGGATTGCAGTATATTCCAGAGTTGAAAAAATATTGCGATGGCATTGGAAAGCAGAAAGTATCAATTCCACATCCTAAAGTTTTGGGCAAGATAGAATTGAAGGATGATGGTAAAAAACGTTTCAAATAAATAGCGAACATAGACTTCGCGCCATAACTGTATCTTTGCAGTGCAAAATAAAGAAGAAAGAATGAGCATGAGAAAAATCATATTCCTAGACATAGACGGTGTGCTGAACACCAGCAGATGGCATAGCCAGATTGATAAGAACGAGCCGCAAGACGAATATGGTGATAAGTTCGACCCTATTTCTGTTGCCAATCTCGCAAAGATTATTGATGATACTGGAGCTGACATAGTGATTTCTTCTTCGTGGAAAAGTTATGGTCTGTCTGAAATGGAAGATATGTGGGACGAGAGGAACCTACCAGGCAAAATCATCGGAATCACTCCGAACACTGTAAGCGACGAACTGCTGCTTAATGTGGATATTGACAGCATAGAGCTGTTCCACATCAGAGGCGAGGAAATAAAGGAATGGCTGGCGATGCATGGAAAGCGAATCAGTAACTACGTTATCATCGACGATATGGATAATATGCTTCCAGAGCAGCAATCCCATTTCGTCCATACCAATCCAACTGTGGGAATCACGGAGGATGATGCAGAAAAGGCTATTGCGATTTTGAAGAACCCTAATACACTATAGACTATTATGACGAGACTGGAGGAAATATTAAACATTCTTGAATTAGGACTGCGCATAAACGCCCCTGACAATGTTAGAACAGCATGGTTCGATATGGACTTCAGGGAAAAAGTATTGGAGGAGGGTGAAATGTGGCATGTTGGTTATATAAAATTTCATGTGATGACTAATACCAAAGCTTTGGTGGCGAATTATTGTAAGGTCTGGGCTTTGGATGATAGCGAGGAAACTCAATGTAATTTCTTGCAAAGCTTAATAGATGAAGAAGATTATATCAAAGTATGGAATCGTATAAAATTTGATGAAGAATGATAATATTTTAGTGAGCAAAAACCATGCCATTCGTGTAATTTATTGATAATCAGCTGATTTGCAAAATCGAGAAAAATGTTGTATCTTTGCATGCGCCAATCGGGAAAGCTCCGAGGCGTTTTCACCTAAACTTTTTCTCGTATGCTGAACAAAGCAATCATGTATGCTAAACTCGCATGGGTTTATGCTAAAGGAATGTGCGGCTTACGCCGCCGAGTGTATGACCTTCAATTTGTCTATGTGCCGGAAGACAAACTATGGTACATTGACATGCCTTGGCCGGGAGACCGCTATAATCTGGCAATGGTGGCTGGCTCCAACCATCTGCTGAAGTTTCTGGACAAGAAATCGGAGAATCGCGTACGTGCGTTGGTGCGCCCATCGAGGAAACACATTGATGGGATGAACATGGAGGGGTTCTTTGAATGCGAGAAGCAGTTCTCTGGCTTATTGCGTGGTGCTACCTACAAGGTTAACAACCTTGAAGGTTTCTCTCGTGAAATATGGATTTGCCCTGTCACACTGTGTGTGTTAGGACATTACCCGAAGTTCATATACATCAAGCAATGCAGCGTAATTGATTGATAATCAGCTGATTTGCAAAATCGAGAAAATTGTTGTATCTTTGCATGCGCCAATCGGGAAAGCCCCGAGGCGTTTTCACCTAAACTTTTTTCTAATGCTGACTGATATCATATTCTACATTTTTGAAGCCATCGCGTTCTTATGTTTCTTGTATATCATAGGTAAGGCGATTCTCTTCTATTGGGCATTATTGCATATGTTCGATGACCGATATGGGAGTGTTGCGATTGTCAACCCCAACGGCTCTGATTTCTTCCCCAACTTTGACCTTTTCAAAAAGAAGGTTATGGAAATGGAGAGAAGAGACTTGCAAACCAGGCTCTATCTTTTATCTCGAAAGAACAGGCTGAACAGGATTAAGATGAAGAAAGATGAAGGAAAGGCATTCTGACATTAAACAGTATTTGAACGGGCTTTCATGGCCTAACAAGGTGATCATGACGATGATGCTGCCCATCTTCATGGTTGTGGCGGGAATTGAGCACCTGATAGCGAAACTGACGGGAAGTACGTATAACGAGGTGAACATCATTGTGTACTACCTGATTATCCCATTGTCGTGGACGGTGATGATAGACTACCTGACAAAGCTTCCGTTCTTGACGCCCATGTTCGTATTGGCATGGATTATATTCTTATGGAAAGACACGATGAAGTTCAGAGACCGCAGCGACTGGGCATTCCAGAAATCAGTGGATTTCCTTCTTTGGTTCAGAAGAATCGGGTGGAACTATATTGTCAGCTCTGTCATCATCTGCGTGGTGGTTCCCATAATCATCTACATCGAACTGATTTATGCCATCATGAAATGATGAAGAGATGGTGTATATATTATTGCTGTTAATAGGTTGCAACCAAAATAATGACCATTATCAAGCATGTTGACAACGAAGACCAAGGGGGTCGCGAAATGCGACACCCTTGGCGGAACACAGAAGTTAACGTTCATCAACGAGAGCAGCCTAATATTTGACGATTGGACCATTTCACGATTGGACGATAGGAGATGGAGGGAGGAGGCAGGCGAAGCCCTGAATTAAAGGTAAAAAAGTAAAAAGGTAAAAAAGTAAAAATAGTGGAAGCAGAGGGCTAGCAGAGCCAACGAATCGTTGAAGAAAAAAGGTGTTATTATTCCCGTTTTCTTAACAAATTTTTGCATGCCAGCGGGGGTGAAAATTTGGTGGTTTCAATTTTTTTTTGTATCTTTGCTGTACATTTGAAGATGCACAGCGATTGAAGGCTGCGGCTCAGCATAGCCCGAGCGAGCTCAGCTCTGCATGAGCCTTGCACTTCAATTGTAAGTGAAAAAGGAAAGCCTCCTCCTCCCTGAAAATATGAAGAAAAACATGCTGCAGCGGCGCCGATGCAAAACTGACAATGAAAAATTGAATTATTAATAACGAGGACATATGAACGAAGACAACGGAAACCGACCATTATCGTCTTACCTCAATGAGGGCAAGGAACCCAAGGATGGGTTCTCATTCAATTTCCTGAACCTTGTTCTGGGAGTGGCCGTCTTTGTGTGGATGACTACTGGGACCAGCATGTTCACTGACGACTGGACGTTCTATATCTATCTGTGCATTGCTGTCATCATCCACGAATTGGGCCATGTGGTGATGGGCAAGTCTTTCGGATGCTCCATCAAGGAGATGCAGGTGTTCTTCCTCCCGTTTGTGAGCTACAAGCCGAAACGGGCTTCTGGAGGCAGCTCGTGGAGGAACATCAAATGGAGCCTGGGCGCTGTTCCCCTTGGTGGTGTCACGGTTTTCAAGTCGCGTGCGTTGGATGCGCCAGTCTTCACCGATGATCTGGGGGCGGGAAGCCTGGGAATAGGGAAAAGGTCGGCCTCCTCGCCTTATATCGAAGACAAACCAGCGTGGCAGCGGCTGCTGATCTCTGCGGCTGGGGTGCTGTTCAATTTCGCCACGTTCCTCGTTCTGTATTTCGCCCTGCCGAGCTTGTCGTATGAATGGTATGGCATGCTCCGTCCGTTGGCAGTGTTGTCTCTTTTACTGGCGGCGTTGAACATCCTGCCCGTTTATCCTCTCGATGGTGGGGCGATAGTGTTTGCGCTATACGAGATTCTCACCGGCAAGAAGCCGTCTCCCAACGTCACCAAGATTTGCGGTTGGATAGGTTTTGTCTTTATTGTGCTGTTTTTCTGGGTGTTCCCCGAGTGGTTGAGCGGCATTATGGACAGCGTGTTGGGATTGTTCTTCTGATATTATGGTATTCACAAACGGCGCGTGTGCTCATTTTAACGGTATCTTTGGCTGCATGAAAGGATTGGTTTTGACATGCATTCTTGCGGCATTCTCGGCTGGTGCAATGGCTGAGGGTGATTCGCTGACGGTGGTCAGGGTGAACAAGCAGCGGCACTTCAAGCAGGAGGTTCCGGCAGGCAATTATAGCGGATTGGCACCGATAGGCGAGGGGCGCTATGCGGTGGTGAGCGACAAGTCGAAGACGGATGGCTTCTTTGTCTTCGAGATTGGCGTGGACAGCGTGGATGGAAGTGTGGAGCATGTGCGGAATTTGGGCTTCTATTCGGATGGGTCGAAGAATCGTGACGTGGAGGCTGTGGTCTTCTTGCCGCAGACGCGCACGCTGATGTTGGCTGGCGAGGCCGATGGACGGGTGGTGGAAGTGGACTTGCAGGGGAGGCGCACAGGGCGCGTGCTGGATGTGGGGCAGACGCTGAAAGGTTGCACGGGCGAGTATGGATTGGAGTCGCTGGCGTATGATGCGGCAAGCCAGACGTTTTGGACTTGTGCGGAGAGCACGCTGAAGGGCGATGGCGCGAGGGCTACAAGCGTGAATGGTGCGGTCAACCGCATTCGTTTGCAGAGCTACGATGCCCAGCTTCGTCCGCTCGAGCAGTATGCCTACCAGATGGATGCACCGAGGGCTCACAAGCGTGCGGCAAAGTTCGCCCACGGCGTGAGCGAGTTGCTGGCTTTGGCCGACGGAAGCCTGTTGGTTTTGGAGCGCGAGGTGTTTGTCTCGAAGAAGAAAATAGGGTCGTTTGTCGTGAACAAACTCTATCGTGTGGTGCCTGATAAGTCGTTGGCAATCAATGCAAACAGTCCTCTTGATGAAAGTGTTTCTTTCGTTGGGAAACAGTTGGTGACATCGTGGCGCACCAGCATCTCGCTTCTGGGTCGGAAGCTTGCCAATTTCGAAGGAATGTGCTTGGGACCTCGAACGGCGGATGGCGGTCAGGTCATCATCTTTGTGGCTGACTCGCAAGACCAATATGGCGGCATCCTGCGCGACTGGTTCAAAACGATTGTCGTGGACATTTCCCGATAGGGGGGGGAGTCCTTATTTGTCTTTCAACAACTTCATTTGTCCTTCAACAACTTCTGCATTCTCAGGATTTCATCGCGATATTGGGCAGCTTGCAAGAAGTCGAGTGCTTCAGCTGATTGGAGCATCAGCTGGCGCGTGTTCTCGATGCTGGCTTCGAGCTGTTCGCGTGTCATGCGTTTCTCTATTGGGTCGGCAGCCAAAGTTCCTTGCGCACCGGTTTCGGCATAGGGTGCATAGACGCTCCGTTGCAATTCGCGGCGGTCGGGAGAAAGTTCTTCCTTCGAAGACGTGAAAGTCTGCTTGATGTCTTTCTTGATTTGCGTGGGCGTGATGCCGTGTTCCTCGTTGTATTTCAGCTGCTTACGCCTTCTGCGCAAGGTCTCGTCAATGGTTTTCTGCATGCTCTCGGTGATGGAATCGGCATACATGATGACCTTTCCATTCACGTTTCGGGCGGCTCGTCCAGCTGTCTGAGTGAGGCTTCGGTGGCTGCGCAGGAAGCCTTCTTTGTCGGCATCCAGGATGGCCACGAGCGACACTTCAGGCAAGTCGAGTCCTTCGCGAAGCAGGTTGACACCCACCAGCACATCGAAGTCGCCCGCACGCAAGCCGGCCATGATTTTCACACGGTCGAGTGTGGCCACATCACTATGGATATAGTTGGCTCGAACGTCGTGGGCCAACAGGTATTCAGTCATCTCCTCAGCCATTCGCTTGGTGAGCGTTGTAACAAGCACGCGCTCGTTTCGGTGGCTTCGGGTTTTAATCTCATCGAGCAGGTCGTCAATCTGATTCTCGCTTGGGCGCACTTCAATCTCAGGGTCGAGCAATCCAGTGGGGCGAATCACCTGTTCCACCACAACCCCCTCAGCCTCCATGAGCTCGAAATCGGCAGGTGTTGCCGACACGTAGATGACTTGATGAATCATGTCGTGGAACTCCTCGAAACGCAGGGGGCGGTTGTCGAAGGCTGCTGGCAAACGGAACCCATATTCCACAAGATTCTGCTTACGGGCCCTGTCGCCGCCATACATGGCGTTGATTTGCGGAACTGAAACATGGCTCTCGTCAATCACCATCAAGAAGTCTTCGGGGAAGAAATCGAGCAGGCAATAGGGTTTCTGACCGGGCTCACGGCCATCGAAATAGCGCGAATAGTTCTCAATGCCCGAACAATGCCCCAGCTCTTTAATCATCTCGATGTCGTATTCCACGCGTTCCTTGATGCGTTGCGCCTTGGCGGTGTCTCCTATCTGGGTGAAAAAGTCCACTCGCTCAGTCAGGTCGTCTTGAATGGCTCGAATGGCCAATGCCTGCTGTTCCTTTGATGTGACAAAGAGGTTGGCGGGGTAGATTTGGTATTCGTTGAACGAAGCCAGATGGTGGTAGGTGAGTGCATCGATTTCTTCGATATCATCGATTTCATCGTCCCACCAAGTCACTCTCAGCACATTGTCGGAATAGGCCATGAAGATGTCCACATGGTCGCCTTTCACGCGAAACTCACCTCGTTTCAGTTCGATGTCGTTCCTGACGTAGAGTGCATCAACCAAACGCCGGAGGAAGGCATTGCGGTCCAGCCGCTGGCCTTTGTGGATGGGGATGATGCTCTCAGTCATCGCTACAGGTCCGCCCATGCCATAGATGCACGAAACGGAGGAAACCACCACAACGTCTTTGCGACCAGACAAGAGTGAAGAAACGGCCGATAGACGCAGCTTGTCGATCTCGTCGTTGATGGCGAGGTCTTTTTCGATGTAGGTGTCGGTGGAGGGCAGATAGGCTTCGGGTTGGTAATAATCGTAGTAGGATACGTAGTATTCAACCGCATTCTCGGGGAAGAATCCCTTCATTTCCTCGTAGAGTTGGGCGGCAAGTGTCTTGTTGTGGCTCAGAATGAGGGTGGGGCGGTTGACGTTGGCAATCACGTTGGCCACTGTGAACGTCTTTCCCGAGCCAGTGACACCAAGCAGCACCTGAGCCTTGTCACCCCTGTTGAGTCCTTCAACCAACTGAGCGATGGCTTCAGGTTGGTCGCCGGTGGGTTTGTATTTCGATGTGAGTTTAAAGTCCAAATTAGTGAAAGGAATTAGTGAAAAACGGAAAATGTTATGCAAAAATACAGTTTTTCTTTGTAACAAACGTTATAAAGGCGAATAATTTGCCAAAATTCTTTTAAATGCTTTTGGAAATCGCGGAATTATGTGTAATTTTGCAAGTCAAATGAAGATTGTGATGAAGAAATCGAGTTTTATCGTACTGCTTGTGGCGCTGCTTTGTGTGAGTTGTGCCCATGAGTTCAATCAGGTTTACAAGACGCCTGACTATCTCTACAAGTACGAATATGCCAAAGAATGCTTTGCCCGAGGTAAATATACCAACGCCATTACGCTTTTGCAAGACATCGTCACCATCCAGAAAGGAAAGGAAGACGGCGAGGAATGTCTCTACATGTTGGCGATGGCCGAATATAGCAATTACGATTATGAGACGGCATCTGAATATTTCAGGAAATATTATCAATCGTATCCTCGCGGAACTTATGCTGAGCTGGCAAAGTTCTATGTCGGACAAAGTCTCTATATGAGCACACCAGAGCCCAGACTTGACCAAAGCATGACGGTGGCTGCCATCACGGCTTTCCAGGAATACTTGGACTTGTATCCTGATGCTTCGATGAAAGAGGCTGCGCAACAACGGCTTTTCGAGTTGCAGGACAAACTGGTGCAGAAGGAGCTTTATTCGGCTCAGCTCTATTACAATCTTGGTCCTTACTTCGGCAACTGCCTGAATGGTGGAAACAACTACGAGGCTTGTATCATCACCGCCCAGAATGCCCTGAAGGATTATCCCTACACCAGTCTGCGTGAGGAGTTTGCCGTGTTGATTATGAAGAGCAAGTTCGAACTCGCCCAGCAGAGTGTGGAGGAGAAGCAGCTGGAGCGTTATCAGGATGCTGAAGACGAATGCTACGGATTCATCAATGAGTATCCCGATTCGAAAGAACGCTCTACGGCTGAGAAGTATATCGCCAAATGCCGGAAGGTGACGAAGAGCGAAGAAGTGAAATTGGATTAATCCGATGAGCTATTCATCCGATTAAAATTAGACGGAAATCATTAATTTTTTAAACACAATATGGATTACAAAAAATCGAAAGCGCCAGTAAACACCGTGACTCGCAACATCATGGAACTTTGTGAGGAAACTGGCAATATTTATGAAAGTGTGGCCATCATCTCGAAGCGCGCAAATCAGATTAGCGTAGAGATTAAGCAGGACTTGACGAAGAAACTCGCTGAGTTTGCTTCTTATAACGATTCTTTGGAGGAAGTGTTCGAGAACAGAGAGCAGATTGAGATTTCGCGCTACTACGAGAAGTTGCCGAAGCCCACATTGCTGGCTACGCAGGAGTTTATAGACGGTAATGTCTATTTCCGCGACCCTTCGAAGGATAATCAGGAGTTTTGATTATGTGGCAACGTAAACAAACCGTTTTCATGTTCCTGGCTGTAGTGGCAGCCTTCGTGTGCTTGTGCTTGCCTATTGGCTATTACGAGCCCGAAGGGATGGGCGTGAATTCGGTGCTTTTCAATCTGTGGGTGAAAGACGCTGATGGCGTTGCCCATCTTTCGGTTGCCGCCCTCTTCGGAGTGTTGCTGGTGACCTGCGCCATTGGTCTTTACGCCATCTTCAAGTTCAAGAACCGCATTCTTCAAGCACGCCTTTGCATGTTCTGCATCCTGATGCTTGTGGGTTGGTATCTGTTATACGGCTTCTATGGCTATCTGGCTAAGCCTGAAGGAACAACGTTCCACTTCGATTTCGCAGCCTGTCTGCCGTTTGTGAGCCTTATTTTCTATGTGATGGCTCGTAAAGGCGTGATAGCAGATGAGAAACTCGTTCGCGCTGCCGATCGCATCAGGTAAGCGTTTATATTGAATACAAAATAAAAAAGCAGGTTGCTCCATCTCTACGAGCGACCTGCTTTTTTTATGCTTTTAAATTTCTATGCACTTGCAAGCTTAGAGGCCCAGACCCTTCTTGGCAGCTGCGGCAGCATCGTCAACGGCTTTACCAGCCTCTTTCTTTGCACCCTCAACAGCGTTAGAAGCAGCGTCTTTTGCACTCTCAACGGTATTGGCAGCAGCGTCTTTAGCACCCTCAACGGCACCAGCAGCAGCGTCTTTTGCACCCTCAACGGCGTTAGCGGCTCCCTCAACAGCGTTAGAGGCAGCGTCTTTCACGAGGTTTGTGGCGTCAATACCCAGAGCCTTCAAAGCATCTGTAGCACCAGTGAGCTTCTCAACAGACTCAGAAGGAATAGCAGCAATGCCATCAACAAGTCCTGCAATAGTGGCGTTTGAGCCAACGATAGCCTTAACAGCGTCAGCATTCTCCTTCAAGAAGCCCTGCACTTTGGCAAGATATTCCTGAGCAATAGCGGGGTTCTTGGCAATGAACTCAGCAACTTTGGCTTTCACGGCCTCAAGAGCTGTTTGCAAAGCACTGGCGTCTTTCGACTCGAGGGTGGCTGACAACTGGCTGATTGCATCGTCAGCAGCGGCAGTAGCCTCTTCAGTAATCAAAGCAGCGCTGTCAACGGGAGCAGCTTCAACAGGTTTCTTGGCGTCGTTTCCGCAACTTGCGAAAGTCATAGCAGCTACAGCTATGGCCATCATGAAAAATTTCTTCATACTTTCTCTCTTTTTTAATTGTTAATGGAATGTTAGTTAAAACGCTGCAAATATAATTGATTTTACACTACGTTGTTATTTTTGTTTGCATGATTTAACAGTTTTCGAAAGCCATCGGTTTCATATTGTCAATAAAAGAGTAGGTCTCGAAGGGCGTAAAAAGAAAGAAGTGCTTCCTTTTCAGTAGGGGGAAGCACTTCGTTTATCGTTCGTTTTTTTCTGTTCCAAGCGATTCTTGTTCTACAAGGGAATCTTGTCGATTCGTCTTTGATGGCGGCCACCTTCGAATTCTGTAGCGAAGAACTCGTCCATGATTTTCCGAGCCATCTCCTCATCGATGAAACGTCCGGGCATCACGAGCACATTGGCATTGTTGTGCTGGCGGATAAGGTGGGCGATTTCGGGAATCCAGCAAAGTCCGGCACGGATGCCCTGGTGTTTGTTCAGCGTCATGTTGATGCCTTCGCCCGAACCGCAGATAGCGATGCCAGGATACACCTCTTCGGCTTCAATGCCACGAGCCAAAGCGTGGCCGAAGTCGCTATAATCGCACGACTCCTCCGTGTAGGTGCCGTAGTCCTTATACTCGTATCCCTTCTCTTCAAGATACTTCTTCACAAACTGCTTAAGCGCAAAGCCTGCGTGGTCGCTGGCAATGCCTATAGTCTTTACTTGTAGCATATTCTTTGTTGTTTTAAAGAAACTTTTCTGCAAAGATACAACATTTTCATAAAAATGCCATCCGTTTTGCTGGTTTTTGTGTATATTTGCAAATGAATTAACGGAAAAAATTATATTAACCATTTTAAAATGATAAAATCATGATGAAGAAGTTTTTTATGTTTGTGGCTTTCGCAGCCATGTGTATCACAGCAAGTGCGCAGGATTTGAAGACCTATGATGGACCACACTCCATCAGTCAGTATCCGGCAGATTTCGAGCCGGTAGTTTTTAGTTGGAGTGATGAGGATGGGGTCGTCATTTGGAAGAAGGACGATCAACACTCGCTTGAGATTATCATTCAGGAGGATTTTTCTACTGTTGACGACTTGGCCAGTAATGGCGAGTACATGAAGGGAGAGAAAGAGGTCGACATCAACGACAATCCTTCGGGCTGGAAGACTGGCGACGTGGTGGTGAAGGGCAAAATCATGTACTTCCGTGCCGTGAAAGACGGCATTTGCTGCTACGGGTTCTTGGTTAACTTTAAAGACGACGACTGTTTCAAGGGCGAAATGATTTTCCCCGAAAAGGAGGAGACGAAGTACAAGCCCATGCTCGAAAAGATTCTGAGCACGCTGAAGAAGAAGTAATACCGCTCAAAGCTAATCGACATAATGGCAATGGAGAAGATTATTGGCTATGGCATTGTGGCCATCTTTGCGCTCTCAATACTCCTGGGCCTTCTCATCAGCTTTTGGCAATTCGTGAAGACGATTCTGGCACGCAGACGGTGCAACAGAGAACTGACCTCGTATCACGACATCCCCGTGGAAGGCAACCTGAAGGTGGCCTACGATATGATGAATGAATATCAGTTCTCTAAAAGCGGTTACGAGCGTTTGCTCTCGGCAAGCGTGCTGAAACTGATAAAAATGGGCGCCATCTCTATAGAGTGGCACGAGGACGCTGACGGGAAACGGGCGCAACGGTTCGTGATACACGATATTACCCTTAGCGACACCGACCCCATCATGATGCACACGCTCTACGACTTGTTCCGCGCGGCTGCTGGCGACGATTGTCTGCTGGAGCCACAGGAGTTGAAGGCCTATTTTGACTCGGAGAAGAACGACTACACCGTCCATAAGTTTGTAGACCAGATGGAGATGGGCTCGAAGTATAAGCATAAGGACTTCAAGGCGATGCACAATGATGCCATGCAGGTGTTCGGACTCCGTAAGTTCCTGTCGGAGTTTGCGCTGATGGATGAGTCCGGGCAGAAGGATGTTTCGTTGTGGAACGACTACATCGTTTGGGCCACGCTCTTTGGTATCTCGGAACAGGTTATACGCGACATGAAGAAATTGAATCCCGAGTACTTCCGTGTGGACCCTGTGGCCTCACAGATGGCCGACGACATGACGCTTGCTATGATTAAAGAAACGCTGCTGAAGGGCGTGAAGAGTTCCTATGCCCGCTCGTCGAATGCCGAAGACTCCGACAAGAGAGGCCGCCGCTCTTCCAGTAGCAGTGCCAGCTAAACTTGTGCCATAAGCCTTACGGGCTTGCAATACCTAAACAAAAATCAGCCGGATTAGAAAAATCCGGCTGATTTGTATTGAATACTAATGTTTGTGTAATCTGCTGAAACTTACGAAAGCAGTTTCTTCACTTGCTCGTACACATTCTGGCCGGTGTAGCCTAGTTTCTCGTCGAGCACTTTGTAAGGAGCAGAGAAACCGAAGCTCTCAAGACCCCAGACACAACCGTCGGCACCTACAAGACCTTCGAGTGTTACGGGCAGACCTGCAGTCAGACCGAACTTCTTCTTTCCAGCGGGAAGCACGCTCTGCTGGTATTCCTTGCTCTGCGAGCGGAAGAGACCTTCAGAGGGCACGCTGACCACACGCAGCTTCACACCATCCTCGCGAAGGAGTTTTGCACCAGCCTCGAGTGTTGAAACCTCAGAGCCGCTAGCCAAAAGGATAACGTCGTAGTCCTCATCGCTTCCAGCCACCACGTATGCACCCTTGGTTGCCTGGCTGTAGTCGTTGCCTTCGGGCAGCATGTCGATGTTCTGGCGAGAGAAGATCAGAGCGGTAGGCGTCTCTGTGTTCTCCATAGCCATACGCCAGCAGACGGTTGTCTCTTCGGCATCGGCAGGACGAACCACGAGCATCGAATTCTTGCCGTGATGGTTCTTCAGTTTCTCCATCAGACGAATCTGGGCTTCCTGCTCCACGGGTTCGTGGGTGGGGCCGTCCTCACCTACGCGGAATGCGTCGTGCGTCCAGATGAACTTCACGGGCAGCTCCATCAAGGCA
>ODAI013373808.1_pt1 | contig 14004 bp, 9 predicted proteins | sample 1539321 | NCBI WGS metagenome assembly ODAI01 (sample SAMN02144231, study PRJEB22623) | gut metagenome | biome: sheep rumen | host: Ovis aries | place: New Zealand
ACGTTGAGGTGAGTGCTTCTGGCAGCGATGCCAAGGACGGCTTCAAGCTGATGCTCGAGGCTGGCACGATGACTGGCAACATCGTCCTTGATGCAAGTGCCAAGGCTGCCATGGCTGCCGCACCTGAGAAGGCTCTCGTTATGAAGAGCGACGCCTTCAGTAAGGACGCTCCTGCCGACTACAAGTGGGTTGCCGCCGAGGAAGGAAAGCAGAAGCTTGTTGCTTGCGACTATGTCGCCCAGATTAACGAAAAGAAATACGAGACTCTCGAGGCTGCCTTCGCAGCAGCCCAGGATGGTGCAACCATCACCTTGCTCAAGGACTGCGCCGGCAACGGCATCAAGGCTCCTCAGGGCACGTTCTCTCAGGGCCTGACGGTCGACTTCGCCGGCCACACCTACACTGTCGACGGCACCACTGTCGGTTCTGCCGGCACCGAGACCAACGGCTTCCAGCTTCTGAAGGACAACAAGATTACGTTCAAGAATGGTACGATTACTTCCGAGAAGGCCAAGATCCTTATCCAGAACTACAGCGACCTGACCCTTGAGGGCATGACGCTGACTCTGAACAATGCGAACTACGCTTCCGCATACACATTATCTAACAACAACGGCAACATCGTCATTGACGGCTCGACCATCAACGCCAACACCGGCGGCGGTTTTGCCTTCGACGTGTGCCGCTACGCCAGCTATCCTTCAGTCGGTGTGACCGTGAAGGGTGAGAGCAAGATAAACGGTGATGTAGAGGTGTTTGCTTCTAACAATGATGCCAAGGACGGCTTCAAGCTGATGCTCGAGGCTGGCACGATGACTGGCAACATCGTCCTCGATGCAAGTGCCAAGACTGCCATGGCAGCTACACCTGAGAAGGCTACTGTTAGCAAGAGCAATACACTGACTGCTATCGCCGCTCCCGACGGTTACAAGTGGGTGGACAACGGTGACGGTACAAGCACACTTGCTCCTGCTCACTATGTTGCCCAGATTGGTGATGTGAAGTACGAGTCGCTGACGGAGGCTGTTGCAGCCGCCGGAACAGCAGAGACTACTATCACCCTGATTGCCGATGCTGCTACGGAAGGTGTGATTTGTGGCGAAGGTGTAGTTGTTCCATCTGGAAGCAACATTATATTCGACCTGAATGGCCTCACCTATGAGGTGAATGGTAAGACTGTGGGCTCGACAGGTACCGAGACTCAGGGCTTCCAGTTACTGCAGGGCTCTAATATCACCTTTAAGAATGGTACTTTGAAGGCTACTTCGCCTTCTGCCCAGATGGTGATTCAGAATTACAGCAACTTGACTCTGGAGGATGTCAATGTTGACGGAACGGGACTCTCCGGCTTGGCTTACGCTCTGTCAAACAACTGCGGCACTATCAACCTGACAGGCTCTACGAGCATCACTGCAAAGGAAGGTGGTCGTGCATTTGACACCTGCAAGTTCCGTTCGTATGCTATTCCTACGGTCAATATCAACACCACCGGTACGATTACTGGTCCTATTGAAGTTACAGGTGGTAAGCTGAATATTGAGAATGGTAAGTTCGACGTGACGTGGGTTACCGATAGCCACTATGCTGCTGGCGACATCCAGGTAAAGGGTGGTGTGTTCACAGCAGAGGTTCCTGAGGAGTACTGCGCTGAAGGCTTCGTCTGCACCGACAATGACGACGAGACGTATATGTTCACCGTCAAGTCTAACGAGGAGGCTGGTATCTTCGTGTTATACGATAAAGAACCTTATAAATATGTTGATGAAATGCCAGCTTCCGAAGTAACTTATGTACGTTCATTCGGTACAAAAAATTTTCAGTCATGGTATGTTCCGTTTGACTATACTATCACGGAAGAGGATGCAAACAACTTCTCGTTCTATAAGATTCACATGATAGCAGCTTCAGGAGATCAACAAGGTGGTAATGTTTCTGATAATACTAAGGTATATATTTATATTGAGCCTCTTGCTGCTGGAACTTTGATGAAAGCAAACAGACCTTATGTGATTCAGGCGAAGAATCCAGTCCAAAACTATAACTTCATCGCAAAAGATATTGATAAGCTCTATAAGCCTGACGATACTAGCAGACTCCATAATGAGACAACTGAATTTACTTACGATTTCTATGGTACATATAAGTCTGTTTTCTGTGATGATGATCTTCATTGGATTGCAATCAGTGGTGGAAATGCTTGTCCCCTTAAGGCTAACACTGAACTTAAGCAGTATCGTTGGTACATAAAGATAGCTGCTAAACAATATCATGATGATTATGCAAAGTTGAATTTCATCTTTGTAGAAGGCGATGGTGAAACCAATGGTATCAGCGCTCAGACTATCGATGGTGAGATTCAAGGCATCTATACACTGGGCGGCGTGAAAGTGGAGCATCCTGTCAAGGGTGTGAACATCATCAAGTACACCGATGGTAGAACTAAGAAAATCAATGTAAAATAATAAACAATACTTATGAAAAAGGAATATGTAAAACCCCAGAGTCAGGTGGTGGAACTGAAAGACAAACTCATGGATGGAGGTGTTGTTATCAACCCCGGCTCACCTACAGGTGAAATTGTTGAGTCTAAAAGAGGTTTCTTCGATGAGTCTGCAGAGGATGAAGATAATACTGCAGAAACAGGCTCTCTTTGGGATGAGCCGATGTGGCAATAAATCACTCCATTGTTAATAGTTGGTGCTCGCTATAACAACCAAGCGGGCACCAATATACAGATTGATTTCATTTAGTTCAATTTTTTATAATTATTTGACTCAGTTCGTGAGAATGGAAAGTCAAAAATGTTACAGCGAAAAAAGTGCACTTCATATTAGGAGTGCGCTTTTTTTATCGTTTGAATGTGTTGCCATTGAGACTAGCATGTGACATGCCTATACGCAGACACATCTTGGTTTTAATCACTCACAATGAGGTGGATGCCATCGTCGTGGATGGTGATGAGGCGACGGCGGTAGAGGTCGCCGACGGCGCGTTTGTAGACTTTCTTGCTGACTGTGAACTGCTGCATGATGTCGGCAGCATCGCTTTTGTCGCCTAAAGGACAATAGCCGTCGTGGGATTCGAGATAATGAAGGAGTACTTCGGCAAAGTCGAGCGTCAGCTGGCGGCCGCTTTGCTTTTGATAGCGTTCTACTTTTGCTGTTGCCATGAGCCGGTGGGTCTGCTCGTCTTCCATGACATACACATAATAGCTTTTTCCGCGTTCCATGCGTTGTTTTTGCTCACGGAACGGGCAGAAAAGGTCTTTCATGAGTCCCCACTTCAGGAAAGCACCATATTGGTTGGTCCATGCGCACTCGAGCCATGCAAACTCGCCGACTTTGGCCAGCGGGCGCTCAGTGGTGGCCACAAGACGTTCGTCCTGGTCGAGATACAGAAACACTTCCAGTTCCTGACCTATGGTAGTTCCTTCGGGCACATAACGTGCGGGCAGCAGGATCTCACCTTCTTCGCCACCGTCTAGATAAAGGCCAAAGTCAACGCTTTTAACGACCTTCAATTTGTTGTAATCCCCAAGCTTAATCATGATCTTCCGTTTTCAGTTCTTCTAAATCAGTATTCGGTTCTGAATCTTCCGTTTTCAATTCTTCATCACCTTTCGTTTCCATTTTATCCTCTTCCTTCATGATCTCTGCATCTACCAGCAGTCCGTCGCGCATGTGGATGGTGCGGTCGGTGATGGAGGCTAATGTCTCGTCGTGGGTGACGATGACAAAGGTTTGTCCGAAACGGTCGCGCAGGTCGAAGAAGAGCTGATGGAGTTCTTCTTTGTTCTTACTGTCCAAACTGCCCGATGGCTCGTCGGCCAGGATGACGGCGGGATTGTTGATGAGGGCACGCGCCACTGCCACACGCTGTTTCTCACCGCCGGAAAGCTCATTGGGCTTGTGATGGGCACGGTCGGTGAGCTTCATGAACTGCAACAGTTCCTCGGCACGCTTTTGGGCTTCACTGTGGGATGTGCCCGCAATGTAGGCAGGAATCATGATGTTCTCGATGGCTGTGAACTCAGGCAGCAGCTGGTGGAACTGGAAGACAAAGCCCAGATGGCGGTTGCGGAAGTGGGAAAGTTCCTTCTGCGAAAGGGTGGTGGTGTCGATGCCGTCGACACAGACCGTTCCGCTGTCGGGTCGGTCGAGGGTGCCGATGATTTGCAGCAATGTGGTTTTTCCGGCGCCGCTGGGTCCGACAATGCTAACGATTTCGCCTTTGGCGATATGCAGATCGATGCCTTTCAGTACTTTCAGTGAGCCGAAGCTTTTGGTGATGTTTGAGATTGTGATCATGAGAATGTGTGAGGGGATGAATGAACTTTAATGGGGTTGAACAGGAGGGTGGGGGAGTGGTCAGCGTTTTCTTCGCTGCAGATAGCGCAACAGCGTCTCGTAGATGCTGGTTTCCTCCTGGTGCTGGGTCTCGGTGAAGGTCATGCTGTCTTTAGAGTCGCCATATTGGTCGGGGAAGACTATCATGAGGTTCTTGCCGGAGAAGTGGCGTGTGAGCTCGTTGGGCAGCCGTTCCATGGCATTCTTATAAGAGATAGTGCCTTTACGCGCTGTTACTACGACGAACATGTGATCTTCGCTGATAGTGGAGGCCAGTCGCGGCAGCTCGTTCCAATGAGGCATGTAGGTGTATTCGCCACGCACGTTGGGATGGCGGTTCTGGATGTATTGCTTGATGAGTTCTAGCGACTCGTTGCGTCCGTGGAACTGTATGCGGCACTCCAGGTTGCCCGCCATGCGTGCCAGCCGTTCCAGCCATCGGTAGAATCCGGGCTCGAACTCAGCCCTGGAGGGCACGACGACCTGGATGCGGCGCAGGGTATTGAGCGGCTGCATGAAGCGGATGAGGAAGATCTGACGGTTCAGTCCGTTGTAGAGGCTCTGAATGAACTCACCCCAGAACTTGGGCGACACATCGGTATGCACGTGCATGCCCATGATGATCTCTGAGGCGGCAAACTCGCGGAAGGCATGTTTGATGCCGTTGGCAATGTTGGATGCCAGCCGCACCTGCGTCTGTATCTTCACGTCAGAGGCTGATGCCTGCCGCTGCAGTTGTTCCAGCAGTTGCTGACCTTTCTGCCGGTTGTAGTCGGCGCTGGCGTCGTCGTAGACGACATTGAGGGCCACCAGTCCGCGGTTCAGCTTGCGGTTGCGCACCATGATGGCCATCTCGAGCAACTGCGGGGCTATCTCGGGATACTTCACGCAGAGGAAGATCTTCTCGTCGTCGGCCAGTTTCGACTCTTCTTTCAGGTAGTTCTTCTCTTCGAGGATGATCTGCTTGGCAGCGTGGTCGGTCATGAGCGTACTGATGACACAAGTGACGAGAATCATCATCACCACACCGTTGAGCATGTCGTCGTTCACCAGATAGACTCCTGGTGCCACTTCCAGTCGCATGCCTACCATGATCATGGCGATGGCGCCAGCAGCGTGGGCCGATGTGAGACCGAACATCATGTTGCCTGCCGACTTGGGCATCTTGAACAACAAGCTGGAGAGGTAGGCAGCCACGGCCTTTCCGAAGGTTCCGAAGAAGGCGATGAGGAATACGACCCACAGCACATTGCCGCCCGCGAACATCGTCCGCACATTAATGAGCATGCCCACGCCAATCAGGAAATAAGGGATGAACAGCGCATTGCCAATAAACTCGATGCGGTTCATCAGCGCCGACACATGAGGAATATACCGGTTGAGAATCAGTCCGGAGACGAATGCGCCGAAGATGCCCTCCAGTCCGACGGCCTCTGAGCAGGCAGCGCTGAGGAACAGCACGGCCATGACGAAGATGAACTGCATGACAGCATCGGAATAACGGCGCAGGAACCAGCGTGCCAGTCGTGGAATGAGCAGGGTGACACCCACTAGGAACACCGATAGTTTCAGTACAAACAGCACCCAATAGACCACCGACGACCCCACAGAGTCGGTGTTGTTGAACGAGGCTGCGATGATGGCCAGGGTGAGCAGGGCCATGAACAGACAGATCATCGACGAGCCAACACTCAGCGTCACGCTGCGGTTGCGCTGCAGTCCATAGCGCCCGACGATGGGGTAGGCGATGAGTGTGTTCGAAGCCATGATGGTTCCCAGCAGGAAGGAGGCCGTGGGCGAATAGTGGAGCAGGTAGATGGAGCCGAAATACGTCAGGACAAGCGGCACCATGAAGGTGAGAAAACCGAAAATCAGGAAACGGGCCTTGTTTTTCTTCACACCCTCCATGTCCATCTCCAGTCCGGCTAGGAACATGATGTAGTACAATCCCACACGCCCGAAAAGCTCAAACGACGAGTCGCGTTCCAGAATGTTGAGGCCATATTGCCCCACGAGCACACCCGCCAGCACCATGCCGATGATGTGCGGAATGCGCAGCTTGCCCATGATGATGGGGGCAAACAAAATGATGCAGAGCACGACAAAGAAAATCAGTGTCGGGTCTGTGATAGGGAAATAATGCGCAATGTTCAACATTCTGAGTGCAAAGTTAATAAAAAATAGGCACGGATGGCACTGAATGGGCAGATTATTTTTCAGAATGGGGATAAAAAGCGGCGGTTTCTTTTCTATTGTCATCCCCCCATATGACTTCTTTCCACTCCATAAAAAGCATTTTCTTCGTGCAACAGGCATGTAATTCAATATTTTTATGTATTTTTGCAAACGATTTTTAACTGAACATCAAAAATTTAAGGTAAAATGAAAGTAGCAATTGTTGGAGCAAGCGGAGCCGTAGGACAGGAGTTCCTGCGTATTCTGGCAGAGAGAAACTTCCCGATGGATGAGTTGGTATTGTTTGGCAGCGAGCGTAGTGCCGGCCGAAAATACATCTTCAAAGGCAAGGAGCACGAGGTGAAACTGTTGCAGCACAACGACGATTTCAAGGATATTGATATCGTGTTCACGAGTGCCGGTGCCGGAACCTCGAAAGAGTTTGCCGAGACAATTACGAAATACGGAGCCGTGATGATCGACAATTCCAGTGCTTTCCGTATGGACGACGATGTGCCCTTGGTGGTGCCCGAGTGCAATGCCGAGGATGCGCTGAACCGTCCGCGCGGCATCATTGCCAACCCCAACTGCACGACCATCATGATGGTTGTGGTGTTGCAGCCGCTGGAGAACTTGTCGCACATCAAGCGCATCCATGTCAGCTCGTATCAGAGTGCCAGTGGTGCCGGTGCCGCTGCTATGGCCGAGTTGGAGCAGCAATACAAGGAGATTGTTGAGGAGGGAGAGGTGAAGACCATCAAGAAATTCCCTCATCAGCTGGCCTATAACGTGATTCCTCAGATAGACGTGTTCCAGCCCAACGGTTATACCAAGGAAGAGATGAAGATGTATAACGAGACGCGTAAGATTATGCACACCGATGCAAAGTGCTCGGCCATGTGCGTGCGTGTCAGTTCGTTGCGCTCTCACTCTGAGTCGGTGTGGATTGAGACTGAGCGTCCCATCAGTGTGGAGGAGGCTCAGCAGGCCATCGCTGCAGCACCAGGCTGCACACTGGTTGACGACCCTGCGAACCTGCTTTATCCCATGCCGCTCGAGACTGCCGGCAAGGACGACATCTTCGTGGGGCGTGTGCGCAAAGACTTGAGCGACGAGAACGGTCTGACCTTCTGGCTCAGTGGCGACCAGATACGCAAGGGAGCAGCCCTGAATGCTGTGCAGATTGCTGAGTATCTCATCACCAAGGAGAAATTCTAGACAGAGCGTTCTTAGCAAAGAGAAGTTTGTGACATAACAACAAAGAGGGCTTTTCTTTGACAAAGAGACATTTATAGACATTTATAAAAACGATCAGAAAGTGCGCAGAGAGACCATCTCCCTGCGCATTTTGTTTTGTGTCCAGCCACACAATGATAGTTTTTTTCCTTATGTCGCAAATAAAAAGTGTAGCAAAGACGTAGCGAATTGAAGGGTTTAGGTTAAGCAAAAAAATAAGTGACTGGAAAACCAGCCACTTATCTCTTGTGTCGACACTTGGATTCGGACCAAGGACCCCCACCATGTCAAGGTGATACTCTAACCAACTGAGCTATGCCGACTTTTTTGCGTGCGCCTGACAGGACTCGAACCTGCACATCGTGAGATACTAGATCCTAAGTCTAGCGCGTCTACCAATTCCGCCACAGGCGCTTGTCCTTTGTAAGACGGGTGCAAAGATACGCAAATAAATTGAGAATTCAGAACAGTGAGTTGAGAATTTTTCGTTTTTCAGCGTATTTTTTTCAATTTTGTTGGTTTTTCTCCGATTTTTCAGTCTTTCTTGATGTGAATGACCAGATTCTCTGCATCAAAGCGAATGCCTTTCTTTCGCTCGATATAACGGCCCAGATGACCGCTGTCGGCCAGTTCGCGTGGAGTGCCGACGGTCAGTCCTTCTGTCCGGTCCATGAGCCACAGGCGGTCGGCAATCTGCAGCGCCAGTTCCAGGTCGTGGGTGGAGAGGAAGATGGTTTTGCCCGTTTCGCGGCTGAGGCGTAGCAGCAGCTGCATCATCTCCACCTTGCTGGGGAAGTCGAGAAAGGCTGTCGGCTCGTCGAGATAGATGACGGGAGTCTGTTGCGCCAATGCCTTGGCAATCATCACCTTCTGCTTCTCACCGTCGCTCAGTGTCTGAATCATCCGGTCGGCCAGGTCTTCGATGCCCACGAGCTGGATGGCCTCGTTGACAATCTTTGTGTCCTCGCTGTCCAGTGTTCCCCAAAACCCTGTGTATGGACTGCGCCCCAGACCGATCATCTCTGTGACGGTCATGTTGGCGATATGCGGCCGCTTGGTCAGCACCACCCCGATGATGCGCGCCAGTTCTTTGTCGGTATAGCGGCTCAGTTCCTTGTCATTGACATAAATGTGGCCGGCCAATGGTGGCTGAAAGGCAGAGAGTGTGCGTAGCAGTGTCGATTTACCCACTCCGTTGGCACCTATCAGACAGGTCAGCTCGCCGCCATTCAAGGTTGCGTTGAAGTCCGATGCCACAACCTTGGTGTGGTTCTTCTGGAGGTATCCGATGGAGAGGTTTTCTATTTTTATCATGGGGAGAGGTTGTTGTTCTATTATGATACTTTTTGGGGATTGCGCCATGATGATACCTTTGAGGGGCAACGCCATGATGAAGCTAGCGAGTGCCGTGTGCCAATGCGAATCAACTGGCGTCTATCACTCGCGCAACAGGCGCCGTGCCGTCTCGATGATGGTGTCTTCGCCTTTCAGTAGGTCATCCGGCGAGAGCTGCACATTCACGTCGGGGGCGATGCCATGCTCGGTGCTTTGTTTGTTTACGTCGTACATCGGGCAGGCAGAGAAGCGCACCCCCCAGCCGTTGGGCAGCGAACTCGAGAAGGGCAGTCCGGCTCCGCCACCCGTATGGTCGCCCACCACGGTGACGTTGGGACACTGCTTCATATACTTCACAAACTCGTTGGCAGCGCTGAACACCTGGCGGTTGGTGAGCAGCATCACCCGTTTCTGCCATCGGATGCCCTTCGAGGGCTTCAGCCGTTGTTCCTCCATGTCGGAGAAGTCGTTATGGCCCTTGCCAGTCTTGTGCTGCAAGTATCCTACGGGAATCTCGGTGTTGGTGAAGCGGGCCGCCAGTTCCTCTGCCGAGGTAACCAGTCCGCCGCTGTTGTCGCGGATATCGAGAATCAGTCCGTTGCAGGTCAGGAAGTACGACATGATATCGTCCAGATTGCCCGCGCCCATGGTTCCCGAGAAGCTGCCGAGGTAGATGTAGCCGACGTTGTCGTCCAGGATGCGGTATCGCATGCCTGTGGCTATCTTATAGTCGGTGCCCAGGTAGCGTCGCTGCAGTGTGTCGCTGAAGTTGGAGGGATAGTCCTCGTGCCAGCTCCAGTTGCGGCCGTAGTCGAACGAGGTGTAGAGGTTCACGTGTCCGTCGCGTAGCTCGCCCAGCATGCTGCTCAGCACCTCGAAGAGCTGCAGTTCGGTCATGCCGTCGTCTACACGCACCCGGTATTTCTCATAGATGGCATTCCAGTCGATGTTCTTCTCGCCGAAGAAGCAGTAGTGCTCGTCCATGATGTGCCAGAGCGCCTCGAGATTGCCTTTCGGATTGTCGGCATACTCATCTTCGTCGACACATGAGGCGAGGAAGAGACACAAAGGCAAAACGACCAGCAGGGCCGTCCATGCCTTTTTGCCGCCGATGCTATGCAGGATATTTGTCTTTATCATCATTCCGCCAGTGTTTCGTTGTCTTTTTTCTGTTTCAGGGTTGTTCAGCACTTCCGTTCTTCATCTTTTCTCACCTTTTATAATAGACCGTCCGGAAACGCTTCACCACGCCAATCATCAGGCGGTGGTTGTAGATGTGCTGTTTCAGATGGTTCACCTCGGCCTGCTGGTAGTTGCCCAGATAGCCCACTCGCAGGTCCCACGAGCGTCCGGCCTGCCAGTCGATGCTGAGTTGCTGCCGCATGTTGGGGGCGCTGATGAACGTGGTGGGAACGATATTGTGGTCGTAGTTGCCGCGGTTGAAAATCTCGTAGTACGACTGTCCGTAGTTGGGGCTGAACATCACTCCGGCCAGCGGCAGGTCCAGTTCATAGCGCACCGCAAACTGCTGTCTGAACAGCGTGAACGGCTTGCTGACCACCGCCGAAGGCATCACGTTTAGCGACAGGCGGGCCTGTGCGGGGTTGTTCGAGTTGCTGGTGTTGTAGATGATGCCGATGTTACCATTCAGCAGTCCGCCAGCCTCGAGCCGCCAGTTACCAGGCAGCCGCAGCGTGATGTAGCGCCCACAGTAGATGCTGTAGGCCGCCTCCATCTCCTCGGTGAGTTCGGCGCGGTCGTCGGCAAACGAGATGCTGGCCTCCTGTTGCATGATGGTGGTCCATCGTTTGCCCGGTCGTTCTTTCTGTGTGATGTTCAGGAAGGTCATTCCCGCACCTGTGAATTTCTCCTGCGAGAGATAGGTGTCGAGTATGTTGGTGGTGCCGAATCCCACCATATTGACGGATGTGCGTATCCGGGTGGAGTCGGTCTGGGCCGTTGCCGATGCCGTGAGCATCAGCAACAAGCAGCCCATCAGCTGCCGGAGGTAGGGTAGTGCCTTAGAAATCATCGCCAAATAAACTTAGTTGTCCGGATTTATCGAGTTGCGACTGGTGAGAGTCCGATGCAGAAGATTTCTTCCGTGGTTTCGGTTTCGCTTGTTTCGGACTTGTTGCGGCTTCATTGCTGGCCGTCTCTTCTGTCACTGGCGCCTCTGTCTTCTTTTGGGGGGCAGGGGCTGCTTTTTTCTTTTTGGCGGGTGCGGGCACTTCGGTCTCAGCGGAAGCAGCATCTTCCTTCCCGACAGCCGCAGGTTCAATGGTTTCGGCTGTTACCGGTTCTGTGCTTTCTGCGGCCGTAGTCTCTGCCGTCTTTGCCGTCTCCGTGGTCTCCGCCTTTTCCGGGGACTCAGCCGTTGCAGTCTCCGCCGTCTCTGTGGTATCAGCAGTTGCCGTCTCTCCGTTTCCAGATTCCTGTTCACCGTCCTCCTCCTGGTTGCCGTCGTCGTTGCCGTCATCATCGGCTTCCGGCTCGGGCTGTCGCAGGGGCTCCAGTTCCTCAATGCTCTCAATCTGCCAGGTGGTGATGCGTTTGCCCTTGGCTTTGAAGCCCTTCACAGCAATAAACTGCTCCACATCAATCTCCATGGGGTCGCGGAAGGCGTCGTTGCCTCCGAAGCTGACGCGAATGCGCGGATAGGGTGTGTCGGTGAGCAGCACCAGACGCGAATTGGCATTCTCGCCCAGATAGTTCAGTTTGCGCTTCGAGCCCTCCATGAGGAAGCGTTTCAGGTAGGGGTAGCCCTGCTGGTCGGCATCGAAGAGCACCGCGCTCCACACCTTCGTGGCGTCGTATTTCTCTATGCGGTCGATATTGTCCTCGTAGTGGTTGTTCACGTCGAAGTTCGTCAGGTAGAAATCGCCGTTCTTCAGCACCACCAGTATGCTGTCGTCCTCGTTGAACTCGCCCAGCAGCCGGCCGTGCTCATCGTAGTTCAGTCGGTTCACGTCGGGGTCGAACCATACCTTACGGCCGCCCAGCGTCGAGTGTCCGTGACTCTTCAGTCCGATGCGGTGCACTGTATTCTTGGTCAGCAGGTTACCCTTCGAGGCACGTCCCTTGATGAGCACTTCCGAGAAGTCCTTCTCCATGAATATCTTCTTCAGCTTCGGGTTGGGGTCGAGCGTAATCTTGATGATCTCCGCCTCGCCGTTGGGGTTGGCTGTGAAGTAGAGCACGCGCGAGCCCGCCGTGCCCTGTGTCAGGTCGTATTCCTTGTCGCGGGTGATGCCCGTCACGTTGAATCGCTTGATGAAGTAGAATCCCTGCTTGCCATCACGATACACCACGTTGTAGGTCGTGCGCTTGTCGTTCTTTTTGAACACCGCCACATGCATCACATTCTTGCCCACGAAAATCTTCTCCGCCACACGAATAATCTTGTATTTTCCGTCTTTATAGAAGATAATCAGGTCGTCGATGTCAGAGCAGTTGCACACAAACTCGTCTTTCTTGAGTCCTGTTCCGATGAATCCCTCCTGTCGGTTGATGAAGAGTTTCTGGTTGGCCTCCACCACCTTGGCGGCCTCGATGGTGTCGAAGTTCTTGATTTCGGTCAGTCGCGGATGGTCGGCCCCGTATTTGTCCTTGATGTATTGGAACCAGTTGGCCGTCACCTCCACCATGTTGTTCAGGTCGCGGTCGATGCCAGCAATCTCGTCGTTGATGCGGGCAATCAGCTCGTCGGCCTTGTCCTTGTTGAACTTCAGGATGCGCTGCATCTTGATTTCGAGCAGTCGCAGGATGTCGTCCTTGGTCACCTCGCGCACCATCTGCGGGTAGTAAGGCGTCAGGCGGTCGTCAATATGTTCGCACACCGCGTCGATGTTCGGTGCCTGTTCAAATTTCCGGTCTTTATAGATGCGCTCCTCGATGAAGATCTTCTCCAGCGAGCAGAAGTGCAGCTGCTCCAGCAGTTCGTTGCGTTTGATTTGCAGTTCCTGTCGGATGAGGCCCATGGTGCGGTCCACCGAGTGGCGCAGCACGTCGCTCACGGTGAGGAACTGCGGCTTGTTGTCCTCAATCACGCAGCAGTTGGGCGAGATGTTCACCTCGCAGTCTGTAAACGCGTAGAGCGCGTCGATGGTCTTGTCCGACGATACGCCGGGAGCCAGGTGCACCTGAATCTCCACCTCGGCCGATGTCAGGTCGGTCACGTTGCGCGCCTTGATCTTGCCTTTCTCAATAGCTTTGGTGATGCTCTCAATCAGGGTGTTGACGGTCTTCGAGAAGGGAATCTCGCGAATGATAAGCGTCTTCTGGTCTTGTTTCTCAATCTTCGCACGCACCTTCAGCACACCGCCGCGCTGTCCGTCGTTATATTTCGACACGTCGATGCTGCCGCCCGTCAGGAAGTCGGGGTACAGCTGGAACGGCTGTCCGTGCAGGTATTTGATGGCGGCGTCGCACAACTCATTGAAGTTGTGCGGCAGAATCTTCGATGACAGTCCGACGGCAATGCCCTCGGCACCCTGCGCCAGCAGCAGCGGAAACTTCGCCGGCAGCGTGATAGGCTCTTTGTTGCGGCCGTCGTACGACAGCTGCCACTCGGTGGTCTTTGGGTTGAACACCACGTCGAGTGCAAACTTCGACAGGCGGGCCTCAATATATCGGGGTGCCGCCGCGCGGTCGCCCGTCAGGATGTTGCCCCAGTTGCCCTGCGTGTCAACCAGCAGATCTTTCTGTCCCAGCTGCACCAGTGCGTCGCCGATGCTCGCGTCGCCGTGCGGGTGAAACTGCATGGTATGTCCCACGATGTTCGCCACCTTGTTATAGCGGCCGTCGTCCATGCGCTTCATCGAGTGCAGGATGCGGCGTTGCACAGGCTTTAGACCGTCCTCAATGTGAGGTACGGCCCGTTCGAGGATGACGTACGAGGCATAGTCCAGGA
>ODAI013664820.1_pt1 | contig 14004 bp, 8 predicted proteins | sample 1539321 | NCBI WGS metagenome assembly ODAI01 (sample SAMN02144231, study PRJEB22623) | gut metagenome | biome: sheep rumen | host: Ovis aries | place: New Zealand
AGAGGCGGCCCTCGGCCTAAAGCCTGAAGCACTGGAACCGGAAAGCGACGCAGACGGACGCCTTCCGGTTCTTTCTTTTGTCCGCAGCGGCCGGGTTTCGTGAGCCTCCGGCCACTTGCCCCGTTTGGGCTAAAATCCACCCCTAAATTTTTTTGTTGCCCTTTGGCGTTCCCAGGTATAAAGGTTTCAGGTGTCATGGCAGTACGCAAGCAGACTTCCGACTACGGCGTTGAATCGATTCGCGTTCTCAAGGGACTCGAGCCCGTCAAGCAGCGTCCCGGGATGTACACCCTTACGGATACACCGCTGCACATCATCCAGGAAGTGCTTGACAATGCGAGCGACGAAGTGCTCGCGGGCTTTGGCACCAGAATCGAGGTGACGCTCGCCGCGGACGGCTCGGTGACCGTCGAGGACAACGGCCGCGGCATTCCCGTCGGCATCCATCCGACCGAAGGCATTCCGACCGTCGAGCTCGTGTTCACGCAGCTGCACGCGGGCGGCAAGTTCGACAAGGCCAACGGCGGGGCCTACAGCTTCTCGGGCGGTCTGCACGGCGTGGGCGTGTCGGTCACCAATGCGCTCAGCTCGCACCTTGACGTGACTGTCTGGCGGGACGGCAGGCAGTACACGATCGCCTTTGCCGACGGCTTTGTCGTCTCGCCCCTTGCCGAAGAGAAGAGCCCGAGGCCGAAGAGCAGCACCGGAACCCGCGTGCGGTGCATTCCCAATCCGAAGTATTTTGACAGCGACCAGATCCCCGAGGAGAGCCTCGTGCGGCTTCTGCGCAGCAAGGCCGTTCTGCTGCCCGGCTGCGAGGTGATCTACCGCAATGAAAAGCGGGGCGTGCAGCAGCGCTGGCAGTACACGGGGGGCCTGCGCGAGTATCTGCTCGCCGAACTCGCCGAGCAGCCCTTCATTGAGCCGTTCGAGCAGAGCGGCTGGGCCGACGAGAGCACGGAGGGCTTTTCGGCGGGCGAAGGCGCAAGCTGGGTCGTCGTCTGGACCGAGTTCGGCCCGGTGCGGCGCGAGAGCTTCGTGAATCTCATTCCGACGCCCGACGGCGGCACGCACGAGGCGGGCCTGCGCGAGGGCCTGTTCGGGGCTCTGAAGCTCTTCATGGAGGCGCACGGCCTCATGGTGAAGGGCGTCAAGCTCCTGCCCGAGGACATCTTCTCAAGGGCGAGCTTCGTGCTCTCGGCCAAAGCGCTTGACCCGCAGTTCCAGGGGCAGACCAAGGAAAAGCTCACGAGCAGGGATGTTCTGCGACTTGTCTCGAGCTTCGTGCGTCCCCAGTTCGAATACTGGCTCAATGATCATGTCGAGCAGGGCAAGAAGCTTGCCGAGCTCGTGATCCGCCAGGCGCAGAGCCGCCAGAAGGCGACGCGCAGGGTGGAGAAGAAAAAGGGCTCGAGCGTTGCGGGGCTCCCGGGCAAGCTCACCGACTGCGAGTCGACCGACATCGCTCGCAACGAGATCTTCCTCGTTGAGGGCGACAGCGCAGGCGGCACGGCAAAGCAGGGCAGGGACAAGGAGTGCCAGGCGGTTCTGCCGCTGCGAGGCAAGGTGCTCAACACCTGGGAGGTCGGCAGCGACCGGATTTTCGCCTCCCAGGTGATCCACGACATCGCCGTGGCGATCGGCGTCGATCCGCACAAGAGCGGGGAGGATGCGGACCTCAAGGGGTTGCGCTACGGCAAGGTCTGCATCCTTGCCGATGCCGACGTGGACGGCAGCCACATCCAGGTGCTGCTGCTTACGCTCTTTTACCGGCACTTCCCGGAGCTGATCCGCCAGGGACACGTGTTCATCGTGCAGCCGCCGCTCTTTCGCGTGGATGTGCCCAAGCAGGGGCGCAAGGCCGAAAAGAAGATCTACTGCGGAGACGACAAGGAATTGAAGCGCACCCTAGCCAAGCTCGAGAAGGACGGCTACAACACCGAAAAGCTCAACATCTCGCGCTTCAAGGGCCTCGGCGAGATGAAGGAGGAGCAGCTTGCCGAAGCGGCCTTCCATCCCGACACGCGCCGCCTGCTGCCCGTGACGATGGGCGGCATTGAAAAGGGGCAGACCGACGCCGTGATGGACCTTCTCATGGCAAAGGGCGAGGCGGCCGGCCGTCGCAGCTGGATGGAGCTGCACGGCGACGACGTTGAGCTGGATGTCTGATCCAGGCTGTAATACCTCAAGTTCCCGGCGCAAAGTGCGTTGGGAACGTCCTCTTTTCCGTACAATGCCATGCACTTTCGTGCAGAAAGTCCCTGCACGGTCCGATTTTTGAAACCATCTAGGAGCCCCATACCATGAATCGCCGCACTTTTGCCGCCGCTGCCGCAGCCCTGGCTGTGTCCGTCGCCGGCTTTTCCGCCCAGGTCTTTGCCGCCGACACCGTTCTGAAGGTCGGCGCGACGCCCGTTCCCCATGCCGACATCCTCAAGCTGGTCGCGCCGGATCTGAAGAAGGAGGGGATCGAGCTCAAGGTGATCGAGTTCACCGACTACGTGCAGCCGAATGTTGCGCTTGCAGACAAGGAGCTTGACGCGAACTTCTTCCAGCACGTGCCGTATCTCGAGTCCTTCTGCGAGAGCCGCAGGCTCAAGCTCACCACGCTGGTGCCCGTGCACATCGAGCCGATGGGGGTGTACTCCAAGCGGGTGAAGAGCCTCAAGGACCTCAAGAGAAGAGCCACGATTGCTATTCCCAATGACCCGACCAACGGCGGCCGCGCGCTGGCGATTCTTGCCAAGGCCGGGCTCTTCAAGTTGAAGGACGGCGTCGGCGTGAAGGCGACCGTTGCCGACATCCGCGAGAACAAGAACCGCTACAAGATCATCGAGCTCGAGGCCGCCACGCTGCCGCGCACGCTCTCTGACGTTGACGCCGCGGTGATCAATTCGAACTATGCGCTCGGCGCAAACCTCAACCCGGTGAAGGATGCGATCTTCTCCGAGCCCAAGGATTCTCCGTACGCCAACATCGTTGCCGTGCGCACGGGCGATAATCGCGCCGAGCTCGGCAAGCTTGCCAAGGCGCTCACCTCGCCTGCGGTGAAGAAGTTCATCGAGCAGAAGTACCAGGGCGCCGTCGTGCCCGCCTTCTAAGGACATTCAGTGCGGCGCTCCGCGCACAGGGCGCTGCAGCGGGGATTCCGCCCGGCACGGAGAGACGCGTTTTCCTGCCGGGCTTTTTCGTGCCCGGAACGGTGTCTTCCACTGAAATCAGCATTTCCACAAAAGGGCAAATGTGTCCGTAGGGGCCTGCCGCGCGTGCGCAATGCTTTCCGCCCGTCTCAGGAAAGTTGCGGCAGAATTGGTGAGGAATACCGAATTTGACATCCCCCGATGATGCATAATTGAGTCTGATTTTCTGATAGAAACGCCTGACCGATGCACCGCAGAGATTTGCTTGTTCTTACCCTTGGAGCCGCCCTTGCGGGCGAGCCCCTGCTTGCGCACGCCGCCCGGCAGGACAGGGACTACATTGTCCTTGAAAAGCCCCTTGACGTGCCGCGCGGCACGCTTGTCAAGTTCTTCTCCTACGGCTGCCCGTTCTGCTACCGGTACGAAACGATGGTCGAGCCCAGGGTGCTGCCCCGCGCCGAGGCGGCGGGACTGCGCTTTGAGCCCATGCACGTCGAGGGCAGGGGCGAATATGGAGCGACAGCGAGCGAATTCTTTGCCCTGTGCCTGCTGCGCGACCGGAAGAACGGCATTTCTCCGTCCTCCTCCAAATCCCTGTTCCGCCGCGTCACCACCGAGATCGGCTTTGCCTACAACAGGCAGCGCGAGCGCTGGACAAGGGGCGAGCCGGCCTTTGTCGCGGCTCTTTGCGCAGCTGCGGGCATCGAGCCGGCCGAGTTTGAGCGCGCTCGCAGCTCCGAGGCCGTGGCTTCTCTTGTTGCCTCCTGGCGCAGTGCGCGCGAGACGGCGGCCGTGAGCTCGGTGCCGGCCTATGTCGTCAATGGCCGCTACCAGCTCGTCATGCAGTCGATCAAGAGCATCGAAGGGATGGCTGCACTGATCGAGGAACTCGCCAGGCTGCCCTAGGCTGCTCGTTCGCGTCCGAGTCGTCTTTTCCGAAGGAGAGTGCCCGATCGCGGCATTCAAGGCGCAGGAGCCGGCCGCCCTCCGTCTCGCTGCAGACGCCTGCCCGCAGCACCGCCCGCTCCGTCCGGCCCCGGGCTTTTCAGACATCCTTTGCGATCGTTACAATAACCGAAGTAGGTATTGCGGCAGGGCGGGCCAGGCCTGCTCTCCGGCATCATCCTTGGGGGTCTTATGATCGTGCGTGGATTGAGGTCCGCATGGCGCCGCGCCCTGCGGTTTCTGGCCGCCTTCTCAGGCGTTTTCGCAATGGGAGCCGCACTGGCGGCGCCGCTGCCCGAGTGGACCGTGATGGTCTATATGTGCGCGGACAACAACCTCGAGGCGGCCGGTCTTGCCGACATGCTCGAAATGGAGCAGGGCATCGCTCCGAACACCGAGATCATCGTGCTCATGGACCGGCACAAGGGGTTTACCGACGCCATGGGCAACTGGACGGGAACGCGCCTGTACCGGGTGCGCAAGGCGCCAAAGCGGGATCTGTCGGCGGTGTCCACCCAGCTCGCCGTCCAGGCAATGCCGGCTGACTTTGTCAGTCAGGTCGTTGAGGACTGGGGCGAGGCGGATTTAAGCGATCCGGCCAATGTCACGCGCTTCATTCAGCGTGCGGCGACGCTTTTTCCGGCCAAGAACTACGCGCTGATTCCGTGGAACCACGGCGGCGGCTGGACCGGGATGCTGAACGACGAGGACGGCGGAAGCGGAAAATCCGTCAAGGGCAGCATGACTGTCGAGGAGTTCGTCAACGCGGCGGCCGCAGGGGCCCAGATCCTTCCCAAGCGAAAGTTCGACCTCGTCATCTACGAGCTTTGCCTGATGGGACAGCTCGACGTCATGCATCCGACCCGCAGGATTGCCGACTACGCGCTTGCCAGCGGCCCGGTCATTCCCGGCCAGGGCCTTGACTACGAGCGCGTGGTTCCTATTTTCGGCCAAAACCTTCCGATCTATGAAATGGTGCGCCGCATGATCGAGGGGAACATTGACTACTACAACCAGGTCGGACGACAGGCATCGTTTACCGGCTTTTATCTGCCCGCGATGCAGGAGTTCATGCACCGCTACCAGACATTCACACGCGAACTCACAGCCCTTGCGCCGAACCGCTACGTCGAGCTCACGCGCAGCATTGGCTTTGCCACGCACTTTGACAATCTGATCGAGGATCTCAAGCGCGGCCCGTACGCGATCTCCTCGGTCGATCTGAACGACTGGCTCGATCGCGTCGAGCGCGAAGTTCCCGGGGCATCCAGAGCGACAATCAAAAGCCTTAGGGATCAGCTGCGCCGGTTCGTCTATCACACCAGGTCCACGAACAACTGCCCGGAGAGCCGGGGCGTGACGGTTTATATGCCGCTTCGCAGAGAGTACGAAAACAAGCGGTCCCGCCAGCCCGTTTTTTCCCGCCAGTCCGGCATGGACGCGTTCCTCAATGCGCTCTATACGTACCAGGACCTTGCAGGCAAGGAAGCGCCGCGCATCACTGACATCGAACTGGGCGTTCCCCGTCCAAAGCCCGGCTCGAGCGGAACAGCCCCCGAGGATTTCGACATCATTCCGGCCGGGGACATCAAGCCCTTCTCAAACCGGGTCGTCCGCTTCAACGTGACGGGCAAGAACATTCTCTGGACGCATCTGTACGAGTATTCGCAGCGTGGCACGGACCGCTACCTGCACTACGTGCAGCTCGTGACCGATCAGACCGACAAGAACAGAGGCAAGAGGGGGCCGACCAACGTGTTCAGCTCGATCTCTCCTGTTTACCGCGACGGGACGACGACCCTGATGCGAGGAATCAGCGGCCAGACCTACATGCTCGTCTGCGGCGACAAGGAGGCGCAGCCGATCACGATCGAAAATCTGAGCACATCCAACGTGGCTTTCGAGAATACCTCCTCGGGCTTTGCCATGTACACCGACAAGACCCTTGGCGGCAGGGAGGTGCTCGTTCGGATCACGTTCAGCAACCGCTACGGGTTCCCGATGAAGATCGAGGCGGTCACCCAAAACCAGCAGGGGCGCTTTTTCATGAGCGGCATCGACTTTAAGCTTGACGGCAGACTGCGTCCCATCATCACCAAGATCGACCAGTCGGGCAACACTCAGCGCGTTCCCGGCCGGCCCATGGCGCTTGCCGGGCAGATGCCCTACCTGACGCTCGGAACGGTTCCCGAAGGCGAAAAGATCGGCTACGGCGTGATGGCGCAGACCATGGCCGGCATTAAGGGCTGGGGCTTTAGCAATGTTCTGCCCGTTCGCTACGACAAGAAGATGCAGACGCTGCTCACGCATACGCGCAAGAATCTGGACTCGCAGCTGCTCGGCCGCTACGCGATGGTCCAGTACCATCAGAACCGGGAACTGAAGGTGACTGCGCTGCCGACCTTCCAGATTCTGACGCTTGAAATGGCCCAGCCGCTTCCCAAGTGGTCGATCTCTAGGAGCGGCAAGGTCATGGGAAGCGGTCCCTTGCTCTTTACCATGAATGCCGGGACGCCGCGAATCAAGATGCACAAGGAGCCCGATATCAAGGGGTTGCCCGTCGGAGAAACGGTGCAAAACTGGTACGCGTTCCTTAACGGAACCGGAACGGGGCGCGTCTGGTATCTGATCGAGGAGGATGTGGGCACGCACTGGGCGCTTTATCCGATTGAGAGCTACGCCGGGGGATTCGCCGGCACGTGGACGAGCCCGACGGAAAAGTGGATTTTCGGCACTGACGGAACGGTTCAGCTTACGCGCGACGGACACACCGGGCGGGGAACGTACGCGATTCGCGACAACATCGTGACAATGACGGGCATGCCCGGCAAGGAATACGCCTTCCACGTCGACATGAACAAGACGCAGCTCATTCTGATCACGAGAAGGGATGACGGAAAGCCCGTTGTTTCGACGCTCACGCGCGCCGGAACGACGTCCGCGCCCGTTTCGCCCGCACCGGTTCCGATCGCCGAGCCTGCACCGGCTCCTGCACCTGCACCGGCTACTGCGCCCGAGCCGGCTCCTGCTCCCGCACCTGCGGCTCAGAAGCCCGCGGCCGGCGCAGCCTTTGCCGGCAGCTGGCTCGGACAGAGCGAGGGCCGGACGGTCGAGCTTGTCATTTCGCCTGTGGGCGGCGCGTACTACGCGCTCTGGATAAAGGGCCTTGAGTCGGGAGAGACCGCGGCGCTCGTCCAGGCGCGGGACCGTGCGTTTTCCGCGACGTTCTACAATGGATCGCGCGACGTGGTCCCGTTCCGCATGCTGCGCACCGGAATGGAGCTCAGCCTTCCTGACAGGCCGACGATTTTCTTCAGGCGCCGCCAGTAGACTGAAATGAGAGGAGTGTTTCGAGTATGTTGAAACGGAGTTTTCGGATCAGTGTGATTGCGGCGCTGTGCATGGTGGCCGCGGGGCTTTCAGCCCAGACCTTTGATGAAGGCTGGGGGGGCATCGCGCCGTCCGTGCAGCCGGGAACCACGCCGGAGCCGTCGGCTCCCGGTGTGGGCGGAGCGCCCGGCACGGGCGTCGGCGTTGCGCCAGCCCCGGCTCCGGCTCCTGCGCCGGGCGCGGGCCAAGCCGGCATCGTGCAGCAGCTGCAGGGCGCCTGGTTCGGCCAGAACGGCGACAAGAAGATGCTGCTCATCTTCCAGGGCAGCACCTGCGGCCTTGCGCTCAACGAAATGCAGACGTACGGCGTCTGGTCGGTGCAGGGAAACCGCATCAACATGTCGTTCCAGAACGGCAAGCAGACCTCGTTCCAGTTCGTTCTGAACGGCAATTCGCTCATTCTGGACGGCACCGTGTACCTCATGCGCCAGCAGATGCCGCAGCAGGGAGCGGGAGTTCCCGGCGGTGGTCCGGGGGTTGCCACGCCTGCGCCCGTGCCTCAGCCTGCACCGCAGCCCGTGCCTCAGCCCGGCATTGCACCGGCCACGATGCTTGAGGGAAGCTGGGTCACCAATCTGCCCAACGGGCAGGGCGTGATGACGTTCCGCGGCAATCAGTACAACTTCACGCTCAACGGCCAGATGGTCGAGGCGGGCACGTTCTCGCTCGGCCCCGGCGTGCTCAACTACACCGTGACCATGGGGCAGTCGATGGGGATGTCCGGCCAGAATAGCATCGTCGTGCAGGGCAGCCAGTTCGTGATGACCAATCCCGCTGGCCAGTCAATAGTCTTCACGCGCTCCGGCGCGCAGAGCGGCCCCGTCGGGCAGCCCGCGCCGGTCGGCATGGCTACGCCCCTTGAAGGACGCTGGGCGCTTGCCGCCAACTCTCGCAACCGCTACCTCATCGCCGTCTATCGCGGCAACATGTGCTATTCGTATTACAACGGCCGTCTCCTCGAGACGTCCCGCTTTGAGTACGCCAACGGGCGCATCGTCTACCACATGCTTACCGGCAGCGCCGCCGGGGCCACGATTACCATGAACTGCACTGTCTCGGGCAATCAGATGGTGACTGAAATTCCGGGGCGACCGCCCGCGCTCTGGGTGCGCCAGTAGCAGACAGGTTCGCGAACCCGCAGGTCCAGAGATGAGCGGGGAGTTGTTTAGGCTCTTTTCGCTGCCTGCGGCCTACGTGCTCGTCTATCGGGTCAAGCCGGGGCAATGAGCGCTCTCTCAGACAGAGCGGAAAGCGGCCGCTCTGCCTGTGCCGCGGGAAATCCCGCATGGCCCGGTGGGCTTGCGGTGAGCAGCGCACCGCTTTTTCGGCTACAGTACGTCCATTTGTGTCCGCCTGGAGCCTTCAAACGTGAAAACGCTCTGCAATTTCATCTCGCGCTGGATGGCCGCGCTTGTTCTCGCGATGGCCGTTGTGGCCGTTTTCGTTCCGGAACCCTTTGCCTCGATTCCGACCAGGGTCATCAATCCGATGCTCGGGCTCATCATGTTCGGCATGGGGCTCACGATCTCGGCCGAGGACTTCCGGGTGGTGTTCAGCCGTCCCCGGGACGTGCTGATCGGGTGCATGGCCCAGTACACGGTGATGCCGCTTGCGGCCTGGGCGATCTCGGTCGGACTGGGACTGCCTAAGGAACTGGCGATCGGCGTCATCCTGGTGGGCTGCTGCCCGGGCGGCACGGCTTCAAACGTCATCACGTACCTCGCAAAGGGCGATCTGGCTCTCTCTGTCGGCATGACGGCCGTCTCGACGCTCATCGCGCCCGTGATGACGCCGCTTCTGGTTCTCGCGCTTGCAGGAACGATGGTCGAAGTCGACACGATCGGGATGCTGCTCAGCATCGTGTACGTGGTGATTGCGCCGATTGCGGCCGGCCTGCTCTGCCAGAAGTTCCTGCCCGCTCTCACGAAAAGCGTCTCGGCCTATCTTCCGGCCTTTTCCTCGATTGTGATCGCGGTGGTTGTGGCCATCGTGGTGTCGCACTCGGCCGCAAGGCTCCTCTCGGGCGGTCTCATCGTGATTGCGGCCGTCGTGCTGCACAACCTCGCTGGACTTGCGGTCGGATACGGCATTGCCCGAGCCTTCGGGATGAACATGCGCAAGTGCGCGGCGCTCAGCATTGAAGTGGGCATGCAGAACTCGGGGCTTGCTTCGGCGCTCGCCGTGGTGCATTTTGCGGCGTTCCCTCTTGCAAGCGTGCCGGGAGCGATCTTCAGCGTCTGGCACAACCTGAGCGGGGCGCTGATCGCCAAGGTCTACGCCGCAAGGAGCGAACGGCTGGACGGCTAGAGGTCTGCAAAGCGCTGTCCTTTGAGCGAAGGGCCCGGGGTGTTCTCCGGGCTTTTCCGTTTCTGCGGATGCATATGGCTTGTGCATCGGCAGAAAATCGCAAGCTGAAAGGATTTGCCTGAGGATCCAAGGTGCTGCTCCTTCCTCAAGGGCGGCGGACCAGGAGCCCCCTTGCGGTGTGCAAGAATTCGCCATTGCGGACCGGAGGGAACGAGTGCCCTCCGATGCTTCTTTTTGTTGGGGAAAATCGTGAATCAATCCTTTGTTACAGCGTTCATCACGCTCTTTCTGATCGTCGATCCGATCGGCAGCATTCCCGCTTTCAACGTTGCGCTCAAGAACGTGCCGCGGGAGCGGATTCGGCTCGTGATCATCCGAGAGTGCTTCTTCGGGTTTGTCCTGCTTGCGCTCTTTGCCTTTGGCGGCAGCGCGTTCATGTCGGTGCTGGGGCTTTCGCAGACCGCGATGACGCTGGGCGGGGCTCTCGTGCTGCTCATCATTGCGCTGCGCATGCTCTTTCCCGGGCGCGCGGGCGTCTACGGGGAGATGGAGGAGGGCGAGCCGTTCATCTTTCCGATCGCCATTCCGATGCTGGCCGGTCCCTCGGCTCTGGCCACGGTGATGCTGCTCGTGAACGGGCAGCCTGCAGGAATCGTCATGTGGGTCGGTGCCATTGCGCTCACGATGGCGCTCTGCGCGCCGATCATCATTTCGGGCGAAGCCATCCAGAGGCGGCTCGGCAAGAAGGTGACAGCAGCGTTCGAGCGCCTGATGGGGCTCATCCTTGCGGTCATGGCCGTGCAGATGTTCCTCACGGGCATCACGGAGTTCGTGATGGCGCTCAGAGCCTGAGAGTCGGCGGACTGACGGGATTTCCCGCATTGGCACACGGCTTGCGCGGAGCCCGGGCAAAGAAAAGCGGCCCTGGGAAGGATCGTCTTCCCGGGGCCGCTTCACGTCCGCTGTCCTGCTGCGTCAGCCTTTCGCCTTTTCTTTGTCGACCACGGGCTTGAGAATGTTGTTCTCGAAGTCGGCAGCCGGAAGCGGACGCGAGAAGTAGTAACCCTGAACGATGTCGCATCCTTCCTTGCGCAGCAGCCTGATCTGCCCCTCGGTCTCCACGCCTTCCGCAACCACGGGCACGTTCAGATACCGGGCTATGTCCACCACGAGATCGACAAGCCTCAGATCCTTCGGGTTGTGCTCGATGTTGCGGATGAAGGCAATGTCCATCTTGAGCACGTCCATCGGCAGGGACGAGAGCATGTTGAGCGATGAGTAGCCTGAGCCGAAATCGTCCATCTCGATCTTGTAGCCCTTGGCGCGCAGCTTGTGAATGACTTCGATCAGCTGTTCGGGGTTGTCGGTGTAGGCCGATTCGGTCACCTCGAGCTTGAGGCAGGAGGTCGAGAGATTGTTCAGCTTCACGATGCCGTCAAGCGTTTCGAACAGATCGGGCGAGAACACGTCCAGACGCGAGAGGTTGACCGAGACCGGAAGAAGCTTTCCGTATTTGTCGCGCCAGGTGGCAATCTGCCGGGCAGCCTCGCGCCAGACGTGGATGTCGAGTTCGCTGATGCGGCCGGTTCTTTCAAAGAGCGGGATGAATTCTCCCGGAGAGATCATTCCCAGTTCGGAATGCTTCCAGCGGACAAGCGCCTCGGCGCTCACCAGCACGGGCTTTTCGCCCTGAATGTTGTACTTTGGCTGGAAGTAGACCTGCAGCTCTCCTCTGGAAATCGCCCTAGTCAGATCGTTGAGCAGACGGTGATCCCGGTTTTCCCGGCTCTCCATCTCGTGATCGTAGAAGGCGATTGCGCTTGTGTAGGATCCCCTGAGCTTGTTGCAGGCGATGCGGGCGCAGTCGAACTGCGCTTCCGGAGTCATGCCGGGCTGCCAGGGCTTCACGCCCATGCGCAGATGGATGCTGGCATGGGGAAAGAGCTTGCTGATGTGCTCCTGGAACTGGTTGACCACCTGGTGCCAGTCCTCCCGCTGCGGGCAGTACAGCATGAAGCGGTCTGCCTCGGGACGGCTGACAATGCCGTTGGAATTGTGCGCGAAAAGCTGGATTGCGGCAGCCACTGCGCGCAGGACCTGATCGCCGAACGCGTGTCCGTGCAGGGAATTGATCGAGTGGAAGCGGTCGATGTCGATGACGACGGCATCCATCGGCTTGTTCTTGTCGCTTTCGAAAATGCGGTTGACGTAAACGAGGAAGTAGTTCCAGCTGTAGAGATTCGTGACGTTGTCGCGCTCGGTTTGCTGAATGAGCTGGCGCTTGGCCGCCGCCGTCTGCATGACTCTTCTGTGATCCCTGTAGATCAGCACGCCGGCGCAGACCAGGAACATCGCCAGGGCGAAGAGGGTGTTGAGGGTGTTGGTGCTGATGATCTCGTCGGCCTGGTCGGCAAGGAACTTCACGCGCAGTGCGCCGTCGCCCAGAAGATCCAGACCCGGATGCGCCTGATGGAATTCAAGAATCGCGGCCATAGCCTTGGTGGTCGTGGCCTCGGTCTCTCGGGTCGCCCACATCAGGCTCGCAAAGAGCACGAGCATCATGAGCGAGATCCAGACGATCACGCTCTTGCCGTATTGCTGCGTATGGTGCCGTCTGACCAGAACGCTGAAGTAGAACATTCCAAGCAGCGCCCACACGATGAATAGGGCATACGACTCGGTCTCCATTGCGTGGAAGGGGAGGAATCCCGGCACGAGAAGCAAAAGCATGATGAGAGTCGTCAGCACCATGCCTACGGCGCCTGTGAACTTCTCACGCTTGAGGTTGTTGCGCTTGGCGTCCACGTACACGCCGTTGGAGATCAGCCAGTAGGTGATGGTTGCGCCGAGCGTGGTGACATCCACGATCCAGCTGATGGCGGTTCTGCCGATGAACGGAATCAGCACGCATGTGACGAGGATCGCATAGATCGCACGGTTGGGAATGTGCTTGTCATTGAGATGGCTGAGCGTTGCGGGGGCATCGCCCTCGCGTCCTGCGGCATAGAGCAGGCGGCTCAGAGCGAGGAGATTGGCTATGAGGCTCGTGAGGATCACGCTGAAAAGCGAGAGCATCAGAATCACAACGCCTGACAGGCCAAGGTAGTGGTACGCCGCGTAGAAGGCGGGGACGGCCTTGATGCCTTCCAGGTTTCCCATGTCCTTGATGTAGGCAATCCAGCTGCCGTACTCCTCGGGATATGCGGAAATCGAAAGGAAGGAAACGAGGATGTAGAGCGCCGTGGTTACGATGATGGAGCAGGTGAGGACCCCCCGCACCTTCTTGATCGGGAAGTTGTATTCCTCTGAAAAGTGCGCGATGTTTTCAAAGCCGATGAACGCCCACGGAGAGATGGCTGCAATGCGCACGACAAGAGAAAACTCGCTGGATCCGCTTGTAAAGTACGGCTCGTAGTCAAATGACTTGCCATGCATGAACATCGCCGTCAGGGCGCAGAACGCAAAGCCGCCGATGAATGTCAGGGCGGCGATGGACATGATGCGGTTTGTCGCGCGGGAGCTGTTGGCGCATAGGATGCCGATGACAAGAATCGCGGCGATCGACAGGAACGCTTCGCCGAACCAGACTTCGTAGTCAAAGATCGTGTAATGGAATCCGGTCTGGAAGATCCTTCCGAGGAAGAACCGGAAGAACAGCGGCACCGCCGTGATGTTGGCCCAGAGAATGGATATGTACGCGAGGAGCACGAACCAGAATGCGATGAAGCCGAGGTCGTTGCCGCCCACCTGCTTTTGGAAGGTGTACACGCCGCCCGCATTGGGCGAGCGCTGAATCATGTACTGAAGATTCCATCCGATCAGAAAGACAATGGCCATCCCGATCAGCAGACCGAGGCAAGTTCCGATGGAGCCGGATTTTTGCAGGAACGAGCTGCAGGTAACGATGAAGGATCCCCAGCCGATGCTGGCGCCGATGGAGAAGGCGAAGATTCCGAGCGGAGAGAAAGCTTTTCTCAAACCGCCGGCCTGAACGTTTGTGTTGCTCATATGACTATTTCAGGAAACAGTGTCAGATCATTGTATCCCTTTGCCTTGGAAGGAGCCGCTTAAGGCGCTCGCCTCAGGGAAAAAGACACACGCAACCAGGCCTCGCAATAACTAATGGACATATCTTAGCCTCTTTACAGATCTTGCCCGTAAAGCCGTCGGTTTTAACCGATGGATATAAGGGCAAGAGCCGCAGGCTCTTTGTTCTGTAATA
>ODAI014397520.1_pt1 | contig 14004 bp, 9 predicted proteins | sample 1539321 | NCBI WGS metagenome assembly ODAI01 (sample SAMN02144231, study PRJEB22623) | gut metagenome | biome: sheep rumen | host: Ovis aries | place: New Zealand
GTTTCCTCTATCGCTATGGATACTTCACCCAGACACTCTCGATGGGTGGTCAGCAGATTGCCAACTACGAGTCTCGGAACTTCGGTAGCCTGCCCATTGAACAGCAACTGAACGCTGACGGCACCCCCATGGTGGTCGACGTTCCCTATCTGGACTACTTCGTTCATGCCTATGTTTGGCGCGTGAACGTTGGTCGCATCAAGCTCTACCTGCTTGACACAGACAATGAGATGAACTCTGAGTTCGACCGCAGCATAACCCACGCACTCTATGGTGGCGACTGGGAGAACCGTTTGAAGCAGGAAATCCTGCTCGGTATCGGTGGTGTGCTGACCCTGAAGAAACTGGGCATCCAGAAGGATGTTTACCATTGCAACGAGGGGCATGCAGCCCTGTGCAATGTACAGCGTCTAGTCGACTTCGTGCAGGAGGGCATGACCTTCACCCAGGCTCTGGAACTGGTTCGTGCCTCTTCGCTCTATACCGTTCACACTCCCGTGCCTGCCGGTCACGACTATTTCGATGAGGGTCTCTTCTCGAAGTATATGCGTGGCTATGCCGATATGTTGGGTCTCTCTTGGGACGAGTTTATCGGCATGGGTCGCATGAATCCCGACGATCATGGCGAACGCTTCTGCATGTCCACCTTCGCCTGCAACACTTCGCAGGAGGTGAATGGCGTAAGCTGGCTCCACGGTGAAGTATCTAAGAAGATGTTCTCTGGCATCTGGCAGGGCTACTATCCCGAGGAAAGCCATGTTGGCTATGTCACCAATGGTGTGCATTTCCCCACCTGGTGTGCTAATGAATGGCGCAAGCTCTATCGCAAGCACTTCGACGAGAACCATCTCGCCGATCAGTCGAACGAGAAGATTTGGGAGGCCATTTACAACGTTAGCGACGAAGAAGTTTGGGAGACTCGCATGCAGCTGAAGCGCAAGCTTGTCGACTACATCCGCGAGCAGTTCCGCGAGAACTGGCTCAAGAATCAGGGTGACCCCTCGCGCGTAGTAAGCCTCATGGAGAAGATCAATCCCAATGCACTGCTCATTGGTTTCGGTCGCCGCTTCGCTACCTACAAGCGTGCTCACCTCCTCTTTACCGACCTGGATCGTCTGGCCAAGATTGTTAACAACCCCAACTATCCTGTCCAGTTCCTCTACACTGGTAAGGCTCACCCCGCCGATGGTGCTGGTCAGGGACTGATCAAGCGCATCTACGAAATCAGTCAGCGTCCTGAGTTCCTGGGTAAGATTATTTTCCTGGAGAACTACGACATGCAGTTGGCCCGTCGCCTCGTCAGTGGTGTCGACATCTGGATGAACACCCCGACGCGTCCTCTGGAGGCCAGCGGTACCAGTGGTGAAAAGGCTCTGATGAATGGTGTCGTAAACCTGTCGGTGAAGGACGGCTGGTGGCTCGAAGGCTATCGCGAAGGTGCCGGTTGGGCTCTTACCGAAAAGCGCACCTACCAGAATCAGGCTTATCAGGATCAGCTTGATGCTGCCACCATTTATTCTATGCTCGAGAACGAAATCATGCCCCTCTACTATGCCCGCAACAAGAAGGGCTATTCTACGGGCTGGATACAGGTCATCAAGAACTCGATTGCCCGCATCGCTCCTCACTACACCATGAAGCGCCAGCTGGACGACTACTATTCGAAGTTCTACAACAAGTTGCGCGACCGCAGCAACCTGCTGCGCAAGAACAACTGTCAGTTGGCTAAGGAGATTGCCAACTGGAAGGAGACGGTAGTGGAACATTGGGATCAAATCCGTGTTGTCAGCATGGATAAGCCCGAAGACCTTGTTATGGGTCTGCCCAAGGTTGGTGAACACTACAACATCCGCATCGTGCTCGACGAGGCTGGACTGGAGGATGCCGTCGGTATCGAATTGGTAACCCTTACCACCGACAAGGAAGGCGTAGATCACATCTACTCTGTAGAGCCCTTCAAGGTAACCTCTCACGATGGTTCGCTCTATACCTTTGAGCTGAAGCACATCCTGAACAATGCCGGTTCGTTCAAGGTTGGCTACCGCATGTTCCCCAAGAACGACAACCTGCCTCATCGTCAGGACTTCTGCTACGTTCGCTGGTTGTAATACCCAAGTGGCAATGCCGTGAAACGTATTCTCACACTCGTCATACTGGTGACGCTCGCCCTGCATGCAGGTGCGAAGCGCCACCAGTTGCGTCGTGGGGGGCAATTGCTGGCCTACGACCTGCGATTTGATCCGAGTCGTATAACAGAAGATATGCCCGAGGGTCTCAAGGAACTGCTGCGTGTCTATCAAAGCCGTCCGCGCTATGCCAATAGGCAGCAGGGTAGGGCGGTTGAACCGCTTCTGCAAAGCGTGCGTCACCAGAGCGACCCTTTCAATCGGTCTTGCCCATATTATATTGATGATGAAGGAAAAGTAAGTCAGGAACGCTGCATCTCGGGCTGTGTGGCAACGTGCATCGAGCAGGTCCTTACCTACTATCGATACCCAGAGGCACTCATTGACACACTCCATGGTTGGTCAACCGACCACTACACCATTCCCGACGTTATGCCCGGAACGCCCATTGATTGGGACAACATTCTCTACGATTACCGTCAGGGATACACCGATGAACAGGCACAAGCCGTAAGCGACTTGACCTACTATTGCGGTGTAGCCGTTCACATGAATTGGGGATTGTCGAGCAGCAGTGCCAGTCTGGGACGTGGGTTTGACCCCTTGTGGCGTGCCTTTGACTACAAGACCATAGCATTCATTTCGCGGGCTATGTACGGCACCACCCGATGGAATGCTATGCTGCGTAACGAACTTGAGCAAGGGCGTCCCGTTTGCTATACGGGGCACAACATTGCCCTAAGCGGACATGCCTTCAATATCGACGGCGTTGACGAAGAGGGATACTATCATGTCAACTGGGGTTACGGAGGAGATTACGATGGCTACTTCGATCTCGACTACCTCAATCCGTTTGAGAAATACTCTGATGCTACGGACTTGGGACAGAACGAAGGCCTGTTCTCTAACCAGACGGCTATGTTCATGCACCCCGAAGATTTTGTTATCGATGTTTACGACACCCTCCGAAGCGAAGATGCTTTTGCAGGGGTGCGTGTCGATAATATCACCTTCCGTCGCCAACCCGATACACAAGGTTTTGTCGTTGCCGACTTTGCAATGACCAACATTACCAATGATAGCTTGAACTTCACCTTTGAAGTGCTCACCTATCTGCCAACCGATACGGCCATCTTCCAGCAAGCCGACTATGTAGCCCTTTCCGCTGTCAACCTGGCTCCTGGCGAGTCCCGAACTTGGCCAGTCTATTGCCAGTTCGTGGAAACGGGTGAACGCATTCTTTCCTTCTCGGCTGACGACGAGACTTTGCCCTATCAGATGCCTGTCAATATCATTCCGGGCACATCGCCCGTTCTGCAATTCGGCGACATTGATTATCGGCTCATTCGTTATGGTGACAATCTTGTGGCAGAGTTTTCTCACGATGTCAGCAATAATGCTTCGGCCGGATATTCCGGCAATCTCATCACCTACTGTCTCTTCCCTGAGGACTCCGAGATTGATGAGCGCCATTGGCGGATTCTGTCTCTTGCAGCCGGGACGACGGAGCGAGAAATAGTCCGTTTCCAGCATCTGAACGACGGACAAAGGTATACCTTGAAGATTCGCTGCCCCTGGGAGGTTCAGCGTGAGGTTTCCTTTGTGGCTCGTTTCGACGATGCAGTCGACGGCATAGGGGAAGTGAATTCGGGAGAAACAGATAGGTTGCGAGATAGGGCGAGTGCCGTTTACGACCTTTCTGGCCGCCAGATGGTTAATGGTAATTATCCCTCATCCTCAGTTCGCCCGAAAGGAATCTATGTGAAACACGGGAAGAAAATATTGATTCCATGAATCCGGAAACTCTCATCCATAAATATTATGCCGACCAACCCGAGTTGGAACAGATATTGCTAACCCACAGTCGTCAGGTGGCTGACCTGTGCATGCAGATTTGTGATGCTCACCCCGAGTTGGGCCTCGACCGGCAATTTCTTTATGAGGCAGCCATGCTTCACGATATAGGCATTTTGCGAACCGATGCTCCTGGCATCCAGTGCTTTGGCACCGAACACTACATCCGTCACGGTTTGATTGGCGGAGCCATTCTCCGGGCTGAGGGCCTTCCGCGCCATGCTCGCGTGGCAGAACGCCACACTGGCACAGGACTGACGCCGGAAGCTATACAACGCCAGAATTTGCCTCTTCCACTGCAGGACTATTCGCCTGAAACCCTTGAGGAACAAGTTGTCTGCTATGCCGACAAATTTTTCTCGAAGACCAAGCTTCAGCAACAGAAGTCGTACGAACGTGTATTGCAAGGTCTTGATTGGTTTGGCGAAGAAGGTGTCAGACGTTTCCGACATTGGCACGAAATGTTCTCCGTTTAGGGTTATTTCACACTTTATATAGCCCTTTATTCACTAAAAAATGCTATCTTTGCACTCGCAAAGATTAGTAACCGAGTTGAAGACAAGAATATTTACAACGATTCTTATGGCTGGCATGCTCTGCATGCTCACCTTTGCCGTTGTACCCCATCGCTTCTGGAACGAACGATTCACCCAGGCGGATGAGCCTGATAGCGTGCAGGGTATCGATACAGCGAAAGCCGTGACCGACTCGATTCTCAAGAAACTGGCTCCACTCGATTCCCTATCAATAGATTCCATCGTCGGCGACTCGCTTTCGCTTGATTCTGTCCGCAAGGTTCTTGCTGACAGCAGTGTAGCCAGCCACAAGCAACTGACGGTGGACAGCGTCCTTGCTACCTTCAATGAGGACAGCATCCTCAACATGCTGCAGGCCGGTCGTGTTCTGGAGGTGGCGCCCGATTCATCGAAGATGGACACCGTACGACGCGATACCTTGAAGGTGAGTAAGAGTGCACTCGACGATCCCGTGCAGTACACAGCCAAGGACAGTATCACCTTCGACTATGGACGTTCCATTGCCAACCTGTATGGCGACAGCAAGATTAACTATCAGAACTTGGAGCTGCAGGCCGACTACATATCCATGAACACCGACAGCAGCATAGTGCACGCTATGGGGCGGAGTGATTCTACTGGAACCGTCAAGGGTAAGCCGGTCTTCAAACAGGGAAGCGACCAGTATGAGCCGGACAGCATTAGCTACAACTTCAAGTCGCAGAAGGCTTTCATCTCTAACGTCTATACCGAGCAGGGCGAAGGCTTCCTGATAAGTAAGGATTCTAAGCGCGACTCCCTGGGTACCATGTATCTGAAGGGTGGTATGTACACCACATGCGATGCCAAGCATCCTCATTTCTACCTCCAACTCACCCGTGCAAAGGTTCGCCCGGGCAAGGACGTCGTCTTCGGGCCTGCTTATCTGGTGGTGGAGGATGTCCCTTTGCCATTGGCCATCCCTTATGGTTTCTTCCCCTTCAGTTCCAAGTATTCCAGTGGTTTCATCATGCCTACGTTTGGCGACGAGACACGACGCGGATTCTATATACGCGAGGGTGGCTACTACTTTGCCATAAGCGACTATGCCGACCTGAAGCTTCTGGGTGAAATATACACCAAGGGTTCTTGGGGACTATCTGCCACCAGTACGTACCGCAAGCGTTACCGCTTCAGTGGCAATCTCTTCCTTAGTTATCAGCTGACCAAGGATGGCGAAAAGAACATGCCCGACTACTCCGTATCCAAGTCGTTCAAGATAACCTGGAGCCACCGACAGGATGCCAAGGCCAACCCGACTCAATCGTTTTCGGCCAGTGTCAATTTCGCTACCTCGAGTTACGAGCGCAACAACCTGACTTCGATGTACAACCCCGAAAGTTATACCCAGAGCACGCGAACCAGTTCTGTGTCGTATTCGAAGACTTTCAGCAATATCGGCCTCACCCTGTCCGGAACGTTCAATCTGTCGCAGAACATGCGCGACTCCAGTATTTCTGTCACCCTACCTTCGCTGAATATCAGTCTCTCGCGTTTCTATCCTTTCAAACGCAAGAAAGCTGTTGGCAAGGAACGTTGGTACGAGAAGATAGCGGCCAGTTACACCGGTACGATTTCGAACAGCATTTCCACGAAGGAGAACCGTCTCTTTAAGTCCAATTTGATTAAGGACTGGCGCAATGGTATGCGTCATCAGGTTCCCATCAGTGCCTCGTTTGCCCTGTTCAATTATGTCAATGTCACCCCCTCGTTCAACTTCACAGATCGCATGTACACTTACAAGGTTAAGCAGTCGTGGGACAGCGAGGCAGGTCAATTGCAGCGCGATACGGTGTATGGTTTCCACAACGTCTACAACTATAACATGAGTCTGTCAGCCAACACCAAACTCTATGGTATGTACAATCCCTTACCTTGGTTTGGCGGCAAGAAGATTCAGGCCATCCGTCACGTCTTTACTCCCACGATTAGTTTCTCCTACGCTCCTGATTTCAGCAAGCCTCGCTATGGTTTTTGGGATACTTACGTGCGCACCGATGCCGACGGCAATGTCTCCACCGTGGCCTATTCGCCCTATGCAGGCTCGCTCTACGGAACAGCCCCTCAGGGTATGACCGGCAGTGTCAGCCTCGACATATCGAACAATATTGAAATGAAGGTCTACAAAGGAGCCGACCGCGATTCTACAAAGAAAATCAGTATCATCGACGAACTGGGCGCCAGTATGTCATACAATATGGCGGCCAAGTCGCGTCCTTGGAGCGACCTCTCCATGCGCGTCCGCCTGAAGTTGACCAAACGCTATACGTTCTCCATGAACGCTATTTTTGCCACCTATGCCTACGGCATCAACGAGAACGGAAGCGTCTACATCAGCGATCGCACAGAATGGTCGCAGGGGCGATTCGGCCGATTCCAAGGTATGTCGCAAAACCTCTCCTATACACTCAATAACGAGACCTTTAAGAAGCTGTTTGGCAAGAAAGACGACAAAGACAAAAACAAAGGAAGTTTTGGCGATGAAGAAGATGAAGACGAGGGGGATGAGGAAGAAACCGACCCGGAGGCACAGAATGTAGACCCCGACCGTGCCAAAGCCCGCCAGATGTCGGCCGGCAAGAACGGAGGGCTGGACGAGGACGGCTACGTCAAGTTCGCCATCCCATGGAGTCTCAGTATCAGTTATGGTATATCGATGCGTGAGAATACTGGCGGAAAGTTCAATACCAACCGCATGCGCTATGGCTATAAGTTTACCCATACGCTCAACTTCTCTGGTAATATCCGATTGGCGCAAGGGTGGGCCATCAATTTCAGCAGTGGTTACGACTTCAACTACAAGAAACTCTCCATGACCACCGCTTCAGTAAATCGCGACCTCCACTGCTTCACAATGGGTTGCTCTATGGTTATAGCCCCATATCGTTCCTACAACTTCACCTTTGCCTGTCAAGCTGGCACCCTGGCCGATGTGTTGCGCTGGAAGAAGCAGTCGAGCTACTCCAGCAACATCGACTGGTACTAAAAAGTTCCCAGGCCTCGACTTCTCGGTTTATTCTATAGTTGCTTCGTCCAGAGGTCGATGTATTTTCGGGCTATCTTTATGTGGTCGTGATGCCGCCTGATGTATTCCACATTTTCTGCCGACAGCCGTTCCAACTCGCTGCTTCCAGCTTGTATCAGGCGTTTATCAATTTGTTCGCAGATGTCTTCCTCTGTAGGACGAACGTTGATGATGGGCCTAAGCGTGGGCTCCTGCATCAGCTGATACTGCTCTTCCTCGCCGCCACCCACCAGTATCAGACCTTTTGACATGGCCAAAAGACCGTTCATGGCTGGCGTGTAACTATATAGTTGATCAAGCAATACGTCGCTGTGGTTCATCAGATTTTGATAGATGGGGAAGGGTACACTTTCGGTCTTGACAATCTCCATTTGTTCAGGGTATTGCAGCTTTAGCCGTTGCAGTGCACGAAGCATGACATCCGTTCCCTTGTATTCAGAACGTTCACGTTGAACACCGATAAAGAAGCGTATGCCGTCATATTCATGATGCGGCTCCTTCGGTGTGGTCTTGTCCAGATTGATGGGGAAGGGGATGAAGTGCAACTTCCCTTCATACTTTGGCTTGCAGCAAATGTAGTTTTCGTACAGGGCAGCAACAATGCCGTCGCAGTCGTCGGCAATGCGGTCGAAGAGTTTCCCTTTCGCTCCGTGTAGCCAGGTGGCCTCCATTTCCTCGGTAAAAGCGTTGTGTCTACGTTTCCCATTGACGTAGAAGTCGCTATAGAGGAAGGTCTCGGGCTTCAGTCCTTCTTCCACCCACGGCTTGTCGATGCCGAAACTGCCCATGAACATGCGTCCGTTCTGACGCCGCAGCCATCGGTAGAAGGGCATGATGCGTTCAGCCTTGAGATCCAGAAATACGGGATTGATGAGTTGCACGATGTCGTAGCCCTTCAACGTGGGCCAAAGCCGAACGGCTTCCATCATATACTTTATGCCTCCCCATTTGCCGGATGAGCGGATAAGGTCTATGTCGCGTGGATAATTTTTCCAGGAATCCCCATCGCTCAATACGGTGACCTTGTGCCCCAAGGCTCTCAGTCCTTCGGCCAGTGTAGCATGCACGTTGCTGTATTCTCCGACAAGTAAAATCTTCATATTTTCAATTAACTTCTCTACAAATGTACGAATTTATTTCGATTCGCCCAATTTATTGCAATAATACGTAGGCATCTTATGGGAAAAATGAATTTTCTATGTTCAAATTAGCATTTGTATGACTATTTTGTTGTATTTTTGCAATATCAATACAGTAACGGAGGTATGATACTTGAAATCCTGATCAGTACGATAGACGCGGGAATAGATAAGATAAAAGCTCATTTGTTACCCGTTCGTCCCGACGTGCGCTATCTGATTTCGTGGCAATATACGGGTTCGCGTCCTGAAGTCCCTGACTGGATAAGAGAACGCACGGATGTCACGCTTGTGCAACTGGCAGGAAGAGGACTTTGTCGCAATCGTAATCATGCCTTGAATCATGCCGTCGGCGACATATTGAAGATTTCGGATGATGATGAGTGCTGGGAAAACTACATGTTTGATAGCATCCTTGAGGTTTATGACCAGCATCCAGAATACGATATCGTGCATTTCCAAATAGAAGGAATCGGAAAGACTTATCCTTCGTCGTGGGTAAGTTCCTGTGAAATCACCATGCGGCGTTCAAGTCTTGGAACATTAAGGTTTGATGAACGATTTGGCTTGGGCAGTGAGTATCTCATGGGTGGTGAAGAGGATGTCTTTATGCACGATGCCCGCTTGAGGGGGCTGAACGTTCAATACCTTCCCTATGTCGTGTGCCATATTACAGGAACAACCACGGGCCATCAGTATTGGAATCCCCGATTGATGCGTTCCAAGGGTGCTGTCTTCTATTACACGCGAGGCCTGGGGTATGCGCTCTACAAGTCGGCACGTGAATCTGTGGGGTGGATGGTGCGTCGGCGTATGAATCCATTCAAAACCTTCTACAATATGTGGTGTGGCATAAACTATGTACGTTCATGGCAACAGTAAGTATCATCATACCTGTCCGAAACAGGGCGAAGTACCTGCCTCGTCTGTTCCGTTCGCTAACTGCGCTTACCTACAGAGACGTAGAGATTGTGCTGGTTGACAACGGCTCAAGCGATGCGTCGCTGAGCATGTGTCATGCCTTTGCACAAGAGGCTCCGATGCATGTCACAGTGCTCGAAGAGCCACGTTGTGGCGCCTGTCAGGCACGTAACATGGGATTGGAATATTGCAGTTCGGAGTGGGTCTATTTCTTCGATTGTGATGATGAACTTTCACCTGCGTTTATCGAAGATGTTCTGTCGAATGCATCCAATGCTGACATGGTAGCCATACCCACGAAAGAGGATGTAGGCGGACAGGTTCGGCAGCGTAGTTTCCGTCCCTCTCCGTCTGTTGCAAGCCAGATACTGTCTTCAACGCTCAACACCTCTGGCATGTTCTTCCGTACGGCATTCCTGCGTAAGATAGGGGGGTGGGATGAAAGTCTCGGGGTATGGCAGGATTGGGAACTTGGCATTCGTGCATTGCTTTGTAAGCCCAATATCTGCTGGCTTCCGAAAAAAGCCTATCACAGGATTTATGTTCACCCCGATAGCATTACGGGTGCATCGATGGCAAGTAATTTGGCGCATAGGTTGCATACGTTGGACGTGGTTGAACATGAGATTGCCACAGCGAGTGCACGACGTGCTTTGTACTTCCGTTATGCCATATTGAATGGTATGCTCCGGCGTGAAGGTTCTGCGATGAGAGCGAAATACATTTCGGCGACTTGGCCCTGCCGCCTTTTAGGTCGCCTTTTGGAACTATACACCGCAATGGGTGGAAGAGGTGCGTGGCGAATTGCACTGATGTTTGTTGCCGTCAACGAATCTATCGCTATAGGTCCAGAATGATTTTTTCTCTCCTTTCATTTCCTACTTCGCGATTATTTCATTACTTTTGCAGAAAATTTACTGCATATGTTTTCAGGAATCGTAGAAGAAACGGCCCGAGTGGTGGCCATCGAGAAGGAATTGGACAACTTGCACTTCACCCTGACGTGCTCGTTTGTCGGAGAGTTGAAAATCGACCAGAGCGTATCGCATAACGGTGTGTGTCTTACCGTTGTACGACTGACGGATGAAACCTATACCGTAACAGCCATGCGAGAGACTTTGGAGCGCTCTAACCTGGGTCTGCTGAAGGTGGGCGATGAGGTGAATGTGGAACGTTCGATGATGATGAATGGACGGTTGGACGGACATATCGTGCAAGGGCATGTCGACACTACGGCATGTTGCATCTCTGTTGAAGACCAGCAGGGCTCGTATGTCTTCCGCTTTCGCTATGAGGCTTCGCCCGAGATGGCCCGCCGCGGATATGTGACGGTAGACAAGGGCAGTGTGACCGTGAATGGCGTCAGCCTTACGGTTTGCCGGCCTACTGACGACGAGTTTGAGGTGTGCATCATCCCCTATACCTACGAGAACACCAATTTTCATGACATACACGTCGGTTCTGTGGTGAATCTGGAGTTTGACATCATAGGCAAGTACTTGAGTCGCATGATGCAGTTTGCCCATGATTGATACAATAGTTTTCGATCTCGACGGTACACTCACCGACACACTGCAGGACTTGGCCAACAGCGTCAACTATGCCTTGCGCCAAATGGGTTGGCCAGAACGTACCTTAGACGAGATACGCCGCTTCGTTGGAAATGGCGTTCATAAGCTGATAGAACGAGCTGTTCCAGAATGCGTTAGCGGAGATTTGTTGGAACAATGCTTTAAGTGCTTTCGGGCGCACTATCTTGTCCATTGTCAAGATACTACTTGCCTTTATCCCGGTGTGGCCGAGATGCTTCAGAACGTCCGTGAGGCAGGGTTCCGTACGGCCATTGTCAGCAACAAATTGCAGGCAGGCGTCGACGAACTCTATGCTGCGTATTTCACTGGCGTGGTGGATGTGGCCATCGGGCAGCGCAAGGGCGTATCTTTGAAACCTGCACCGGATATGGTCAGTTTGGCGTTGGAGGCATTGGGTGCAGCTCCTGAGAATGCAGTATATGTAGGCGACAGTGAAGTCGATGTGCAGACGGCTCGCAACAGCGGCCTGCCCTGCATATCCGTACTTTGGGGCTTTCGCGACAAACGGCAACTTGTAGAAGCCGGAGCCACACATTTTATTCAGTCGCCATCGGAGCTTTTGGGCGTCATTGGCCACGTCTGCGCCGAATAATCGGTTCGTATGATCCGGTTTTATCATAAAAATGAGCATATAGCCCTTATAATCGCGGCCGAAATTTTGCCATGTCGTTAATATTTATTAACTTTACGCCCGTTTAAGAAACATTATTCATTTTTTTTAACAATATGACAAAAGTAATCAAATTACGTAAGGGCCTTGATGTCAACCTGAAGGGTAAGCCTGCGGATGAGATTGCCCAAGTGAAATGTCCGGGTGAGTATGCACTCCAGCCCGACGATTTCACTGGCCTCAAACCAAAGGTTGTTGTGAAGGAAGGTGACAAGGTTCTTGCTGGTGATGCCTTGTTTGTCGACAAGTTGCATCCCGAAGTGAAGTTTACGTCGCCTGTCAGTGGCGTTGTCAGTCTTGTAGAGCGTGGCGACCGCCGCAAACTGCTCTCCGTTCGTGTGAAGTGCGACGAGAAGCAGGAGGCACGCGAGTTCGACGTGAAGCAGGATGTGAAGGCTCTGCTGTTGGAGAGCGGTTTGTTCGGATTCTTCCGCAGCCGTCCCTACGACGTTGTGGCTAACCCTGAAGACAAGCCCAAAGCAATCTTTGTCAGTGCGTTCAACTCTATGCCCCTGAGTCAGGATTTCGAAGTTGTCCTGAAGGGTCAGGAGAAGGAGTTCCAGGCAGGTCTGTCCGCATTGGCTAAGTTGGCTAAGGTGCATCTGGGTGTTAGTGCAAAGCAGACAGCCAATGCCCTGCTGCAGGCCAAGGATTGCGAAGTGACCATTTTCGATGGTCCTGCTCCTGCTGGAAACGTCGGCGTGCAGATTAATCACGTTAGCCCCATCAACAAGGGCGAAGTGGTGTGGACCCTTGGTGCCGAGGAGGTTATCTTTGTGGGCCGTCTGATGCTGACAGGCAAGGTGGATTTTACCCGCACCATCGCTTTGGCAGGCAGCGAAGTGAAGTTCCCCAAGTACTACAAGGTAGTGGTCGGCCAGAAGCTGACAACTTTGCTCGAAGGCCAGATTGAGGACAACGGCTACCACGTACGCATCATCGACGGCAACGTCATGACCGGTCTCAAGACCACCGAGGAAGGTTTCCTGGGAGCCCATCGCACAGAGGTGAATGTCATCCCCGAGGGCGACGACAATGCCGAGATGCTGGGTTGGATAATGCCTCGCTTCAACGAGTTCTCCGCCAGCCGCAGCTATTGCTCATGGCTCTTCGGTAAGAAGAAGGAGTACAAGCTGGATGCCCGCATCAAGGGTGGTGAGCGCCACATGATTTTCTCAGGTGAGTATGACCGTGTGTTCCCGATGGACATCTTTGCCGGTTACCTCATCAAGGCCATCATCACTGGCGACATCGACCGGCAGGAGGCTCTGGGCATCTACGAGGTGGCTCCCGAGGACTTCGCCATCGCCGAGTTTGTAGATTCTTCGAAGTTGGAACTCCAGCGCATCGTTCGCGAAGGCCTGGATATCTTGAGAAAGGAAAATGCGTAAGGACCTTAATGTCCTTTAAGTCCTTAGGGACCTTAAAGACCTTATAATTATAAAATAACAAAAATGAATGCTTTAAGAAATTATCTGGATAAGATAAAGCCGAACTTCGAGGAGGGAGGCAAACTTCACGCATTCCAGAGCCTGTTCGACGGATTGGAGACTTTTGCCTTCGTGCCCCGTACGACCAGCCGCGTCGGAAGTGTGAACATTCATGATGCTGTCGACAGCAAGCGCCTCATCAGCTTTGTCATCATTGCACTGCTGCCCGCTCTGTTCTTCGGCATGTACAATGTGGGTTATCAGAATGCCTTGGCTGCCGGCCAACTCGGTCAGGCCACCTTCTGGGGCATGTTCTGGTACGGCTTTCTGGCCGTTCTGCCCAAGATTATCGTTTCGTATGTAGTGGGTCTGGGCATCGAGTTCACTGTTGCCCAGTGGAAGCACGAGGAGATTCAGGAAGGTTTCCTGGCTTCGGGTATCCTCATCCCCATGATTGTGCCTGTCACCACACCCCTGTGGATGTTGGCCATCGCCGTTGCCTTCAGTGTCATCCTGGCCAAGGAAATCTTCGGCGGAACGGGTATGAACATCTTCAACCCCGCGCTCGTAACGCGCGCGTTCCTCTTCTTCTCTTACCCCTCAGTGATGACGGGCGACAGCACCGTATGGGTCAATCAGCAGAGCATCCTCGGCTTGGGCTTCACCGCTCCCGAGGCTTATACTGCTGCCACA
>ODAI011328953.1_pt1 | contig 14003 bp, 14 predicted proteins | sample 1539321 | NCBI WGS metagenome assembly ODAI01 (sample SAMN02144231, study PRJEB22623) | gut metagenome | biome: sheep rumen | host: Ovis aries | place: New Zealand
ATCCTAATCCACTGCAATCATATCCCATTAGTATATGGCACATGGTAGTGTTGCCTGTTATAATAATCGTTCTAATAGCAGAAAGATATGTCCCATTATCAGTACACATCTCGTTAATCCCTGACACCACATCTTCTACTATACATTTCCTAAGGTCTTCTAATCTGCCAGAGGATGCCATATTAATTCTTGATATTACATCAGCACCATACTTGCGCTGGGAATTCACCCTGCTGCTTGTTGCAACCAACCTGTTAGTTTCATAATCTACCAGCGCAAATACTATAGTAGTTGTTCCTATATCAATTGCAACATTATAACTCTTAGACGTACTTAAAGAGGATTCATTATCACTAGCAGATTCTCCCCTTGCCTTATCTTCTGCAAATCCTTCCTCAATCTTCATATCAGGGTCTAACATATAATTATTAACCTGAATAGTCAGATTGTCGTAGTTAAGAAGCCAATCCTTGGTAGTCTTGCAGGCAAGCTTCTTCTCATCAGAAGATACTGAATCAATTTCCTTAATTACAATATCACATTTGCCACATATACCCATTCTGCCACAGTTAGCAGCAATGTATATGCCCTCATTCATAAGAATGTCCACAAGATTATCAGGACTATCATTATTAACTTGTATCTTCTTCAATTTGTCTTCAAGTAGTATGGTAAGATTCATATTAATTAGGAATTAATCCACTCAATAGCTTTCGATGCGTTTTCTAAAGAGACTCTGCTGCCGCCCTTATTAACTAAGTCAAGCATATCCTGCTCGCCAGCGCTAATATTCTCCTTGCCTCCAAAGTCCTTATTGAACTTCTTCTTAATCACCTTCATGATGGTCTTATCAGCACCGCTTACCTTGTCCCATTCGAATCCACCCTGTAGATAGAAGAACTGCTGATTATTAGGAATCTTGTTATGCTCCTTAATATCATTGTCAGTAGCTCCCATAGGTGCCATACCAACAGCGCACACACCACGAACATCGAAGGATTTTATGGCAGTCTTGTATCCTTTGATTCCGCTGCCCATAATCCAGCCTATAAATAAGACTTTTGAGCTGCTATTTAAAGCTGTTTTAGCAGCATCTAACTCGTATGCTTTAACACCTGTTTCCTTTTCCATTATTTGCGCATATTCCTTGCCGTGTCCGGCCTTAGAATTGTATACAATTGCGTCTATTTTAGCCATTATTACATTCCCTCCTTACGACATATTATATCATATATAGCATCAGCTGTAAGATGTATTTGTTCTTCTCTCGTAACTGTAGGATTACCATCACCTCTCTGCAATCCATAGTCTCCAAAGTAGGAATGACACCCTCCGGGAATCACCACCTCAACAGTATCAGAACCAAGATTCTTCCTATTATCCTCATATCTGTCATGTCTCATTACCTTATCTTCACTGCCGTATACAGAGAGCACCTTAAGACCTTTATCTGACAGATTATAAGTAGAATAAGCCCCCAGAAGAATCACTCCTTTAATCAAGTCATAATTCTTATTTGCAAAGCCGGAAGCAATAGCACCTCCGAGTGAGTGTCCCATTATATACCAGTCCGACACCTTCGGATATTCTATTATAACGTCCTTGGCAATATCACCGTCAAAGAAAGCCAGATTATAAGGCATTTCAACAAGCACACACAAGATTCCTCTGTCGGCACATTCCTGCATGAGGGGTGCGTATGATTCGTACTGAACCTTCGCACCGGGATACATGACAATCCCCGCCTTAGGATTTCTCGGAGCGAATACAAGTACATTTTGTCCTTTAAGTATTGCCTTTTTTACATCAACGTTATCCGTACTTATCTGAGAGGCAAATATCGCATCATGTCCAGCCTTGTAATAGAAGTCTGTATACAATTGAAATCCTACAAGATTCACTGCTATAAAAAGTATTATTATACTAAGAACTATCGCTACTTTCTTCTTCATACAACCCTCTTCACAGTAATAGTCTATAGGTATTGTTATATTACACATGCAAAGAAAAGGCGCCAAGCGACACCTTTTCTCCAATAGTCTCAACTCATATTATATTAATCAACTCTCTTAGAGCCCCAGAAGAATACTGCCACTGTTCCGGGTCCTGTATGACTTCCGATTGTGGTCCCAATATTATTGATTACAACCTTGCCGTCAAGCTTAGGAAAACGCTCTTCAATCTGCCTTGCAACTTCCCTGGCATCATCCATGCAGGCTGACATACTGATGTAGCATTTACCATTGTAGTCAAGGCCTCCATCAGCGAACTCTTCCATCTTATCTACAGTCGCCTTATATACTTTCTTCTTAGTTCTAATCTTATATCTCGGAATAAGTCTTCCCAGATTATCCATATTAAGAAGAGGACATATATTGAGGAATTGTCCGATTGTACCTGATGTCTTAGAGACTCTTCCTCCCTTAATATAGAATGTTAAATCCGTGGAGAAAAACCAATGATGCATATTGAGTCTGTGTTCTAAAATCCACTCATGCACCTCATCAATACTCTTGCCTTCATCTCTCAGTTCAGATAAGGTCTGCATTATAAGACCATAGCCTGAAGAAGCTCCCAACGAATCAACCACATAAATCTTTCTGTCCGGAAATTCGTCTTTAAGCGCATCTCTTGCGATATTGGCAGAGTTGACAACTCCCGAAATCCCCGAAGACAAAGACACATGCAATATATCCTGACCCGCTTCAAGCATTGGTCTGAAATACTCTATGAATTCATCAGCATTAATCTGTGATGTCTTAGTGTCAGAGCCGGCCGCCATCTTAGCGTAAAACTCGTCAAAGTCCATTGTCTGCCCCAAATCATCCAGATAATCTTTCCCATCCAATTGATAGTGAAAGCAGATATACTTCACATTTATTCTCTCAAAATGTTCTTTTGATAAGTCAGCTGTAGAACAACAGCTTAATACATAATTATCCATCGTTCCTCCTTAAAAAGGGTATAAAATCCCTATTAAATTTACCCTTGCTGACTCAATAGACTTTACCACTAATCGTGTGTAAATTCAATACATTTTATAAGAAAAATTATCTACAATCCGGAATAAGCCAAGAAAAGCAACTTCATTCTCTCATCATCATATACATATGTATTGTCGTGTCTCTCACCCTTATATACAATATCGCCCTTTCGATACACAACCAGTCTATTCTGTGGAAACTCATCCCAACCGCTATCCTCTATGCTCTGGGTTGATATTATTACACCGCCATCAATTTCCTTCATATACAAAGTCTTCTCTTCATTCTTATGTACATACAGATATTCGTCATCATATATCATTAGATTAACCTTATTATCCGGAATAACCACTTCTTTGATGATTCTGTCAATGGTTTCAAATCTGTCAGTATCATCAGGTTCACACTTCTTTTCATAGAGCCTGTTAATCTCATCTATCATATATAAGAATATTCTCTCACTATCAGTGCTCCCCTTCTGTATATACTGATATGGCTTTAACACATCAGATTCGAATATAGAACCATTATGCATAAAAACCCATCGTCTGCCGCTTCTATCATTCATTGTAAAAGGGTGGGTATTTTCAAGGGATATTTCCCCAATTGTCGCTTGCCTTATATGTGCAAAACAATTAGACGTAACGATATCCCTATCCATTATGCTCTTTAATAAATCACTATCAGATGCCTTAACAGGCTCCTTATTAATGCAAAATGGTTCTTTGTCAAAAAGAACCATTCCCCATCCGTTACAATGTATATCACTATGCGAATAAAACGTCTTAAGATATTCGTTGAGCTTAACATCCCGCTTAGAAGACACTCCAAACAATTCACACATTAGATAAGTACTCCTTGTCCGATTCAGATAAACTGTTATTAGCCAGATTAGTCAGATAATCCGCCCAGAATTTAACCGTCTTGTTATGATAAATCACGGCATCAAAGCCATCATCCTCAATCTTACTTATTGCCCCATCTATTAAGTCAATATTATCAATATCTGATAGCTCTTTATCAATTGCACCGAGGTTGTCTTCGCTGTAAACTATTCCCTTAAGCAGCGCCACATAACCTAATACCTTATCAATAGGCACGCTATCAGCAATTCTTATCTCGATATATTTCTTGATTCGAAAATGAAAGAACTCCATAGACATAAAATGCTCTATCAACGCTCTCCTATTGTCCTCATCAAGCTCTGCCTCAGCTATAGTACCATCCTCAACTAAATCAGCGGCACTTTTACTTCCTACATACATCGTACCCTTCTCATTAGTAAGAAGAATTAACGGTGTATTATATACTGTCCAAGCAATACTTCTATACCCAAAGTCATCATCAAAGGAATGGGGAAAGAAACCTGTTCTGTCAGGGTCAAGGTCATCCCATTGTTGTATCCTGAGTAAATGAGGCTTAAAGGGTGTATTATTCTCCTTCGAATCCGGATATGACTTACTCTCCATCATCATCATAAGAACAGGTGATATCTTCTCTAACACACGAAGCTTAAGTACAAGGTCTTCTTCACTGCAATAATCAACTGACACTTGTGTCGAAGCAGAGGCACGCATCATATATCTTCCGAATCTACCGGACTCTTTAAAATACCTGTCCATATAATGGTACCGCTTCTTATCTGAAAGCGGTATCTCATCAGGAGCTATCTCACCACTTTCCACAAGGGGAAGATTCCCTTTAGTAACAAGTTCGTATCCTCTCAACTTAAGTGGCTCATCCCACAGTGTACGAAAATCATCATATACCTTCTTAATCTTAGATATATCAGACATTGGCTTGATGCTAATCTCAAGCTGACAAGAAGGCTCTAGTGTTATGGCATACTCGTCTACTGAGTATCCTACACTATGCCCATCCTGAGTTATAATATCAGCGTCAATCTTACTTGCAATCTCTTCTATCAGAGCAACAACCTCTTCAAACCCAATCTGGTTACCCTTTTTGTCAACTGCGAAATGTTCTATCTCTAATCCGAGATTCTCGCTACTGGTTCTTCCTTCTTCAATATACTTTTGTATGTAGTCAATAAAATTCATGTCTTAATCACTTTCAATCTTCTGCAAACAATGGTGTAGAGTAATAACGGTCTCCACTATCAGGTAATAATGCCACAATTACCTTACCCTCATTCTCCGGTTTCTTAGCGTACTCTATTGCAGCAAATAGCGCTGCTCCCGATGAAATACCAACTGAGATTCCTTCCTTTCTGGCAAGTAGCTTAGCTGTCTCAAAAGCATCCTCATTAGTTGATGTAAATATCTCATCATATACATCTGTATTCAGCGTATCCGGCACAAATCCGGCACCGATTCCCTGTATCTTGTGAGAGCCGGGGTGTCCTTCTGATAGGACAGGTGAATCCTTAGGCTCTAATGCTACAATCTTAACATCGCTTTTTTGATCCTTAAGATATTCGCCAACTCCTGTAACAGTTCCTCCGGTTCCAACGCCTGCAATAAATATATCAATATTTCCATCAGTATCATTCCAAATCTCCGGTCCAGTTGTAGCTCTATGCATTGCCGGATTGGCAGGATTTACAAACTGTCCCGGAATAAAGCTGTTAGGTATCTCTTCACTGAGCTCTTCAGCCTTGGCAATAGCACCCTTCATGCCCTTTGCCCCTTCTGTCAGCACAAGCTCTGCTCCGTATGATTTCAAAATATTACGACGTTCTACGCTCATTGTCTCCGGCATGGTAAGGATAATTCTGTAGCCCTTAGCCGCCGCAATAGATGCAAGACCAATGCCGGTATTACCGCTTGTAGGCTCAATAATAACGGATTCCGGATTAAGAATACCCTTTTCTTCTGCATCCTCAATCATGGCTTTAGCAATACGATCCTTAACGCTTCCGGCAGGATTAAAATACTCAAGCTTAACAAGAACAGTCGCTTTAAGTCCAAGCTCTTTCTCGATATTAACCACCTCAACGAGCGGTGTATTACCAACAAGTCCTATTGTTCCTTTGTAAATCTTCGACATAATATTTACCTCCTAGTAATTAACATGGTTTATTGTATATTTAGGAATTATATGCCTATCAACCTACTATGTCAATAGGTTTAATTAAATTTAATGATTTTCAATAACTCCTCCTCCCAACACTACTCCCGAAGAGTCATAGAATACAGCCGATTGTCCGGGAGATGCCGCTCTTACAGGTTCGTCAAATGTAACCTTTATATTTCCATTTCCCTGCGCCTCTATCGTGGCTTTCTGCGCCCTATGGTGGTATCTAACCTTAACATAACACCTGTTGCTTTCTCCAATTTGAAGAGGCTTCAGTCCAACGTAATTAACATCTCTAACAAGTATTTCATCAGAATATATATCTTCTTCCCTACACAAAACCACTTCATTGGTACAGGCATTTATCTTCTTAACAAATGCAGGATATCCTAATGCTATTCCAAGTCCCTTGCGCTGACCTACCGTATAGTGAGTAATACCCTTATGCTGACCCAATATATTACCGTCTATATCAACAAAATTTCCAGCAGGCGGAATATTCTTGTCAGAATTACTCTCGATAAACTCATAATATTTACCATCACTGACAAAACATATCTCTTGAGAATCGGGCTTATCTGCAACTGCAATACCCACACGCCTTGCAATATCTCTTACTTCATCCTTTGTCTTATCTCCAAGGGGCATAAGTGTCTTAGACAACTGCTCCTGCGACAGGCGATACAGCATATAAGTCTGATCCTTGTCGATATGAGAAGCCTGACTTACAGAATACCTACCATTATCCATCCTGATTACATTCGCATAGTGACCTGTTGCGACAAAATCCGCCTTAACCACTTTAGCAAAATATAACATTCTCTCCCATTTAACGGATCTGTTACATACAACACATGGATTAGGTGTATATCCGTTCAAATAATCATCAATAAACGGCTCTACCACATATGACTTAAAATCACTTAGACAATTCAGCGTATGGTATTCTATTCCTATCTTTCTGGCACTGTCCGAAGCATCATCTATCTCGCAGCAACGACTCTGTTTATTCTCTTCAGCTTCCCATGTTCTAAGGGTAAGACCAACCACATCATAGCCCGCTTTTTTCAAAAGATAGGCCGCAACAGCACTATCAACCCCTCCAGACATACCAACGACAACTTTCGACATCCATTATCTCCTTTAAGGCTCCTGCCAATAATCTTATTAATACTAAATCAGATGATGCCAATTCCCCTAGAGAATCAGCATCATCTGTATTATCAATCGTATCCAATAACCTTACTTAGCATCTGCCTCTTCTTCCGGAAGCTGTGATGTACAATTTGGGCATCTTGTAGCCTTAATGCTAATCTTACTCATACAATACGGGCACTCTTTCTCTGTAGGCGCTGCCTCTTCCTGTTCCTTCTTGAATCTTGCGGCAACCCTGTCACTTGCAACATTAATACCCTTAATAATTAAGAATATTACAAGGGATGTAATCAAGAAATTAAGTACCGCTGTAATGAAATTACCGTATGCAAGTATCGGTGCACTGTCACTAGAGCCCAATGTAACACTCAGATAAGAAAAATCTATTCCACCTATCAATGCAATAATCGGAGATAAGATATCCTTATTAAGTGATGTAACAATCGCAGTAAATGCGCCACCAACGATGACACCGACTGCCATATCCATTACATTTCCCCTTAGTATAAATTTCTTAAATTCAGCAAAAAAACCACTTTTCTTTTCTTTCTTTTCTTCGTTAGCCATTTTTTCATCCTTTCCCTGTTGAACTTCAAAAACTGAATATAATTATATCAAAACTTCATTCACTTTTACACATTATAATAAAAGAAATTGATAATATGAAATATTGCATATAGTGCCACAATAATTGATACATTGAATATATGTCTTATTCGTTGCGCCTTGAGATTGGCAACAAATTCTCTTATCAAGGCATTGGTATAGAAATACCACTTAGTCCTGCTTCCCATCCCAAGGGCTTTGATACCCATACTAAAGGCAATATTGCCGCTTCTATACACATGATAATCTGTTGTGGAAAAAGCAATATTCTCTTCTGTATTAATCCCTACCTTCGCCCTATAGTTATTAATCTCATTCATAGACATCTTCATGTTCTCATACGTTGATGTAGACTTATCTTCTATTATGATGTCATTATGGCTTATTCCATGTGCAGTAAGATAGTTGCACATAGATTCGCCTTCAGATATAATCTCATCTTCTCCCTGACCGCCGGAACATACATATTTTATATCCCTTCCCGTCTCTTTCTTTTGCTTTTTGGCGAACCATAATGCCTTGTCAAGTCTGCCTTGTAATAAAGGTATAGGAGTGCCATCCTTCCTAAGACCACAACCAAGTATAATCACATAATCTCTATCTCTGGGTGGAATTCTCTTTTGCGTAATAAATGTTGCAATAAATGTGCCAAGCATTATGCACTCAAAATACGATAACAGACCGTAAAGTATAGTGTTAACTATGAATTCTAATCTATCATCAAAGGGAGCCCAGTAACCGAGAAATGTAATAGTAAGAGTAGCAACAATGAGAAATACTCCAAGCCCAACTCCTAACAGATTCCTAATCCCTCCGCCTTCTTTTTTAATCAATACCATATTACTAAAAGCAAGAAACAGGGCAAGTACAATAACACCCGGAAGCAGACTGTATATAAAATATATACTACTGTTGAATACGTAAATCATAAAGTCATTAAATTCAAACCCTCGATTTCTGTCTATTATCATAAGAGCTCCAAACAGAATTACACTGAATATTGTAAATACGAGCGCCCCAAAATAATACATTATTCTATAGGAATACATATTCTCTTTTCTTACTTTAACAATAGCAAATACTATATTAACGACCGCAAGAATAGATAAAGAAAAAAAGGCAATTCTTGCTATGGAAGCATTTTTAAAAAGATTGTATACAAACTCATTCATCAGCAATTCCTTCTATGAGAATCTCATAGTCACCTTATCAGATAATATTCACGTATTCCAGCACAGCCCACAACATATTTGAGCCATACTTAAGAAACATAGATAATCCTGTGTCCTTAGTGACAACGAGTCCCTTTGAAATAACTATTATGCAAAGTACCACAATTGTTAGGGACAATCCTGCCATTACAATCCTAAGAATCCATCCTACAATTTTAGCTGCCTTGTTCTGTGTCCACGTAAATATTGAGAATCTTATATCAAAGACGCACAAAAACAATACCCAGCATATTAAAAGTTCAAATACAATTGCCTTTTGCACATCCCCCTCTGTTACTTCTAAGAACATTTTCGAGAACATATCTATTATTATTTCAACGGACAGTAAAAACATAATCACAAGAAGTATATCTCCTATGACCATTCTTACTTTACCAATCTTAATAACCGGTTCTGTACTTGACATTACTTTTCCTCCTTAGCGGCTTCTAATGACTCCTCGGTCCAGTCATCAAACACCATGTCTGTTCTGCTAAACGCATTAACCATCCTTATTATGCCATTATATATAATACCGCCACCATAAATATATACAACTATATCCTGTCTCCTGATGAATACGAGACAAAGCACAGCAATCAGGACGTTTAATAATCCTTGTGCCAACTTAACCTTGAAATGTGGCGACTCAAGCTTTCTAGCGTCATTGGCAGATAATATATCTATTACACCTTTGAACAAATATATGCCCGCCAAATATATCATAAGATAAATAACAGGTACATTTACAAGGCATGAGGTAAATATACCCAAGTCCAAAATAAGGAGTCCGTTATACAACAGCTTTGTGGAGCCTACCGAATTCAAGGATAATGTAAAAAAGTTCCAGAGCACCCGACCTCCCTTTGCAGCAAGTCCTACTCCAAGTACAAATATTATAACAGCATAGCCACTTTCGGGATCCATCATAAGATATACTGCTGCAACTATCATAAAGATGCCAATAAGCATACTTATAATTCTACGTGTCTTAGACATTATCATCACCCACCTTTATAACATCTTGAATCATCTCAGCCGTAGCCTTGGCTCTATCAAGTGTAACGCTTTTGCCGGCAAGAGGATTGCCCGAATCGTGTATTTTCTTAGTAATCATACTCTTGTGCTTAATAGCACAATTAAAGAAATTCCCTAGAAATGTGTTATCCTTGTCATCAGAATTCATATATTCTTCCTGATACTTGGCTATATCGAATTCAGGTACCTCTTCACCTGTTAATTTCTCTCCAAACGCCTTCCAATCATCGCATGAGAGAATCTGCCTTTTTAAGAAAATCTCATTAATCTCATCAGCGTATGGTGCCACTTCGTCATATGCATATGTATCCAATTCGAACTTGTCTATATCTCCTCTCAAGTACTTCATAGCGTAAACCATCTGTCTGAAGGCCTTGTTATAATCAGAAGGGTTGTCTTTTATTATTTCCTCATAACCGTCCCATGCCGGAAGATAACTATATACACAATAACTGTAATCCGGCAAATGCCCCACCTGTCCATGTCCGAGATTCATAATACTATTCTCGTTAGATTGGAAAATACTTGCTGAATACTTCTTCTCTATAGCATCATCAGGTGCTATGGGATTATGCTTAAATACTATTCTCTCTTTACTGCCATCAGGCATAATCTCGAATATGTAATCGTTAACCGTATTGATTGCAACAGAAGGAGTGCCTGCAAAATACATATGTGCCCATGTATCTGCAAGTACATGCATAGCAATACCTATTGCCTGATAGGAAGAACCCTTAGCAAGTTCAATGGTATCCTTAACAAGCTCTCCGTTAGGGCCGCATATAAGTCTGTGTTTTCTCATATACCTCTTGGTGCTTCCCTTCCTCTTCGGAGCATACAAATCCTTGGGAAGAAAATGAAAAGAAGACCAGATTCTTGTCATGTTCTGAAGTCCTATCACATCAGTATTAGCACTCATAAGTTCCATCTGTATCTGAGTTGTTGCCGCAACAAGAGGGCCTTTAACCTTGCGAAGAAAAGTATCTGTACACTGATCTACCATGAATGCACTATATGCTATCTGAAGAGCTTCCTCGGTGCTGTATCCCGCAAGGTAAGCAGCACTGTATGTCGCATAATAATGAAAATCAATCTGCATTATTTAACACCTCTTCTTTCCTTCTCTTGTCATACATTCTCAGTCTTATTGCAGAATATACAACGTCAACATATGCTATGCAAAGTGTGATATCAACTATCATCGTCGCTATCCATAGCTCCAGATACACCTCTTCCGTTTCCACAACAAAAAAGCTGATTATTGTAAGTATAAACAGAATTGCACAAACTATAATATAAAGATTAGACTTCTTAACTCCTTGACCCTCTCTAATTGCGCCCCTTCCTAACAGAAAGTTAATCAAAAACGGAACGCCCAATGCAATTACAACCACCAGTATAGCTATAGTATACATCAAAACCTGATCAACGGAATTCTCGCTCACCATATGTTTGGCAACATCAAAAAAATATTTTAAGGTATCATCCATACCGAACCAAGTCAGTATAATAACTCTAAGTGAAGACCATAATCCGAACATAATGATAGCACGCCCTGCCATCATCAGCCTGTTGGAATACTTTCTCTTCAAAATGCTGTTTTTATCATTAGACACAATGTCCATAATAAGTTGCCTCCTATATCTCCGTCCGCAATACTATACACAAGTGAATCTTTTCCTTATAATATTGCACATACATAATAAGATTACTACGGCTAGGATAATCTTTCAAGTTCTTTTTATGAAATGGTTGGTGAACAGATTATCAAACTTGCTCATCTATCTTCCCCTTTAGTTCCTCTAAATTTTTTTCTATGTCAACCAGGTCTACAAAATGCAGTTTAACCTTTGTATTCTCATCGCTGACAAACTCGATCGGAGAATGCCCCCGCATCTCATCATTTATCGGATAAAGCAACCATATCTCAGGCGCATTATACTTCTTGGAGTACGCATACATCTGATACATATCAGCCTGTGAAATTACGTAGTTCTTACGCTCACTATTAATCAGACTCTTCCATTTTGTATCCATGACAATTACCCGGCCGTCCTTCTTTAAAACGATATCCGGCCTAAGCGCAAACTTACGAGAAGGCTCTACGAAAAGGTAGTGTCCTTTATCCTGGCTGGATACATCCCACCCCGCAGGAGAGAATACCTTCTTCATCTGCTGAGCCACATAGCTTTCATAGACTGATTCCATCGGAAACAGCAACGCCTTTGATGTCGTTGTCCCGGAAAAGGTAGTAAAGCTCTTGTTTTGTAGAAACACCCTGGACCAAGGCATGAGCAGCTCATAGTCTTTTGTGTTTCTGTTTATGGTTACCTTCGAGAAGTCTTTTTCATAATTGGTCGAAGGCTCTACCATTTCAAACGCGGTAAGAAGCTGGCGTATCTCTTTTGAATTCTCAGCAGATGTAGTTAGTTTCTGTAACTTTTCGAGTGTGACCTTTATAAGCCGGTTCTCTGGACGGTTAGGGTGAAATTCCTCGTACTCGACAAAGAAACGCTCTTTATGGGCCATGTTAGTGCGCACGTGCTGCCCTACAAGGAGTTTTCCTTTGAAGTAATTCAGGTTATCTTCCTGTTTGACGTATGAGGAGCGAATCCCATGTTTTACAAGCTGGCGTACCTCCTGCAAATACATATTAATGAAGATTTCATAAAGGTTCATCCGGTCCACTTTTAAAGCGGCATCGTTAAATACCTTGCTCGGAAAATCTTTCATGCTCCGCAGCATTTTTAGGAAGATGCGTTTTGTCTGCTCGTTATTAACATCCTCTCCATCTCCAAAAGATATCTTTGGAAGGACCTGAATCTGAAAACTACTATCCACCTGGATCAATCCCACGTAATTTTTAAAGGAAATCACATCACCGACGTTCCGGCGATAGTTGATTCTCATAAACTCCAACGCATCAGCATTATCCTCTGTCCCGGCAAACTCATGGATAAAGGATGTCAGTCCATCAAAGTTTTTCTTTGGAATATGTATGAAGTTTTTATCATCCTTAAAATCCGAATTACAGGTGATCGTATCGAACTCTCTCACCTCTACTGGTTTGCCCATTATCTCACCACACTTTAATTAAAAATCTCTATATAGCTTTGAATATCATCAAAAGCTTCATCCTGGATTTCATATTTTTTCTCTGGCAGGTCAACGATCTCTTCCGGGTTACCCTTAAAGACGCTCTTAACCTTTACTTCCTTATCCAGTATGAATTTATAGCCATCATCGCTCTTATCGTTGTCGCCAAGGACAAGCTGTATCTTTGCATAATCTTCGTAGAAGTATTCCTGCAGAAGCGGGACTACCTTTGACCTAAATATGTCTGCCAGCACCACAATGCTGTTATCCTTTAAAAGCGGTGTGAAGAAGGCATGTCCTATAGTGTGCTCCCTATCATAAAGGAACTCGATCCTTTCATTGATAGTATCAAGCATCTGAGCAACATTAACCTTCTGGCCACCGTCCTCTACGATCACGCCATCGATAACGCTTGAATCTGGCATCATTTCCACGAAATCGAATCTACGCCTAAGAGCTGTATCCATTAAAGCAATCGACCTATCCGCAGTATTCATAGTCCCGAGGATATAAACATTATCTGGTACGCTGAATAGATCTCCAGAGTACGGCAAGGTTGTTTTTATAGCCTCATCCATACCATCACGCTTTGTATCCTCTATCAGCGTAATGAGCTCACCGAAGATCTTTGAAATGTTACCACGGTTAATCTCATCGATAATGAATACATGCGGTAGACGTTCATTATCCTCTTTTTCAACAAGACTAGGATTAGCTTGCTTTATTATTGGAATCAAGTAACCCACCTGCATGTGAGGAACTCTGGCAACAGTCATTCTGGGCAGTATTTTGCCATCGTTAATACCGGTAATATCCACATCAATATTCTTAGCAAGCCAAACAACGTCTCTTGTTGTTTTATCTGATTCGGCATCAA
>ODAI010103022.1_pt1 | contig 14001 bp, 15 predicted proteins | sample 1539321 | NCBI WGS metagenome assembly ODAI01 (sample SAMN02144231, study PRJEB22623) | gut metagenome | biome: sheep rumen | host: Ovis aries | place: New Zealand
GTGATGAGCGGCGTCGTGAAGAGTGGCGACGACCTGACCAATGCCGACCGCGGCTCGAAGGAGCGCATCGGTACGATTTATGCCTGCGCAGGTGCCAACCGTATTCAGGTTGACCAGTTGGTAGCCGGTGATATCGGCTGTACCGTGAAGCTAAAGGATGTGAAGACCGGCAACACGCTGAATGCCAAGGATGTAGATAATAAGTTCGACTTCATCAAATATCCTAACTCCAAGTTCTCTCGTGCCATCAAGGCCGTCAACGAGGCAGAGACCGAGAAGATGATGGCAGCCCTGCAGCGCATGCGTCAGGAAGACCCCACATGGGTTGTCGAGCAGTCTAAGGAGTTGCGCCAGATTATCGTGCACGGTCAGGGTGAATTCCACCTGCGCACGCTGAAGTGGCGTATGGAGAACAACGAGAAGATTCAGGTGGAATTCCAGGAACCGAAGATACCTTACCGCGAGACCATTACCAAGATGGCCCGTGCCGACTATCGTCATAAGAAGCAGTCGGGTGGTGCAGGTCAGTTCGGCGAGGTACACTTGATAGTTGAGCCTTATACCGACGGCATGCCTGATCCTACCTCATTCACCATCAATGGTCAGGAGTTCAAGATGAACATCAAGTCTAAGGAAGAGAAAGACCTGGAGTGGGGTGGTAAGCTCGTATTCATCAACAGCGTTGTCGGTGGTGCTATCGATATGCGTTTCATGCCTGCTATTCTGAAAGGTATTATGGAGCGCATGGAGCAGGGTCCGTTGACGGGTTCTTACGCTCGCGATGTTCGTGTCATTGTTTACGATGGTAAGATGCACCCCGTTGACTCAAACGAATTGTCATTCATGTTGGCAGCCCGTAATGCCTTCAGTGCAGCCTTCAAGGAGGCTGGTCCAAAGGTGCTCGAGCCTATCTACGACCTCGAAGTACTTGTGCCTGCCGACTATATGGGTGACGTGATGTCTGACCTGCAGGGGCGTCGTGCCATCATCATGGGTATGGACTCCGAGAGCGGCTATCAGAAGCTCACCGCCAAGATTCCTTTGAAAGAGCTGGCAAGCTATTCTATCGCCCTCTCTTCACTCACTGGAGGCCGTGCTTCGTTCACTACCAAGTTCGCCTCTTACGAGCTTGTTCCGAACGACATCCAGCAGGAGCTTATCAAGCAGCATGAGGCTGAGGTGAAAGACGAAGAGTAATTTTTCTCTCTATCATATTAAATGGGACTATCTGTTGAAGGATGGTCCCATTTTCTGTTTCTTTATTTTTCTGTTTCTTTTTTACATCTTATATACATATCCAACCGTTATCACATGTAACACCTTGTCCAACCCTCCAGCCGACCTCTTCAGGTCAAGCAAATAGCCCAGGTTGACCACATGGTGCGTGTGGATGCTATAGCTAGTTCCTATAGCCATACGCATCTCGTCTATCTCGAATTGTTTGCTCAGATTGTTGAACATCTCGACAGACAGGTATGGACTCCATCCTTTCATGCTGCTGTTGTCTATCTCAGCCTTGAAACGGTTGCGCAGATGGTGCTCATGGATGGCCTTCACATTACTCTTCTGTACCGTATAGGTATATTGGTACCGCTCGCGCAACGACAGTTTCAGCCAATTCATCACCTTGCCCCCGGGTGTGATATCAAACATCAACCGATGGCGTGGAACCGTTTCTTTCCCAGAATCTACCGTGCGTTTTTTTAGATGCAATTCATAATTAGCTCCCAGTTTAAGGAATTTAGAAACTTTATACGCACCGTTTATGGCCAACTGCCAACGGTCAACACTTCCACTGTTGTCTTTCGTGCGGAGCTCGATACCTGCTCCAAGGCTCCAACGGTCATTTAGCTTTTTCTCCGTACCAGCCGAAATCCACATACCGAAATCATCGGTGGTTTGTGCGCTGGAATACCCGATGAAGAAAAAAGCCAGGAGTAATGCCAGCAGGATGTATCTCATCCATTCGAACATTCTTTGGATCCTTTGAATTTTTTCTTTTTTCATAGTTTATTTTGCCAACCTTTAGTGGTTGACGTTGCAAAGATAAAAAGAAAATGTTACAAAATTGTGTCAAAAGTGTTGTAGAATTGTTACATTCTTATTTGTAACATAATTGTAATATCAGTGTAACTGGGTCGTAACACGATAGTCATATCTTTGCAGCAAAAAAGATTGTTATGGAATTAATTATCAATATTTTCTCACTGGTCGGTTCGCTGGCGTTGTTCCTCTTCGGAATGAAGACGATGTCGGAGGGACTCGAGAAGTTTGCGGGCGATCGCCTGCGCAGTATTCTGGCGGCTATGACTAAGAACCGCGTGATGGGTGTGCTGACAGGTATTCTCATCACGGCACTCATCCAGTCGTCAAGCGCCACCACGGTGATGGTGGTAAGTTTTGTGAATGCCGGACTGATGACGCTGGCTCAGAGTATCGGCGTCATCATGGGTGCCAACATCGGTACAACGGTGACGGCATGGATTATCTCGGCAGTAGGTTTCAAAGTGGATATCGCAGCCTTTTCTATCCCTCTTCTGACCATCGGTATGCCGCTGATTTTCAGTGGGAAGGGCAACAGGAAGAGTTTTGGCGAATTCATCTTCGGCTTCTCCTTCCTGTTTATGGGTTTGGCCTTCCTTCAAGATGCAGCCACAGGCATGGGAATCGGCGATATGGTAGCGGGCATTCTGGCGCATGTGCCTCAGGATTCGTTCTTCACCATCCTGCTGTTTATTGTGGTCGGTGCATTGGTGACAATGATTGTACAGTCGTCATCAGCCGCAATGGCTATCACGCTGATGCTCTTTGGTATGAACATCCCCGGCTTCGGGTTCGAAGAGGCAGCAGCTCTGGCGATGGGTCAGAACATTGGTACGACCATCACCGCCTTCATGGCGTCGCTCACGGCTAACACCCAGGCACGCCGTGCTGCCTTGGCCCACATGTTCTTCAACGTCTTCGGTGTGGTGGTGTTCCTCATCGTGTTCTACCCTGCCTGCGACGCCGTCAGCTGGTTTGTCGACAACGTGCTGGGCGGTGGCAACGACCTCTACAAGCTCTCGACCTTCCATACCGCCTTCAACATCATCAACACGCTGCTGCTCATCGGCTTTGTCCATCAGATTGAGATGCTGGTATGCAAGGTGCTGCCCATGAAGGCTCAGGACGAGGATTACCGTCTGAAGTTCATCTCCGGCGGTTTGCTCTCTACCGCTGAGCTCAGCATTATGGAGGCCCAGAAGGAGATACAGAACTTTGCCGAGCGCTGTCATCGGATGTTCGGTTTTGTCAGCGACCTGATGCAGACTGCCGACGAAGCGGTTTTCAACAAGACATTCTCACGCATTGAGAAGTATGAGAACATCACCGACTCGATGGAGATGGAGATTGCCGCCTATCTGAACAAGGTGAGCGAGGGCCGCCTGTCGGACACCTCGAAGACACAGATTCAGAAGATGCTCCGTCAGATATCCGAACTGGAGAGCATCGGCGACTCGGTGTATAACCTCGGTCGCACGCTGAACCGCCACCGTATGAATTGTCAAGATGCCTTCACGCCCGAACAGAAGCAGCACATGGAGACCATGCTCGGGCTGGTAGATGGTGCGCTCGTCGAAATGCAGAAGCGCATTGCAGTGCCCGTTTCCCGTCCCACCACATCATATAATATCGAGCATGAAATCAACAACTATCGCACACAACTGAAGAACCAGAACCTGCACGATGTCAACTCCGGCCTCTATAGTTATCAGCTGGGTGTCTTCTACATCGACTTCATTTCCGAGTGTGAGAAACTGGGTGACTATGTAATGAACGTGGTTCAGGCAGGGAAAGGTCTGAACAACGGCAACGGTGAAAATTCACGGAATAGGGTAGGTTAGAATCTCGCAAGGGTGAAGTGGATGGTGAGTCCGCCGCCAGGCGTAAGCTTCGCAGTTGTTGTCCCGCCGTGGGCTGCAACTGCGTTTTTCACGATGGCAAGCCCAAGTCCCGTGCCGCCCAGCTTGCGCGAGCGTCCCTTGTCGATACGGTAGAATCGTTCGAAGATGTGGTCCAGGTGCTGCGGTTCTACGCCTGGTCCGTTGTCGCTGACCAGGAACTCGTAGAAATGGCGGCCTTCTGATTCCGTCTCTTTGCAGACGATGTCGAGTCGCGAGGCGCCAGTGGCGTAGGCTATGGCATTGTCTATGAGGTTGCGGAAGATGCTGTACAGCAGACTGGCATCGCCGTTTACCTCTATATGTTGCGGTACTTGTAGCGACGGGGTGATGCCTTTTTCGTGGAGTTGCAATGCTGTATCGTCCAGTGCGTTCTGGATGATGTGCAGGACATTCACCAGATGGTAATTCTCCCGTGATTGCCTGTCGTCCATCTCGTCCAGCTTGGTCAGCGCACTCATGTCCTGTAGCAGTTTGCTCATACGCTCGCTCTGGGCATAGCATCGCTCCAGGAAATGTTTCTTCTTGTCCTCAGGCATGTCGGGGTTGTCAAGTATGCTCTCCAAATAGGCGTGAATGCTGGCGGCAGGAGTCTTCAGTTCATGGGCGGCATTCTGCGTGAGCTGTCGCTTGATGCGCACCTTTTCCTCCTCCGAATGGCGCAGTTTCCAATAAAGCACGATGATGGTGTGGCTGATGTAGTAGAGCACGACACCTACGAGAAGGGTTAGTGCAATGGTATAGAAAACATAGACGTCGTCGGCCTGCAGCGATCGTGTCAGCTCGGCAGAGTAGGGCACGGCAGCACGCACGATGACATTGCCGAAGCGGGTGGCGGAGTAGAAGTAGGTCTCGTGGGTAGATTGCGACAGGCGCTTGATGTCGTAGCCGTTGCTGTCGCGCAAAGCCTGCTGTATCTCCTTTCGCTGAAGGTGGTTGCCCAGCGATTCTACTTGTGGCTCGTAGCTGTCCAGCAGGACGCGTCCGCTCTTGTCTATAATCGACACGCGAAGGCCCTCCATGCTGTGTCGCGCCACATAGTCGTGAAACAGCCGTCCGTTGGTCAGGCTGTCCTCGCCCAGCGTCTGCACCATCTCGTAGTTGTACATCTGTAATCGTGCGTGCAGGATGTCAATCTTGTAATCCTTCTCGCGCTGGTATTGATACACGCTGAAGCAAATGGCAAACAGGAGGAAAATACCGCCGATGCTGAACAGCAGATTACGCTCAAAGGATTTACTTCTCAAAGCAGTAGCCATAGCCTACACGTGTTTTAATCTGTTGGCCATAGCGGCCTATTTTCTTGCGCAGCCGGGTGATGTTCACATCCACCGTGCGGTCGAGCACCAGCACATCCTGCGGCCAGCAGTATTTCAGCAGGTCCTCGCGCGAAAACACCTTGCCAGGATGTTGCAGTAAGAGCGACAGAATTTCATATTCCAGCTTCGTCAGTGACAGATGCTCACCATCCAGAGTGGCACGCTTGGCATTCAGGTCCAGCGAGATACCCTCGTAGGAAATCTTTGAGCATTGACCATTGAACATTGACCATTGAACATTATTGGCATCCGCCTCCTTTTGCACAAGTGAATGGTCATTGGTCAATGATGAATGGTCAATGGCGAATGTCCGTCTGAGCACCGCACGCACTCTGGCCTTTACCTCCTTCATGCTCAACGGCTTGGCAATATAGTCGTCTGCCCCGATGTTCAGTCCCTTCACCATATTGTCCTCACCCTCTAGTGCGGTAATGAAGATGATGGGAATAGGTGACGTAGCAGGATTGTCCTTCATTTTTCGTGCCATTTGGAATCCCGACATCTCGTCCATCATCACATCCAGCAAAATCAGTCCATACTCCTGTAGAGGGAGTTCAAGAGCCTCCTCGGCTGAATTGGCAGTCACCACCTCATACCCCTCCGTTTCCAGGTTGTATTGAAGTATCTCACAGATATCCTGCTCGTCATCTACAACAAGTATTTTCATGATTCTTTAAATAGTAGAAAATTTATATAATACATTTTTAGGCTACAAAGATACGAATTATTTTCGAAAACAAAAGAAAAAATGTTCATCCATTTCGGCTGCACTCTGTACACAGAAGGAACTGTTGACTTTCCCCTTCGGGCCGTCGAGCTAAACCTTCCTTTGGTGTATAGAGCGCTTTTTCGTGCCATAAAAATTTGCACCTTACAAAAATATTGTCTACCTTTGTAGGCAAATATTTTACTAACCCACGCTTATGACGCACGCAGGACATAGGGCTTATAAGGCTGTGAGCTAGCAATAACTAAAAAAATGGCAAAGAAGAAATCAATAGAGAGTCCAGAACCAGTCACAAATTGTGGCCAGTCCGTAGATGCGGTCGAAAATTTCGACCGCAAAAACATAAATATCGAAAGTTTTATCCGCACCATTCGTGGCCAAAAGGTAATGGTTGACTTCGACTTGGCCATGCTCTATGGGGTTCAGAACAAACGTCTTAATGAGCAGGTAAAACGTAATATAAAACGTTTCCCAGATGATTTTATGTTCCAGCTTACTAAAGAGGAGTGGAATATCTTGAAGTCGCAAATTGCGACCGCAAAACAATCTGATAATCAATCGAATGGAATCTTGAAGTCGCAAAATGCGACATCAAGTTGGGGAGGAACAAGAAAACTTCCCTATGCATTTACACGCGAAGGTATAGGCATGCTGAGTAGCGTACTGGGGTCTGATACGGCCATAGAAATGAATATTCGCATCATGCGAGTGTTTACTGCAGCCCATCAGATCATGGAAAATAATGCTTTATTATTCCAAAAAGTACTTCATATAGAACGGCATCAGTTGGAAACTGACGAGAAGATAGAGCATATCCTCACAAAGATGAACGATGATTCGTCTAAACTCTTGCCAGAGCAGATTTTTGCTACCGGTTGCGTATGGGATGCCTGGGCGTATGTGTCTGAGTTGGTGAGAAGTGCCCAGCAGAGGATTGAGTTGATTGACAACTTTGTGGATGATCGTGTGCTGTCGTTGTTGATGAAACGTGGTAAGGGAGTTTCAGCCACTATTCACTCACGCTTTACAAAGGACTTTCTGGCTGATTTGGAGAAGCATAATACGCAATATGATGAAGTGAAGTTTGTTCAACTGCCTCATAAGAACCATGACCGCTTCTTAATCATCGATGACACTGTCTATCTGCTTGGTGCGAGTGTGAAAGACATGGGTAACGGTTTGTGTGCTGTCACGAAACTGACGGCAACACCAGAAACGGTACTGGGTCTATTGAAGTGAAATGGGGCAAAGGAGCCTCGCAAGCGTGAGCGCCGTCCTATCGGATTCATAATGTATGCTTCACGACCGGATCACTTTCACAAAAAGACAGCCCGAGAGAGCTGTCTTTTTTATTCTTCATATCAAAACGAATATAGTTCAAAAAAATCTCATACAAAAGTTGCCTGATTTGAAAACTTTTTGTAAATTTGCAACCATGAAAGTCGAAAGAACCAGAGGAATATTATGCAGCAAAGAGATGACATAATGAGCGCTGACGCCATGATGGACGAACGCTACGGAAAGTTGGGAACACCAGAGCGCGAGGCATTCCGTAAGGAGGCTTACGCCTATTGTGTCGGCCAGATTATCAGCGATGCACGGAAGCGCGAGAAGGTCACCCAGCAGGAACTTGCTCAATGAGTGGGAACCAACAAGTCGTATATCTCTCGCATTGAGAACGGCAGCGTGGAGCCTGGGGCAGGCATGTTCCTCCGCATCCTTAGTGCCCTTGGCTTACGCTTCGAAGTATTGCAGCTTCTGGCAATCGGCTAAAAATAAGTTTGATTTAAAGTTCGCCGCCAAGGGCAGAAGGTTGTTCGTGCGTCAGAGGTGAACGGAAACATCGCATCTTCGACTGTTTTCATTAATTTTTGTCATTTTTTTCATCAGATAGGGAAATTATTTCAAAATATGTTGTATATTTGCACTTGGTTAAAATAACAACAATATGGCAAATACAGCATCAATGCCTGCAGAGGGTCAGCTCTTGGTCAACATTGAAGACATGTCACTGTTAAAGGACATCAAAAAAGCTATTAGTATGGTCAAAGGCGTAGGGAAAATCACTATGCCGCGCCGCCGCATGACTTCATACGAGCGTTCGCTGCGCGACCTCGACGAAGGACGTGTGTATGAGGCTAAAGACGTAGATGATCTCTTTAAGCAGTGCTTAGGATGAGTAACACGATGTACACCATCCGTTTTACTGGAGAATTCAAACGCCAGATGAAACTTTGTGAGCGTCGCGGCTATAACATGGAGCTGCTTCGCACAGCAATCCGAATCCTCTCCACCGAGGGTAAGTTGCCTGAAATGTATCAATCCCATGTGCTTCACGGCAACCGCGAAGGACAGTGGGAGTGTCATATCCAACCCAACTGGCTACTCGTATGGGAGCAACATGACAAAGAACTGGTGCTCGTGATGCTTAACACCGGCACTCACTCCGACTTGTTCGGCAAGAACAGGAGGTAGTATATATAAATATGTGTAACTTTAAAACAGAGATGCCAATGGATGGATAAAAGATATTTGAGCGTTCCCGTTAATCGGGAAGCGGCTTAAGCCTAAGGGCTAACAAAAATGGAAGAACGTCCACTTTTGATTCTTGTTTCTGATAATTGGGGAATTTGAAGAACGTTATCAAGAACTGAAGTAGATAGTTCACGCCGCTCGGCGTGGGCATTTACTCGTTTAAGATAACAGGTTATCCCCAATACCTCAGAAACGTAAGCGAAGTAGATTGCTCACGTTTTTTCATACAAGAATGTACTATATAGTAAAAGGAATCACCAACTTAAAAGCAATATCATTATGTTTATAGAAAAAGTTCATCCACATAAAGCCGATTATCATGGTGATGTACGCACCCTAATTACTGGTTTATCTTTCCAATGCCCTAATGATTGGGAAGCGATTCTTAATTCCTTGGACGAGGAAAGTGATTTGACCCTTAGAAAAGAGCCAGATAATCCTCATGACAAGTATGCCATAGCTGCTTATCTTGGCGATAGGAGAATAGGATATGTTTCCAAGGATGACAACTGTTCTATCTATATGTTTGTAGGGGAAGAACCAGTTGCTTGTAAAGTAATAGACAAATACAAAGCTTCATTTAAAATTTCCTTTGAGCATCCTAAACAGTTATACGAACAGTTCACACCAGAGCAAATCTTCCAGCTCCAGCCTGATTGCAATTACAAGGGCTATGATAACAAATTGCCTTCTTATGAAATTCCTGTCTTAGATATTGACAACAATCACTACGATTGGTATGAAGATACCATCTTAATGCCAAATATGGAAAAGTTGATTGTTGATTTTAATAGGAAATTCGTTTCAAACAAAATCGAGTTGGTCTGCCGACAATCACCAGATGGGAAATTCTATTATTACCTTCCGTATCTGAACTGGGACATAGCTGAGGTTAGGTCGCAAGAAATCTGCGAAGAACTTGAAAGATTGGGAATAGGGATCGGCCTTGTAGATGTTGCGACTATTACCTATCAAGATACCATAGTAGCCGATATTAAAGTAGCTTTGCGCAAGGATTATTCTGGAATATCTGCTATGTCATATTTCAGAATGAAGAGAGAAAACAAAGATTTTAACTTTGTATATGAACTCCCTAAAAAGAACAAAGTTCTCTCTATATCAGAAGAAGTGTTTGCCAAATTCATAAATGAGAATATTGGTTGTGACGTTTTAAGTTCGCCTAACTCTTCATGGAAATACGACACTACAGATTTTCTTGGCGATGGGGCAGAAGTTTACGAAACCTATATTTTCAAAAAACGTATTTTGGAGAATCCCAAATGCAATGAGATTATAGCCAACGTCGTTAGGGGTAAAAGCGTGAATTTTAGCCTAGATATTAAAATGAACAAGAAAGAGATTTTCGATTTTGTGTATCGATACAAAAAGCAGTTCATCCCTGATTACACATTAGCCAACTGTAAGAAAGAATATGGTAAAGAACAGTTCTCAATCTTCACAGAAGGGATTAGTCCTTCTCTTGATATTAGGTTCCCATTTATGGGAGACCCCTGCTCTATAACGTTTTACACCTCTTTTTGCAACAAAGCATATATCGATAAGAAAAAATCCCAAAAGAAAATCCTCACTCTTGAAAAGTAATTTTAGAAAATCGTCAAAACTGAATATTTGTCAACAAGGTCAATTCTAATTAAGAAGATTGGTAATAACAAACGGTGATATTGAACTTATGGAAGATAATAAGAAATATATAGCGCATAAAGGTTTTTCTATTGCTGCAACTGCTGAGTTGCCCGTTGGGACGACCTCTATCGAGACACGGCATGAAGTAGCCCCAGGATGGAACGCGGATAACACCATGTTTGAGCCTTGTGTCTGCTTTTGGGATACAGGTGCTACTTATTGTGGTGTATCAGATGCTTTAGCTGATAAATGGGGATTAGAGAATCTTGGAGATGTTAAAACGTTCTATGCTAATGATGATTATGAGGTAACACCATCATACGCTATTACATTGCGGTTTGCAGATGGTTCAAAACACATGATCACAGCCTCACGGCAACACATGTCAGGGGTGGATATAACCATAGGTCTATCACTTATATCTGATGGAATCTTCACACTCATGCCAACGGCAAATCACGGTTCAATCTTCACTTTTGAAGTACCTCAAAACCACAACGACATATATGAGTTTTTAAGATGAATAGAAAAGAACTCATTGAAAAATTGCAGAACATAGAAAAGGATGTGAAAGAGATTAAGGAATATCTTTCGCAGAATGAGGCAGGATCGGATAAACATGTATATTTTCCATTAGCAGCAGAACTTGACTTCAAATTAGATTAGGTCACGGGGTGCCTGGCGCGGTGTGACCCAAATCCTGAGCAACTTCTTGTTGCTCAAGAACTTATAAATAAAGTTAAACTAAAGTGCTGCGGAATTTAGGTATATAACAACGTAAATATTGAGCACTATGAAACAATTGGTAATTCCAGGCGTGTCACGTGATGTGATAAAAGAATCAATAGATAATTTGCGTAACAATATTCTTGATGACAAAAGTAATCAAGAAATATTGGTTGCAATTAAGCATACTCAGCTTCGCGTCTTGAATCCACTGGCCTTCCTTATAGATGAAATATGCGATTGCCTTCTTACTAATAAGTTCGTTGCTGCAACTACAACAACTAACTTGCTGTTTGAGAATATGCTCAAATTGTCTCTAATTATTCATGATTCAAATGGTAAGACCATTGATGATGATGGCATCAATTTCGAGGACATGTATGAAGAAGAAGTTGAAGCGAACATAGAAAAGTTGTTAAATGATAACATAAATCGTGCTTTCAAGGTTGGGTTAATAGATGAAGAAGAAAAAGATGAATTACACAAGTTAAGGAAAAAATTCAGGAATTCTTTTTCTCATGGTTCATTTAATGATGCGATAAAAAGTGCAACAAATGTTATTTATTGTGCTGATATTAGTAACCCAACGAATATTCAAGAAAGAGTTGTTCCCGTAACTGGTCAACCATTTCTCTACTACATGGCTCAACACGAGTTTCTTCGAAGAGAAGCGATGGGATATTTCCAGTCGGTGTATATATACATAGATTCTTTAGATAAAAAACTACTTCAAATATACGAGTAATATGTTATTGAAAACCTCATTAAGATTAATTCATACAAACAAAAAATATATCCATATAGAAAATGAGCATGAAATATTTAAAGGTTAGCGTTTTAATTATAGTGACCATGATGGTCTATGCGACAAAGGCTCTTTCGCAAGAATTGAGGACTACTGTAACTCGTCGTATAAGCATACCATTTAGAGGCTGGTCTAAGGTTTATAATATTGGAGAGATAATAAATCTGTTCTCTTATGAGAAGAAATCAGGCAAATATCACATTGGTATTTATTCTAATGATTTTGCCTTTATTATAGAGACGGATGATATACCATTTGATGTGAAGGAGAAAGAATTAAAAAAACTACCGAAAGCACCTGGAGGCATAAACGACGAAAACTTAAGAAAACATTATAAAGATGCTCTTATTTATGTCCACGAAAAAGCATTAGCAGGCAAATATAAAACAAAAGCTTCGGACTTTTTGGCATCTACAGGAAGCAATATGACTTTTGTGAAAGAAAACGAGCCTATAACAATCTTAGGATTTAAAGAAGAAAGAGACTATACAGGGTACTATTTATATTTTGCCATTATAAAAGAAGATGCTGCTGATATATACAGAACTAAATACGACAAGAGCACTCAACTTTGGAATGTTCCTCTTCATCTTCTCCCATCTACTGATTCCCCACAAGTTAAGACTATTATAAATAGACATAAAGAAAATTTTAAGGCACAAGAACAAGCTCGCAAAGAAGAACTTCGTAGACTTGAAGAAGAAAAGAAAGCCCATGAAAGAGAAGAAAAACTCAGAATGGAAGCCGAATATCAAGCCTATCGTGATTCCATAGCTACCGTAAAACTTGAGAAGGATATGTCTGAGATGAAAAGACTTGCTCCTGCTATTATTAAGGTTGGTGGCTGGAATATGGATAGTGCTGGCGGTATAGTGGTTGACATCACTTTCACAAACTGTACCTCTCAAAAGGTTAAATATGTTTATTTTAGAGGCTATTTCTTAAATGCTGTTGGCGATAAATGCCGAAACGATATTACTGGAAGTACTGAATGGAAATATAGAGGCGTTGGCCCCATAGATATTATGCCTAAACAATTACAAAAGAATTATTATCCTAATGTCGAATTTTGGCGTTTTGGCAATCCTAAGTTTTATTCAAGCATAGCTCATACCTTCCGCCTTTCCTCCGTGACTATCGAATATATGAATGGGAAAAAGACTACCCTAGCAGGTGCCGAATTAAAAAAGAGAGTTAAATATTCAGATTAGTATCACCTATATAATTTAGAATTATGAATAGGATTACATCATTACTTCTTTGTGTCATGTTGGCTGTGGTAACCTATGGTCAGAGCAAAGAAGTTCACTCATTAGTTAAAGTATATTCAAAGTTTGATACCACGGCTGCAATTGATTTTGGCGATGGCGGTCCGAGAATGGCTTTTGCCGATGAAAAGGGGAAAACGAGAAAGTTCAAAACAAGTTTCGAGCCAATTAATCTTCTTCTTAAAGAAGGATGGGAGATAGAGCAATTCTCAATCATAGAAATCAAGGGGTCGGAGAATGTGATCATTTTCTCCGACCCCTTGATCATGTGAAAGGGAGCGACGGACGTAACCTGATGTATGTGCGGCCTAAGAGCGGCATGAAGCTGACGATGAAGGAGCTGGAAGAGAAGTGTGAGTTCTATAATGCATTGCGATACGGCGAGCTGAGCCGTGCCTTCGATGCTTTTATCCGGGTGGCTGGCCGCTTTCTGGCCGAGGGCTATCGCATTGATACGCCTATTGGTTCGTTTGCGCCTAAGTTGTCGCTGACGAGACAGGTGACCAGTCCTGACGAGGTGAAGGACCGTGATGTCAGGCTCGATGGTGTGGAGTATAATCCAGGCAAGTTGTGGAACGAAGAGATGAGGAAATGGAACGATGGATTCCGCCGCTACCAGAATCCTGACACTCAGGAACTTCTGGCCGATAAAGAGAAGCTGGAGCAAATCATGCGCGAGTGCCTCCAGAAGCATCATGGATACATCACTGCCGGCATGTTCGCCTACTATTCAGGACTGACCCTCTACTCTGCCCGCAAACTGCTGAACGAGTGGACGAAGGGTGACAATCCCAAACTGCTGAAGACACCGAGGGGCAAGGAGCATATCTATACTGAAGTGTGATGGCTGAAGGATGATGTATGAGGGCTCTTTGACCTGAAGGTGCAAAGCGACCTGAGGGTCAAGCGGATGGTTAAGGGTTCATGGTTCTGGAAAGCGATTCAATTCGGGTATAGGCGCACAGTCGTTTGCGTATAGGCGAACAATCGTTTGGGTATAGGCGCACGATGGTTAGACGGGAGGTTCTCCCCGTTA
>ODAI010730179.1_pt1 | contig 14001 bp, 8 predicted proteins | sample 1539321 | NCBI WGS metagenome assembly ODAI01 (sample SAMN02144231, study PRJEB22623) | gut metagenome | biome: sheep rumen | host: Ovis aries | place: New Zealand
CAACGAATGCAGCTGTGCAGGCATATCTCAGGCTGCCCCACTCAGTGAGCCAGCGGAGTCCGCCGGGAAGAGTTGTCGGCTGACCTTTGGCGTCGAGCCATACCTGAAGGTGCTTCTTGACGTGAGCGATAGCGTCCTTGTCGCCTGTGTTTATAGCGTAGAGGAGCATTGCGCCCTGAAGGTTGTCGTCCCAGCAGTGGCACCAGCCGTAAGCGATAGTGTTGCCCTCACCGGTCTGTTTTTCGAGCTTGGGGATATAAGCCTTTGCCTCGTCAAGGTAGTCCTTATCACCGGTAGCCATATACAGCCAGTTTGCTGCATAGAAGAGCTGATCGTAGTAGTGGCGTGACTGATAGAAGCCCTGAGCATCGCTCTTATTGTATACCGAGTCGTTAGGATCGGTAGCTGCTATCTTGTAGATATTCTTTGCGTGCTTGAGGTAGTCAGCGAGCTTGCTGTCGTCAACTCTGCCCTTGAGTGCGGCACAGCCTGATGCAAGCGCAGCAGCCATTTCGCCGAATACAGCCGTACAGCCCTTCGAGGACTTGAGTGCAGCACGGACCTCCTTCCAGTCGTGTCCGTTGTCCTCCATACCCTCCTTGAGGAGACCGACAGGTCCCCACCATGTATGGTCGTCCTTACCGCTTCCTACCTGATAGATGACCTCATCGCCGAGGTCGCAGGCTGCGATATAATCGAGAGCAAATACGAGGTTGTTCACATAGGTGTCCATAAGACCTGCGTCCTCGACTCCCTTGGGGTACTGATAGATGCCCCATGCGAGCATTGAAGCCGAGTAAGCCATAGGCAGATTGAACTTGACGTGGTCTCCTGCGTCATACCAGCCTCCGAGGACCGGATCGTCCATAGTGGAGTCGCTCTTCCACTCGACTCTGTTCCATTCCGGAAGAGGTCCTGCCTGCTGTATCTCGTAGAAATACAGGGATTTGTCCATTAAATCCGCATAGTTATGCTTAGATGATGCGGCATCAGCTGTTACTGTATCTGACACTGCCGGAAAAGGGGCAGCTGTGAACAGTAAAGCTGCGGACATAACGCCGCTGATGATCTTCTTGAACATCTCTGATACACTCCTTTAAGTTTATTTCACTTATATATTATCAGGTTTTCCTGATATAATTCGTACACTATTATTATGTCACATTATTCATAATTTGTCAATAGTTTCGGACAAAAACAACAAAAATCGGGCTGTCCGCAAACAGCCCGATCATTGATACATAAATATTCTTATATAAGGGAACGCCTTCACTTGCAAGGCGTTCCCTCTTGAAAAACAGTCCACCGGACTGCTTTTCAATTCACTCTTTGCGAAGCGCTTGAACGCATTGCAGGGCTCTGGACTCTGCCAAAGGGATAACGTCCCTTTGGGATCCCATTATTGGTTTTCCGATGTATCTTCCGTTGTTTCTGTGGTCTCAGCCGTTTCTGCCTGAACCGGGACAGTCATACGCTCCCTGCGCTGATGAAGAACGAGCATAATCGTGATGCCAGCTGCAAGAACTATCGTTGTGAAAATGCTTCCCTCGATACCGAACTTTCCGCCTGTCAGAGCAGCGTTCGATGACTTTTGATATGTCCTTACGAACGATTCTGACTTACTGGTGCCGCTGACGCTTATACCGAAAATATTTCCCTGTGAGAAATTCCAGAGAGAATGTATACCGCATACGCCCCATATATCATCGAAATATATCATATACAGAGCTGCAAACACTCCGAAGAGTATAAGGTTTATGAGTGCAAGCGGCGTAACGCCGGGATTTGCAAGGTGAGCACAGCCAAAGGTCACCGCACTTACTGATATTGCTGTGACTGTACTGTGATTTGCTCCGATAGTCGTCATAAGATAGCCTCGGAAAATGAATTCCTCACTCATTCCCTGTACAAGGAACGCAAATAAGTACAGTGCTATCAGACCGTAATTGATGTCATCGAGCTGTTTTATGGAATTTGCTCCGCAGACTACCGAAAGCAGAGTTATCGCGCTCATCATCAGTATGCCAACAACAACTCCTGTGCCATAGTGAACGACAGCCTTTCCCTTGTTCCAGCGCACACCCATTGAGGTAACACGGCGCATCTCAAAGAAACGGCAGTAAAATATACTTATCAGCGTACCGAAAACCGTACACAGAAGTGATGTTATCATTATTTTCGGTCTGCTTGAGATCTCTGTCGCTATCTTCATCGACTGGCTGAAAGTTATCTTCTTCTCGCCGGTAATACTCAGCTCCTCGTTGATAGCGTCCTGCATAGGCTTTGAGGTAACTATCGAAGGTATCAAGGATTCCGCAGCAACTATAACTATGAATACTGCAATAAAATACAATACCAGCCGCCAAAGCTCTTTTGAAGCGTGGGACTTTGCGGATTCATCGAACATTTTCGGTCTGAGTTTAAGCATAATGTTTTTTCACACTCCTCTTACATTATTCTACAACTTTTGCAGCACTGTGTCAAGAAGCAGAATTCACTTCTCTGCCGTGACCGAGACCTTCACGCCGTCGCTGTGAGCGGTTATCGTGCCATTGTCAAACGTCGTCCAATAGTCGATATCCCGGCTGTCGAGAGCGTCCTCCGTAAACTTAGAGAATTCCTTCTCCGATGTTGATACAACAGCGTACTCCGGCGTGATACTGTCGAGGAAGTCGTCAAGGTTTCCAAGCTTTCTGCCGTGATACGGCACCTTGAGCAGATCACAGTCGCCTATGTCCATTACCTCCGCGAGCCGCTTGTCCATAGCATCGCCGGTAAACACAAATGAAGTATCATAGTATTTCAGCTTGGTCACAAGCGAGAAATCATTGTCGTTATCAGGACCGTAATTGTCCTCCTTCGGCGCATATACCGTGTACTCAGCTCCGTCAAGCTCAAAGCTCCTGTCAGTCCTGATGTACTCCGGCTCAATGCCGGCATTCTTCATAGCATCGCGGAAATTGTCGTTCTCCTCGCTGAACTCCTGATAATACGGCCCGAGAATTCTCTTGACTTCGAGCTTGTTTATCAGCTTCGCAGCGCCGCCGACGTGATCCTTGTCGTAGTGAGTCACGATGAGGCAATCTACGGTGCTGATGTCCTGATCCTTCAGGTATTTCACGAGCTCCTTGCCGTCGCCTTTTTCGCCGCAGTCAATCACGACCGTGCCGTTTTCGCTCTGTATGACCATACTGTCAGCCTTGCCGACATCAAAAAATGTCACGGTCAGCTCGGGGTGTGCCTCTCCCGTATCACTGTTGGGATCTCCGTTTCCGCCGGAGTTCTTTCCCTTTCCGCTGCACGAGACTGCTGCCGCAGTCAGAACCGCCGTGAACAGCAGGGCTATTCGCTTTCCTATCATATCAGCACCTCCATTCCGTTATATCATATCATTATTTCCTTGAATGAACCTTGAAATCCTTCACCTGTAAACTGCATAACCCGACGCCGAGGAACGCTCCACCAGCTCTATCTGCCGCTGTATGATGTCAGGAGACTCTATCCACTCGTTCTCACCGGCAGATCCTGCCCACTTGTCCGCCTTGCCGAGCTTGTAGGCTCCGAGCCCTGCCACAAGCCGTACATCGGGACAGGTCATACTCTCCCACAATGCGAGAGTCTCTGCAAACGGACAGCTCTCGTTCCGAAAGCCGAAATACAACTGCGGAACGATGTAGTCGCAGAAGCCCTTTTTGCCGCTCCACAGCCTTACATCCGCAAACTGCGAGTCGTAGTTCCCTTTTATGCTGCCCTGCGGACTTATCCCGAACTCCACACGGCTGTCGCAGCTCTTCACTTCGTCGTACATTGCTTTGACCATACGGGTGCAGTTTGAACGCCGCCATTCTCCGAGATCAGTGCTGCCGCTTGCACCGAACTCCGCTGCATCAAAATCAGGCTCAGCCGTCGGGGAGAAATAATCGTCGATGTGTATGCCGTCCACATCATAGTTCGTGATGAGCTCACGGATACACTGCCGCAGGAGGTCATCGACCTCAGTGTAGGACGGATCAAGATACCACCTGCCGTTTACCAGCTTTGCAATGCCGCTCTCCGTCCACTTCTTAACCGTGAAGCTTTCCGGCAGAGCGTTCATCTGTTCTGCGGTCTGACAGCGCAGAGGGTTCAGCCATGCGTGTACCGAAAGCCCCAGCGCGTGAGCCTCCTCAAGCATTACCGCAAACGGATCATAATCGCCGTCCCAGCTTGTACCGCGCGGAAAAAGCTCCGAGCGGTAGTATGCGTCTCCGCAGGGATGAACGTGCAGATAAAGAGTGTTCACGCCATCCGACTTCGCCGCATCGTACCTCTCCCGGACGCTCCTACGGAACTCCTCCTCGCTCCTGCCTTGCATATACTCCTCATATCCCATATACGGGAACCACTCACCGGTCATATGCCGAAAATTAACCGGAACATAGCCGCTTTCGAGCTCGCCGAGCTGTTCCCTTTCCTGCTGGATAAATGTCATACCGGCAGTAGTGTCAGCCGCCCCGGAAACGCTCTCCTCTGCACCGCAGGACGTAAATAACAACAAAGCAAAAAATGCCGCCGCAAAACGTTTCATCATATCGCCTCCGGAATAGTATATGCCGCTGTCCCGGAGATGATACCGCAAAGGGACACCGTCAGAGGCGATGCTTATACTGAATACATACGACTTATTGAGGAAAACCCTTTTGAAAAAGGGTTCCGCTAACGGCGGCGCGTCCCCTCTGTCCTGCGGACATCTCCCCACACTGTGGGGAGTCACCCTCAAACTCCCTTCCTAAAACTTTTATCTGGTTTTTGCCGTGACAGTACAAAATTAGCGCTACTAATTTAGTAGCGCTTTGTTATTTTTATCTTGAAACTGTGTACTATCACGGCAAAAACAAAATAAAGTCTTTGGAAAAGGGGGACGGGGGAAGAACCTTTCCTCAGAAAGGTTTGCCCCCGATAAAGTCACATATACTTCTTTATTAGCATTCCTCTTAAGGGCTGACTCCTTTATAATGTTATTCTATGTCCGTCTTTTTCGTCTGTCCCTTCCCATACTCTCATAAAACTTTTTCTTATCCTCGTACAGCATAGAATCAGCAGTCTGATAAAGTGTATCTATGGTACTGCCCTCAGTTTTCATTGCGTATCCGATGGAACAGGTGTAAGCTGTTTTGGCAACTTCCTGCCGGATCCGTTCTATCAGGGAAAGCACATCATTTTCTAAAATACCGATACACAGGATCGTAAACTCATCACCGCCGATACGATAAATGCGCTGTCCATGATTTGCAGCTTTCCAAAAGCAGTCTGCAAGTGCCTGAAGTGCAGTATCGCCTGCTTTATGCCCCTCATTATCGTTTATCTCCTTTAACCCGTTCATATCAATTGCAACAACCGCCGTAATGTGGTTAGAATATCTTTCCGCATCAGAATAGTAGCTTTGACGGTTCAGAAGATTTGTAAGAGGATCATGCTTTGTGAATTTCTGAAGTAAGAACACATAGTAAAGCATAACATTTACTACAATTGTCATATTGAACCAATGCGATGTTGTATCGACCTCAAACAGCGGAAATACCAGACACAGGATAGAGGTCAGCGAAATATACAGGATCAGTATAAAGTCCTCTTTCTGTACTTTACTATGTCTGAACAGATTATATATGAGATACAGAAGATACAGACCGCTGATGAAATATGTCAGATATCCCAGTGTTCCTCGAAAAAAATGATTATCCTCCGAAATGGTGAAAACAATTCCTGTCGGAACGGAAATAAAGCACAGAACGGCGTTCATCACAGCCGGAAAGAACAGATACAGCTTCTGGTTCGGAAAAAGGATCATAACGATCATTACGATTATGAAAACGATAAGGCTGTAATTGAAGGCGCTCAGTATTGGTCTGAGCACCGTGTATTCTGTTTGATTTCCGAGATATGTTTCTGCATAGCAGGTAATGGAATAAATAAACATCATAATATTTGCTGCGGAGATACGGTGAATCATTCTACGTTCCAGATAAATATCTGAATACAGCACTATCCCCATACCAAGCAGCAAAACCAACATAGCCCAATGCTCTTGCAAGTAACCGGAAATTGTCAATCAGACCACCTCCATTATTTCATTTAGCTGCATTAAGAAACCTGAGCTGCTGCAGCTTTGAGTGACCGCTTTTGCTCATACATTGATTTATCGGCACGCTTGAACACATCATTGTAGCTGCTGTCTGTTAAAGTGTCATAAACGGCAAGACCGCTTGCTACGGTCACAGAACCGTTTTCCTGATTTTCACTGATCACTCTGCGGAAAGACTCCAATAGAAATTCACGATTTGCATAATCGCGCCCTTTCAGGATAGCGACAAATTCATCTCCGCCGATACGAAATACAGGACTATGGTCAAAATGCTGACAGATGATACTGCACCCTCTTTTGATGTATTCATCGCCTGCTTCGTGTCCTAATGTATCATTGATCATCTTCAGCCCATTAACATCAAAGACAACAACGCCGTATTCCGTCAATTCACCGCTTTCGAGTGCGGTCTCCAGTTCAGCAAGCATTTCAAGATAAGCCAGCTTGTTTTTTACTCCGGTCAGCCCGTCTTTGTATGCCTTCTGTCTTGCAAGTCCGATCGCCATATTATGCTCCACATCCTTGTCTTTGTAGACAAATGTGTGGATAAGGCAGGTTCCAAACAGGCAGCCCATCGAATAGAACGGCATAAGCGGAAAAACCATCTGAATGACGATAAAAAAGGTCATAATGATACCGGAAATACTGATCGTCCTGTAATGCGATCTGGTCATACCTTCTGAACGAACCGCTATTATCGCGGCATAGACCGATGTGACAAGGAAAAGGATCATTTGCAGGAGCAATCCGATATATCTTGCCGGGAGCGGCACATACTCTTTATCTTCTCTGAATTTGAAAACAATAGGAATAAACAAATTCACCAGCAGAACGATGATCTCAAACGAAAATATCATCCAGCCGCTTAAGACAAGGCTTTTGCCGGCTTTATCATTTTTACCTGAAAATGCTACTACGCCTCTTGTCCAGAAAAGAACAGATAATGCCATAAAAGAGAAAAAGCAGCAAGTAGTAGTATATGTGAGGATAAACCACCTCTGCTCATAGAAGAATCCCCACAATATATCCGAAAGGAAAAATGCAATCAATGCGAGCAGATATTGGCGGTATGTAAGGCGCAAATGATTTTCAGCCGTGTTTTTAACCTTTCTAAGAGCCTCTATATTTATGATGATAAGAACGATCAATGCAATGATCCCTATGCTTGCATAATACATGGATGTCTCCTTTCATCACATTTCCCTCTGATGATTTCAAGTATTCACCGCATTCGTTCCGTAATACTTATCTTTATCCTTATCGCAAGCTTCCTTGACCTCAATAAATACCTGACGGTAATTCTTATGTTTTTCGGGATCGAATGTCACAGAGCCCTTTGCAACAGAGAGATTGTTTTCTTGAACGTGTTCGTCATTATACTGCTTTAGTGCTTTCTCAAACTTCGCAAAATAATCACTCATTTCCCAGCTTTGCTTTTTATCCATAATAACAATATACTCATCGCCAGTTATATGATAGACATTTTCTTTGCCAAAGACGGATTTTAACAGCACAGCGCACTCAAACATCAGCTTTTCTCCGGCTTCAAATCCATAATGTGTATAGATTTTCTTCAAACCGTTAATATCAAAGAACGCCGTTGAAAAGACAGCGTCGCCTGCTTTGATCTGCTCGTCAAGCTCTTTGATCTTGTTTCTGTATGCCGCCTTGTTTTTGACACCAGTGGTATCATCGGTATATACACCCGATTCCACATATCTCAGATAAGAGTGAAGTTTATTGTAGACTGATTCAATGCTTGTGTTTACCGCATCATATTCATCAATAGAGTGATGTGCGACTGTTTCACCATTTGCAAGCGTTTTCAAAACTTTGCTTTCAGATTCCGGCAGAAGATCAAGTCTTTTGATCGAGCTCTGCATAATGATCTGGTCAAGCTGCTTGGTTTCAAGCTCAAGCTCAGACAGACGGCGGAGCATAGTCGAAAAACGTTTCCTGTTCTGCGACATAATTATAAACGACAGAACAATACCTATTGTCAAAGCTACCATAGTAATGATCACGGCAACTGCTGTGCGGGAATTAAGCACCCCGTCATACCAGTCAGCATCGAAGTCTACGCCGATAATTCCCACAACATTCCCTTCTGAATCATAAATAGGACTATACGCTGAATAGAATCTTCCCCATTCGTCAGCATGCGGTTTTTTATCGACCGACGGAACACCTTTTGCTGCTGCTTTAAGAGCATCTGTTGCTTCGATAGCCTCTCCGAAATCAGCCGGATGTTCTCTGTCCGGATCAATTGAAAAGGTGAATGTATCATTCGGACCTGTTTTTATCCCATATATATAATCCAGTTCTATATTCTCCTGAAAAGAACGGAGTATATTAAGAGTCCGGATATATTCCTCCTTACCTTTATCCTCAGCGGTCAGGTGCTTTATCACATCACCGTCTATCTGCGCCGCTGCCGCTTTTGAAACATCAAGCATTCGCTTTTCGACCTGACTGCGCAGGGTATGTTTTGACATTGTCATAAGTGTCACACCCATAAGGATATTGGTAATCAGCAAGAGAGCAAGTGCCAGTAAAAAATTACGCATACTTGTTCTTACTTTGGTATCTGTTTTTTCCATAATGCACCTCTTTTTTCTGTGCTTGTTTATTAATTAAAATATAAAAAGCGCATTCAATAGGACATACTTAGCCTGCGAATACGCTTATCAATCTTCATTATTTTTTCGTTGGCAGAAAAAGGGCAGGCTATACCCTGTCTGTCTGTCTGTCTGTCTGTCTGTCTGTCTGTCTGTCTGTCTGTCTGTCTGTCTGTCTGTCTGATTATACGGAATCGGCACGTTTTTGTCAACCCCTTTTTCGAGAAATATACAAGAATTTCACAAACGAAATATAATATAACTTATTATATCATAATTTTGTATCTGCTGTCAAGTCAAATGATAGATTTCACGCAAGCTGTACGTTTTATTTATGCTAAATCACCAAAGCATAAATCCCGATACGATCGTATCGGGATTTGTTATCTTAATTCAGAAAGGTTTGCCCCTGATAAATGAGCATATACTTCTCTTTTAGCATTCCACTTAATGCAGCAGGCTTTTTGCTTGCTGAATTCACAGGAATTGCTTGACAAATTTACAAATTTGCGGTAAAATATATAGTGTATAATAATATCCGCAAAACCGCACGAAATGTGCCTGAACATAAAAACAGGAGGATTGAAATATGCCGGGTTTAGATGATTACGCACCTGCCGTAAGAAAGGTTATGACGCTTTTTTATGTCATAGATACATCAGGAAGTATGCAGGGAAGCAAAATAGGACAGGTTGAGTCTGCACTCGAAGAGGTTATGCAGACGCTTCAGGAAATAAGCGATGAGAGCGACGATGCTGAGATCAAGATCGCCGTACTGGAGTTCTCCACCGGTGCAAGATGGATAACTCCCGAGCCGGTATCACCGGAGGGCTACCGCTTCAAGAACTTTGAAGCTTGCGGCGTTACTGATATGGGTTCCGCGTTCAAGGAGCTCGATAAGAAGCTCTCAAGGAACGAGTTCCTTCAGACCTCAGCCGGTGCATATCCGCCGGTAATACTTCTCTTCAGCGACGGCGGTCCGACAGACAACTGGGAGAGCGGACTCACTGCACTCAAGGACAATAACTGGTTCAAGCGTTCGATCAAGATCGCTTTCGCTATCGGAGAGGACGCAGACAAGAGCGTTCTTGAGAAATTCTCCGGCAGCTGCGAGACAGTTCTCGACGTTAAGAACAAGGATCAGCTCAGACTTATGATAGAAAAGGCAAGCGTTATCACAAGTGTGTTCGCAAGCCACTCAAGCACCGTTGACAGCGATACCGATCCCGTTGAGATCTCCAAGAAGCTCGCTGAGGAGGTCGTTGATCAGACTCAGGAGGCTTCAGCCGACGCCGGAACTGCCGACTGGGACGAGTCGGACTGGTAAGGTGATATAATGAGTAAATATTCTTCCTTTGCACATAGCTGCATAGGCGAGAGCCACATAAAAAAGGGGACAGTCTGTCAGGACAGCTCCCTTTGCGTGAGCAACAGCAGGTACACATTCGCTGCTTCCGCGGACGGACACGGCAGTGCCTGCTATCTGAGGACGGATATCGGTTCGGAGTACGCCGTAGACTGTGCACAGAGCTGCGTGGACGAGTTTCTGCGCAATCTCGGTGAAGCTCAGGCAAACCTCGACAACGGCAAGGAGCGCGACCAGCTCTTTGGTCAGCTCTGGCGCAGCATAGTTTCGCGCTGGCACAGTATGGTCGAGGAGGACTACCGCTTTGAGCCCTTCACTCAGGAGGACCTCGACAGTATCCCCGAGCAGTTCGGCTATTACCGAGAGAGATACCTCGCCGGAAACTTCATCGACGCTTACGGTACCACCCTCGCTTTTGCCGTGATCACGGACGATTTCGCATTCTGTGCCCAGATAGGCGACGGAAGCTGCGTTGCTCTCGACGACAACGGCGATGCTTTTGAGCCTGTTCCGGAGGATCCGCGCTGCCACGACAACGTTACGACCTCGATGTGTCAGGACGATGCGGCATATTCCGCAAGGTTTTGCTATTTCCCGAAGGACAGCATACCTGCTGTCATCTTCCTCGGTACGGACGGCATAGAGAATTCCTATTGCAGCCGCGAGCAGCTTTACGGCTTCTACCGCGGACTTGCGCTGACTTTTTCGGAAAACGGTCTCGATGAGGGACTCCGTCAGCTTTCGGCTTTTCTGCCGGAAATGACCAAGCGCGGCAGCGGCGACGACGTAACTGTTGCCGGTATCATTGACTTTGAGCAGCTCAAGGCTATGGAGAATTCCCTTAAAACTTCCCTTGAGGAGAATAATTCGGAAGAGCTTTCCGAGGAAACGGAATTTGCTCCCAATGCAAATGCTGATGACGAAAAAACAGTTGCAGCAGCAAAGAACGAAAATATGGAAGAAACTTCCGAAAACGAATAATCCCCCACCCACGGATAAGCGGAATGCTAATAAAGAAGTATATGTGACTTTACCGTGGACAAACCTTTCCAACGACTTTATTTTCGTTTTCGTCGTGACAGTACACTGTTTCAAGATACAAAAAACAAGCGCTACTAATATTAGTAGCGCTAATTTTGTACTGTTACGGCAAAAAGCCTGCCGCATCTGATGCAGCAGGCTTTACAATTATATTACACGATCGGGTTTGCGATAGGAGCAGCGTTGTGCTCGATGTACGCTTCGTTCTTAACGACCTCGACCTTGTTGTAGATGTCCATACCTGTACCGGCAGGAATGAGCTTACCGATGATAACGTTCTCCTTGAGTCCGAGGAGCTTATCGCTCTTGCCTCTGATAGCAGCGTCTGTGAGAGCCTTTGTGGTCTCCTGGAATGAAGCTGCTGACATAAAGCTGTCGGAATTGGAAGAAGCCTTTGTGATACCCTGAAGTACGGGGCTGGTCTGAACAAGCTGGAGGTCGTACTCGCCGGCATCGATCCTTGCCTGTATCTCAGCGTTGATAGCGTCGATCTCCTTGCGGTCAACGAGTGTGCCGGGAAGCAGATAGCTGCTGCCGGACTCCTCGACCTTGATCTTGCGGAGCATCTGACGAACGATAACTTCGATGTGCTTATCGTTGATGTCAACACCCTGTAAACGGTAAACCTTCTGAACTTCGTTGATGATGTAGTTCTGAACAGCCTGTGTACCGAGGATATTGAGAATGTCTGCCGGGTAGATATTACCCTCTGTCAGACGAACGCCCTTTTCTATAGTCTCGCCTTCCTGAACTCTGATCTTGAAGTTGTAGGGGATCATATAGGTCTCAGACTCACCTGTCTCATCATTGGAAACAATGATATTTCTGGTAGTCTTGATCTCTTCGATGTGGATCTTACCTGAAATGCGCGAGAGGATAGCTGCGCCCTTGGGACGTCTGCTCTCAAAGAGCTCCTCAACACGGGGAAGACCCTGTGTGATATCTTCCGCATCGGCAGAAGCAACGCCGCCGGTATGGAAGGTTCTCATTGTAAGCTGTGTACCGGGCTCACCGATGGACTGTGCAGCGATTACGCCGACAGCTTCACCGACTGATACAACGTTGTTGTGAGCAAGGTTTGCACCGTAGCACTTTGCACATACGCCGTATCTTGCCTTACAGGTGAGGACGGAACGAATTCTGATACGCTCGATGCCTGTCTCGACGATCTTCTTTGCATCAGCATCTGTGATGAGCTTGGAGCGTGAAACGATAAGGTCACCCTCAGCATCGCGGAGATCCTCGGCAAGGTATCTTCCGACAAGACGCTCTGCGAACGGCTCAACGATCTCGTTGCCGTTCTTGATCTCATAAACCTCGATACCGTCGGTAGTTCCGCAGTCGTCCTCACGGATAATAACGTCCTGAGATACGTCAACAAGACGACGTGTGAGGTAACCGGAGTCAGCGGTACGGAGAGCGGTATCGGCAAGTCCCTTACGGGCGCCTCGTGAAGCGATGAAGTATTCCAAGATGTTAAGACCTTCACGGTAGTTAGCTCTGATCGGGATCTCGATAACGCCGCCGGAGGTATTAGCGATAAGTCCACGCATACCTGCGAGCTGACGGATCTGGGAGATAGAACCACGGGCACCGGAGTCTGCCATCATCCAGATAGGATTGTATCTGTCGAAGTTTGCCTTCAGTGCAGCAGTAACCTGGTCGTTGGTATCTGTCCAGAGAGCGATGATCTTCTTGGACTTCTCCTGTGCGGAGATATAACCGTACTCGTACTCTTCTGTGATCTGCTCTACCTCTGCATCTGCCTTGGCGAGGATCTCCTTCTTCTGAGGAGGAATTGTCGCATCGCAGACAGCAACGGTAAGTGCAGCCTTTGTTGAATATTTATATCCGAGAGCCTTGATACGGTCAAGAACTTCGGAAGTAGTTGTTGTGCCGTGGATCTTGATGCAGCGCTCGATGATGTCGGAGAGCTGCTTCTTTCCTACGAGGAAAGCAATCTCGAGGTCAAACTGCTTGTCGGAGTTGGTTCTGTCAACGTATCCGAGGTTCTGGGGGATATTCTCGTTGAAGATGAGACGTCCGACAGTAGCGTCGATGATCTTGGATACCTTCTTGTCGCCGATGTCCTTTGTGATCTTGACCTTGATGTTTGCGTGGAGCGAAACGTCGTGCTCGTTGTAAGCCATGAGAGCCTCGTTCACATCGCGGAATACCTTTCCTTCGCCGGGTTCGCCGGGCTTATCCATAGTCAGGTAGTAAGAACCGAGTACCATATCCTGTGAAGGAACGGCAACAGGCTTACCGTCTGAGGGCTTGAGGAGGTTGTTGGCAGCGAGCATGAGGAAACGTGCCTCAGCCTGTGCCTCTGCTGAAAGCGGAAGGTGTACAGCCATCTGGTCACCGTCGAAGTCGGCGTTGAAGGCTGAGCATACGAGGGGGTGGAGCTTGATAGCGCGTCCCTCAACGAGTATGGGCTCGAATGCCTGGATACCGAGTCTGTGGAGCGTAGGAGCACGGTTGAGCATTACGGGGTGATCCTTGATAACGTCCTCAAGAGCGTCCCATACCTTGTTGTCGGCACGGTCGATGAGCTTTCTTGCAGACTTGATATTTGCGATAGCCTTCTTATCAACGAGTCTCTTGAGTACGAAGGGCTTGAAGAGCTCGAGAGCCATCTCCTTCGGGAGACCGCACTGATACATCTTGAGCTCAGGTCCTACTACGATAACTGAACGTCCGGAGTAGTCAACACGCTTACCGAGAAGGTTCTGACGGAAACGTCCCTGCTTACCCTTGAGCATATCGGAGAGTGACTTGAGAGCACGGTTGCTCGGACCTGTAACAGGTCTGCCGTGTCTGCCGTTGTCTATGAGAGCGTCAACTGCTTCCTG
>ODAI011944226.1_pt1 | contig 14001 bp, 11 predicted proteins | sample 1539321 | NCBI WGS metagenome assembly ODAI01 (sample SAMN02144231, study PRJEB22623) | gut metagenome | biome: sheep rumen | host: Ovis aries | place: New Zealand
CGGTCGGAGACAGAGTGGCTCCTACCTTGTTAAAGATATTGATGGAAATATTATTTCAAGTAATATTTCCTATAAAAAGTTAAACCTTATTGAAAAAAGAAAAGGCTGGATTGTTGATTTTAAACAATCTTAAATAGCATCAAAGGTTATTATGGAGCGTTTACCATCAATATGTTTATCGGACGTAAAAAAGAACTTAAAGATCTAACTTCTGAGCTTTCAAAAAGTAACAAAAAGACTGCTGTACTCATATATGGAAAGCGAAGGGTCGGAAAATCAACCTTGATAAATGAGGCGGCTAAATCATTTGACGGAGTTGTAATCAACCATCTATGTGTAAGTAGCACTTTTGAAGGAAATTTAGAGCTCATATACAGAAGTGTATCTCAAAGTTTATCTCTCCCTACCATGCGATTTGACTCATTGTTATCAATGATGGACTATCTTGAAACAACAAATAAGAAAATATTACTGATCATAGACGAATATCCTTATCTTAAGCAGACAAAAAAGAAGTACGAAGTTGACTCCTATATGCAGGCCGTAGTTGATAAACTTCCTGAAAATGTAAAACTGATTCTGTGCGGTTCCTATATAACAATCATGAAAGAACTGCTTACTGAAGATAATCCGTTGTTTGGCAGATTTTCTTTAATTCAGCATATTCATGATTTTGATTACTATGATGCATCACAATTCTATTCAGCCCTGCCGGTGCGAGATAAGGTTGCATTCTACAGTATTTTTGGAGGATGCCCCTACGTACTTGAAAATCTAGAAGTAAATAAATCACTCAAGGACAATATTATCAAACTGCTTTTGCCGGAAACAGGAATAATAAGATCTCACATCGAAAATGTTATGCTGAAAGAGATCCAGAAATCTTTCGATGCAAGGATATTAGAATCTCTCGGAAACGGAAAGAAAAAATACACTGAAATCAGAGATCTGCTAGGTAGCAACGAAACCGGATTATTGGATAAACAGTTAAAAATTCTGTTGGACATGGAGACAATCAGCAAGACCGAGCCGATAAACCGAAGAAATGATAAAAAGAAACAATTCTACGAGATTACAGATAATCTTATGCGTTTTTACTTTACATTTATCTTTGGAAATGCCGGAACCATTGTCAGAATTGGAGAAAATCGATATTACAATAGACAGATTGAACACACTATTATTCAATTTATCAGCAGAAGATTTGAAGGAATTACACTGCAGTACTTCCATAGGATGTCAATTCAAGAAAAATGTCACGATATTGAGGATTACGGTTCCTACTGGTATGATGATCCGAAGACAAAATCAAACGGTGAATTCGACTGTGTAATCAAGAGAACTGGAGATTTGTACGATTTTTATGAATGCAAGTACTTCGATCGACCTATGACGTTGCCAGAATGTGAACATGAACAGAAGCAACTTGATTCCGTAGAAGAGATTAAAGTGGATCACATCGGCTTTGTAAGCATCGAAGGTTTTGATTTTGAAAACAAGAATAACTACATTCTTATTGAGGGAAACGACTTATATCAATAATATTATGCGTGATCCATTGAAATCTTAAAAATGCAAAATAAATCGAAATCTTGCTATCTGCTGTAACTTCCGTTGAGGCAACACTAATAAAAAGTATGCTGATGTTTGGGCAAATAATCTACAGCCTGGTAGCGATGAAGGTCCCTCTAAACTCAAGCTATTCATTTATACTGATACAATAATTTCAATATAACCACTCTTGCATTAGCATTAGGTTCTGTTTCTGCATCAGCAGTTGATTTTCACGGTTACTTCAGATCTGGTTTAAATTATTCCGATCAGGGTGGTAGCGCTTACTGCTTCGGTAATGGCGGTGCAGTTGGTCATTTATTAGGTCGTCTCGGTGACGAATGTGATACATACGCTGAAATCGCTTTATCTCAGGAAGTGTTCAACAAAGCAAACAACAAATTCACAGTTAACACTTTAGTTGCATACGGTACTTATGAAGCAGCTGCTGGTGTGCAACAATACGATATGCAGGGTCAGGCAGCACAGTGGAATGGTAAACCTGGTGGTAGAAATGGTTGGGAAGGTCAGGGCGGTTGGACCGGTCAGCACTTGTCCTTACGTGAAGCTTGGGCTGGTTACGAAATGCCTTCTGGCATGCAACTGTGGGCTGGTAAGAGATTTTATCAGCGTAAAGATATCCACATCATGGATTATTATTACTTAAACAATTCTGGTTACGGTTTCGGTTTAGAAAATATTGATACAGGCCTTGGTGCTGTTTCCTTAGCCTTAATTAAACACCAAATTGATACTGATGATGTTTATCAAGGTGTTGATCAGCCTATCAACCAATATATAGCAGATGTTCGTTGGAACGGAATCCCATTATGGCAGGATGCTTCCTTGGATATGGCTTTTTTATTCGGCTGGGCAAATCTTTCTGAACGTCAGAAAGCAAACGGCGGTTTAACAGAAAGAGGTAATAATGGTTTCTTAGCTTTGGTTGAATACACTCAGGGCAATTTCTTCGGTGGTTTCAACAAATTAAGCTTCACCTATGGTCACGACTCACTGGACTACGTAGGTTCTTTATCTGTAGGTGGTAACCACGCTGGAGACTTCTTAATTCCTTATGCTGAAAAGGGAAATGGTTACAGAATCGTTGATTGGGGTGTTATTGAACAGCCTTCTTGGAACTTAGGTTATGCCTTCATCGCAACTCACAAAAACGCTTTCGATGAAAACGGGACTGAAGGTGGTGCAAATTGGTCTCACCCAACAGGTAATGACTATACTGTAGTTATTCGTCCTTCTTACAAATGGTCAGACTTCACTTCTACAGTGTTAGAATTTGGGTACACCAATCAGAAGAATCACGGTTGGACTGGTTTATGGTGGCAACAAGAAGACAAAGATCGCGTTAAAGCAACCAAGGTTACTATTGCTCAGCAGTGGACACCTGGCTCTCAGTTCTGGGCTCGACCTTCAATCCGAGTATTTGCATCTTGGTTATCCGGTGATTTAATGAACTCTAAAGTAACAGGTTTGGAAGACAATCATCAGGTAACTTTAGGTGCTCAGGTTGAAGCTTGGTGGTAATACTTAGTAAGTAATTATTACTTCATAACATTTCATAGGTGCACTTCGGTGCACCTTTTTTATTGTCAACACATACGTATAAAAACTGACAATTTAAAGATCCTAAACTCCTGCAATCAGCAATTGCTTTTTGACTTTACCAGCTATTTTCCATACAATTATTATAAGGTTGTTTTAATTCAATATAATTAAATCTGATTTAACATTCCCTCACTTGATGACACTGTTGAAATCAAATTTAAACCGAATCAGGTACAGAAATATAACAAAGTAAAATAAAATGACTACCTCAAATCCTAAAGTAAGTATAGCTGTCTTAATCTATAACAGCGGCCTTTATCTTGATCGTTGTCTCGGAAGCATAGCAAAACAGACATATCAGAACATTGAAGTTGATTTAATATACACGGAGTCGACAGATTTCTCTTATACCATTATTCAAAAGTACATTAAATTAAACCCTGACGTTTTCAAATTGCATCAGACAAATTTCCAGTCAATCGCAAAATCCCGCAGTCAGGCACTGTCTGTTGCATCAGGTGAGTACCTGATATATGTCGACGGGGACGATTGGGTTGAACCAGACTATATTGAAAAATTGGTTTCTAAAGCTGTTGCTGATGATGCCGATGTTGTAGTATGTAACTTCAGAACTTACAGTGACAGAGGAGTGAAAGAATATCCGTTACATTTATATGACAACACCATCGATATGCTCAACCACAACGTGCGGTATATGAGTGTGCTTTGGAACAAGCTGTTTAAATTATCATTTATAAGAAAATACAATTTCAATTTTGATCCGTCTCTGATTATCGGTGAAGATGTATATTTCGTATATCAGGTTCTACTTAATAATCCTAAAATTATTTTCATCACCGATATGTTATACAACTACCGGAACAATTATAAATCAATAACCAGAAAGAAGAATAAAACACAGATCCAAGACGATATAAAAGTAATAAACTTCTTTGAAGGAATGATCAAGGAAAGAAAGCTGGAAAAAGACTATGACGAGTTTTTAAAATATAGAAAATTCGAATTGAAGACCAACTATCTTTTTGCACTGCCGGAACCAGATTTTCCGGAATTTGAAGCATGCTACCCGGAAATAAAAGACATACCTAAGTACAGCAGGCTTTCCGGAATTAAAAGAATTATTTTCAAATCAGCAATTAAACAAAATTATAAAACAGCAAGATTTTGGTTTAAATTCAGACGAATGCTTAAAAAAATCGGTCTGAGCTAACAGCTGTTGAGAAGTATTACCGAAATAAAACCCCCGAGATCAACATCCAGATCCGGGGGTGTTTTATTTCATTCGGTACTATGCAAACGATTAAACTCGTCCAATCACATGCTTGATAGCTTCATATATGCGATTAGCCACATTCGGATTATTCATGGTATACAGATGAATTCCGTCTACACCGTTCGCAATCAGATCGATTATCTGATCGACCGCATATGCTATACCGATTTCAAGCATAGCCTCTTTATTATCACTGAATCTAATCATCACATCGGTAAATTTCTTTGGAAGTTTTACATTGCACAGGGAAACCATTCTCTCGATCTGTTTGCAATTGATTACAGGCATAATACCAGCCTCTACCGGAACATTGATATTCTTTGCCCGAACCTTCTCTATAAAATCATAAAAATAGGTATTGGAAAAGAACAGCTGAGAAACGAGCCCGTCAACGCCGGAATCAACCTTGATTTTCAGATTATCAAGATCTTCTTCAGCAGTTTTTGCCTCATAATGTTTCTCAGGATAACAGGCAGCATAAATCTGAAGGTCATAATTCTGAGCTCTGATGAATGAGATCAGATCACTAGCATGTTCAAAATCACCCTGCTTAAATTCACCGGACACAGGTTTATCACCACGAAGAGCAAGAATACGGTTAACACCGATTTCTCTGAATCGGTTGAGTTGCTCAAGCACATCCTGTCTGGTTAAACCGATACAAGGAAGATGTGCAACTGCATTCATCTGGTAGTTGTTCTGAACAGCATTGGCGATTTCGACGGTTGCCTGGCAGTTTTCACTTCCTCCGGCTCCGTAGGTAACACTGATAAAATCAGGATTTAATTTTTTGAGTTCAGCCAATGTCATATAGATAGAAGATATGTTTGCCGTCCTTTTAGGAGGAAACACCTCGAATGACCAACCTACTTTTTTCTCTTCACTCATACTGGCACCTTGCACAATCACATAAATTCTTTCAAATAAGTGCCATTTTATCATTATTATGTTACCAGCGATAATAATTATTATTCATTCTTGTACATAGCCGCAAGCTATGGCAAAATCAGCTATTGCTATCAATTACTTCTAAAAATCTCCCAAATCGTAACCACAGCATCACATTGCGCGCAATTGTTTATTTTTTATCTAAAATGAGTATATTTTGCACTATTTATAATCAACACAAGACAATTATTTGATTGACTTCACAAAAGAATCTGTATAGTATGTAAATGTCAGCAGAAATAATATACAACACGCTGACACTTATAAAACAAATTAAAATTAAAATAAAACATAAAGTTTATAAGGAGAATTACTATGAAACAGAAATTACTCTCTACTATTGTTATTTCAGCAGTAGCACTGACAACCTCACTGAGTGCAAACGCTGCAAATGTTTACAAAGATGATAATTCAAAGCTCGACGTTGTTGGCCGTGTTAAATTCAATATCAACAACAACGATGCAGATTCAGTTCATCGTGAAAGCGGAACCGCACGTCTCGGTCTTGACGGCAAAACAAAAGTTAACGATGCTTTCGGCGTATTCGGCTACATCATCTATGATTTGGCAGCTCAGGAAACTGAAAATGTTGCAGACCGTCTGAAAATCAGGGAAGCATGGGTTGGATTTGATTTCAACGAGTTCGGTAAGGTTTCTTTCGGCCGTTATACTGATGCTTTCTATCTGGTTACCAAAGTTACTGATTTATTCGTTGACTGGGGTAAATACAACGGTGTTACCTACTGGGGCTTAACAAAGAATGATTTCGGCGGCCGTAAAGACGGGCAGGTAAAATACCAGGTTAAATACAACGGTTTACAATTCGCTGCATCCTATCAGTTCAAACAGTCAAACAAATACATTAACTACGGAACCGGTTTCTCTGCAGGATACATTGGCGAAATCGGCGACAAGTCAATCGGTATCTTAGCAGGTTACAACCATTATGACGGTTTAACCAATCAACCTGACTCTGGTTACCATGAAAACGGTCTTTTCTATGGCGCTGACAAGAACGAAGCTGCTGTTTCTGTTTTCTACGGTGATTTCGGTGCTCCAGGTCTTTACGCTGCAGCTGTTTACAACTACGGTAAACTCGATCGCACCTATAAGTCCAACGGTGTTGAAGCTGCGCTGTCATACACCACCCCAGGTACAGACTGGACCTTCACTGCAAACTATCAGTATGCTCACAATGGTGACGAAAAGTTAAGCCGCAGCGATCTGTCCGTTCTCAAATCAGCATGGACCGGTGAAATTCTTTACCGTGTAACTCCTAAATTCAATATCTACACCGATTTTGAACACCGTTACAAATCAGTACTGAAGAAAGAGAAAGAAGATTTGGCAACTATCGGTCTGATCTACAACTTCTAATTTTTAACCGGTACTTTTATTGGTTTTTAGAGGCCTGCAGTCATCTGGATTGCAGGCCTTTATGCATCACCGAATATTAAAATCACTCACAGAACTGTTTATTTCCCAGCTTGTTATCTTTTGTACCTTATTCCTCAAAACAGTTGTAAAATAGAGCAAAAATAGGCTAAAATAGGCTAAAAATTAAGGAATCTAATTGATGAAAAAAGAACTGCTCCTTACCCTTTTACCCTTACGCAACGATAAATCTGGTGCGGGTACGGCTGCTTTCTTTTTCTAAGTAATGATTTTTGCAATGACCCGCGCGTGACGCGGGTTTTTTATTATGGTAACTAATCCGCTCACAGCAGGTAAGTTACCGTAAAACAGGAGAAAAAAATGTCTGATCGCGTATTTTTGTTTGATACAACGCTTCGTGACGGTGAACAGGCTCTTCAGGCCAGTTTGAGCGTAAAGGAAAAACTGCAGATTGCTCTCGCCCTCGAACACCTCGGCATCGATATAATGGAAGTTGGTTTTCCTATTTCATCACAGGGCGATTTTGAGTCAGTAAATACAATTGCCGGAAAAATTAAAAACAGCAAGGTTTGTGCGCTGGCCCGCGCTCTGACCAAAGATATTGATGCGGCCTATGAAGCTCTCAAAGTAGCAGAACAGTACCGAATCCATACTTTCCTGGCAACATCTGACATTCACGTCAGTTCAAAGCTGCACAGAAACTTTGATCAGATTGTTGAAATGGCTCGGAATGCGGTATCCTACGCCAGAAAGTTCACTGATGATGTTGAATTTTCATGCGAGGATGCAGGTAGAACACCGATCGATCATCTGTGCCGCATGGTTGAAACCGCCATCGATGCCGGAGCAACAACAGTTAATATTCCTGACACCGTGGGCTATACCGTTCCTTATGAATTCGGCGATATCATCAAAACGCTGTTCAACCGCGTACCTAATATTGACAAGGCTGTAATTTCTGTTCACTGCCATAACGATCTCGGTTTGGCAACAGCCAACAGTATTACCGCGCTTCAGAACGGAGCAAGACAGGTCGAAGGAACCATCAACGGACTTGGAGAAAGAGCCGGTAACTGTGCTTTGGAAGAAATTGCGATGATTATCAAAACCAGAGCAAATCTTCTCAACCTCAACACCGGACTGAACACCACTGCAATAGCCAAAACTAGTCAGTTGGTAAGTCAGCTGTGCAACATGCCAGTTCCACCTAACAAAGCGATTGTCGGTTCAAACGCATTTTCGCACAGTTCAGGGATCCATCAGGACGGAGTGCTCAAAAACAAGGACACCTATGAAATCATCACTCCGGAAAGCGTGGGTTTCAGCAGCAACAATCTGAACATGACCGCCCGCTCCGGACGTCATGTAATCAAACACCGTCTTGAAATGATGGGATACAAAGAGAACCAGTACAATCTTGACGACGTGTACAAGAGATTCCTTGAACTGGCTGATAAAAAGGGGCAGATTTTCGATTACGATCTTGAGGCACTGCTCTTCTTTTCCAATATTCACAGTGAACAGGAACATTTCACTCTGGAATACGTAAGTGCACTCAGCGGCGCCTCTGTGCTTGCCACCGCCAGCGTTAAACTCAATATAGACGGAAAGGTATACTCGGATGCAGCCACCGGAAACGGACCTATCGATGCCGCCTACAAATGTATTGAGCGAATGACCGGATACAAAGTAAAGATTTCAAAATTCGATATCAAGAGCAAGGGCGAGGGAATGGATGCTCTGGGACAGGTGGATATCGTTATTGATCACAACCAGCGCAAGTTCCACGGCATGGGTCTGGCAACCGACATTATTGAAGCCGGTGCAAGAGCTCTCGTGCACGCATTGAACGCTGTATACTGTTCTGATTTGATTCAGCAGGAAAAAGCAAAGATTAGCAACAAATAATAACCAACCTAAATTATTGGAGAAATACAACATGACCGCTAATTATAAAATAGCAGTACTTCCAGGCGACGGTATCGGACCGGAAGTAATGAATGAAGCACTAAAGGTATTAAAAGCAGTAGGTCAAAAATTTGATATTACTTTCAATTTTTCAACTCATGATGTAGGCGGCATTGCCATCGATAATCACGGTACACCGTTACCTGAGTCAACCCTGAAGGCATGCGAGGAATCAGATGCAATTCTTTTCGGTTCTGTCGGCGGTCCAAAATGGGATCATCTTCCTCCGAAAGAGCGTCCTGAAAGAGGTGCCTTACTGCCGCTTCGTTCCCACTTCAAACTGTTCTGCAATCTTCGTCCTGCTCAGATCCATTCAGGTCTCAATGATTTATCTCCTCTGCGTGCGGATATTTCCAAGGCAGGTTTCGATATGGTTGTTGTAAGAGAACTTACCGGCGGGATCTACTTTGGTGAGCCAAAGGGCCGTGAAGGTTCAGGCAGTGATGAAAAGGCATACGATACTGAAATCTACCACAGATTCGAAATTGAAAGAATTGCCAAAATTGCCTTCGAATCTGCAAGGATCCGTAAAAAGAAGGTTACATCGATTGATAAGGCAAATGTTCTGCAGAGCTCAATTCTCTGGAGAGAAGTAGTAGCGGAAGTTGCCAAGAACTATCCTGATGTAACTCTGGAAAATCTCTACATCGATAATGCAACAATGCAGCTGGTGAAGAACCCTGCACAGTTTGACATTCTGCTGTGCTCAAACATGTTCGGAGATATTCTTTCTGACGAATGCGCTATGATTACCGGCTCTATGGGAATGCTTCCTTCTGCAAGTCTGAATGAACAGGGATTCGGTCTGTATGAACCGGCAGGCGGATCCGCTCCTGACATTGCAGGTAAAAACATAGCAAACCCTATTGCACAAATCCTGTCAGCCGCTCTGATGCTGCGTTACTCATTCAAGGAAGAAAAAGCGGCCCAGGCCATTGAACAGGCAGTAGGAAAAGCCCTGAAGGAAGGAAATCTTACCGGAGATCTGCTGCTCGGCAATACTTCAGATAAAAAGCCGCTGGCTACCGACCAGATGGGCGACGTAATTGTTAAAAATATTCTTGAGGCTTAATTATGGGAAAGACTCTTTATCAAAAACTCTATGATTCTCATATAGTACTCGAAGCTCAGGGGGAGCTGCCTATTATATATATCGATCGTCATCTTATGCATGAGGTAACAAGCCCTCAGGCATTTGACGGTCTGACCCAGAACAACCGCAAGGTAAGACACCCGGAACGAACCTGGGCGACAATGGATCATAACGTATCAACACAATCAAGTGATATCAATGCCTGCAATGAAATGGGAAAAATTCAGATGCAGACATTGAAAGAAAACTGCGAAAAGTTCGGAGTTCCTTTATTCGGTCTCGGGCACAAATGGCAGGGTATAATTCACACTATCGGACCTGAAATCGGAGCAACCATCCCGGGCGTTACTCTCGTATGTGGTGACTCACATACTGCAACCCACGGTGCCTTCGGCGCACTTGCATTCGGGATCGGAACATCTGAGGTTGAACATGTACTTGCAACCCAGACAATCAAACAGGCCAGACTGAAAAATCTGAAGATTGAAGTTACCGGTAAACTGCAGAAAGGTGTTTATGCCAAGGATGTAATTCTTGCAATAGCAGCCAGACTCGGTACTGCCGGCGGCACTGGCTATGCTGCTGAATTCTGTGGTCAGGTGTTCAAAGAAATGTCAATGGAAGGCAGAATGACAGTTTGCAATATGGCAATCGAAGTCGGTGCCAAGGTAGGCATTGTAGCTCCGGATCAGACAACCTTTGATTACGTGAAAGGAAGACCTTACGCACCTGCTGGAAAAGACTGGGATGAAGCTATGGAATACTGGAAGACTCTGTATTCCGATGATGACGCTGTATGGGATAAAGTTGTTACCATCGACGGTTCAAGCATAGAACCGCAGGTTACCTGGGGAACCAATCCTGGTCAGGGCGGTTCAGTTTTACAGCCTATCCCTGCTCCTGAGGATTTCACTGATCCGGTTGAAAAACTCTCCTGTGAAAAAGCTCTTAAATATCAGAATCTTACTGCACACTCCAGTCTGACTGATGTTAAAGTTGACCAGGTATTTATCGGTTCATGCACCAACGGACGCATTGAAGATCTTCGTGCAGCAGCTGAAGTACTGAAAGGAAAACATATCGCAGCAAATATCGAACGAGCCATGGCAGTTCCCGGTTCACAACAGGTTAAAGAGCAGGCTGAAAAGGAAGGTCTGGACAAGATTTTCATCGAAGCCGGTTTCGAATGGAGATTACCTGGCTGCTCAATGTGCCTTGCCATGAATGATGACAAGCTTCCTCCAGGAAAAAGATGCGCCTCAACTTCAAACCGTAACTTTGAAGGAAGACAGGGAAGGGATTCCCGCACCCACCTGGTAAGTCCGGCGATGGCGGCAGCCGCTGCTGTCTGCGGTCACTTTGTTGATGTCAGAACTCTGTTATAAGGAATTAGTCATGAAGGAATTTAAACAACATACAGGAATTGCTGTTCCGTTGAATGCGGCTAATGTTGATACCGATCAGATAATTCCAAAACAGTTTTTGAAAGCTGTTTCCAAAATCGGTTTCGGAAAACACGCGTTCAACGACTGGAGATATCTGGATGAGGAAGGAACAAAGGAAAACCCTGACTTTGTTTTAAACTTTCCTCGTTACAAAGGAGCATCCATTCTGCTGGCCCGCGAAAATTTCGGTAACGGTTCAAGCCGTGAACATGCACCATGGGCACTGGCCGACTACGGTTTCAGAGCAATTATAGCCCCTAGCTTTGCAGATATTTTCTATAACAACTCTCTGAACAACGGTTTACTGCTGGTTAAACTCACTGATGACCAGGTTGATCAAATCTTCAAAATCGTAGAAGCCAATGAAGGTCAGACCGTAACCGTTGATTTAGAAAATCTTGAAGTCAGAGTCAACGATCTCTGCTTCAAATTTGAACTTGATGAATTCAGACGCTACTGCATCATGAACGGGCTCGACAACATCGGTCTTACCCTGCAGCATGAAGATGCAATCAAGGCTTATGAAGATAAGAAGTACAAATGGCTTTAAGATCGCAGTCTGACATATAGGCATACCAACGGGATTTATTATCGGATAAATCCCGTTTTTTCATTTACCAAAACTCGTCTGCGCATCTTTTCAAACAAAACTGTTATGCTTTTACCGATGTTAAAAAAAGCACACTCCGGCAATCAAAAGGCTGAATAAATTTATTTTTTTTCCTAAAAGTCATATAATACTAGCAGTTGTTGAATAATGTATCGATTTGCATAATCTCACGTTTCCTGCGGAATTTATAAATGTTTTCTTTCTTGAGTCCAACCATACAAAACCTTCTTAATCAGTTTGAAAAAGCATTAAATGATTTAGATCGTTCTGATACGGTAGCTGTTAATGAAATATTCGAATATCAATTCCAGAAACCGGGAAAAAGATTGAGACCGTTGCTCCTGTTAACTCTGGCAAAGATCATTGGATATGAGCCGAGGCATATGCAATACGCCTGTGCTATCGAATTAATCCACAATGCCACACTTGCCCATGATGATGTGGTTGATGAATCATCCCTGCGCCGTGGAAGTCCAACAATCAATGCAACCTACGGGAATTCAACCAGTGTTCTCTTCGGTGATTATCTGTTCACTAAAGCAATCAAAATTCTGCTTAAGGACTCTTCAGACCGTCTGACCCTGTCTCTTGTAGACAATTTTGTAGATACAATCAATGTGATGTCGGAAGGCGAGATCAAACAGCTGATGGAAAGTCACAGCACCGATCTTACAGAAGAGGTTTACTACCAGATCATTTATGCCAAAACCACAAAGCTCATTGAACTTGCATGTATTCTGGCTCCGATGGTGAAATATTCCCAAAATCATCCGGTTACAGTTGCCTGCAAATCCTATGGCTATCATTTGGGCAATGCATTTCAGATTATTGATGATGTAATAGACTATACCTCCAGCAGCAAGACAATGGGGAAACAGGCTGGTGACGATTTCTCAGAAGGGAAAATCACCCTGCCTCTAATCAGATTCTTCTCTGTTGCATCTAAGGATAAATCAGATTTTGTAAAAAAGTTGCTCGATGACAATCAGAACAGCAGCAATACTGCTAGAAAAGAAAATTTTGAAAAGGTAAAGGAAGTTCTGAACGAATACAACTGTTTTGAATTCTGCAGAGAGCAGGCAAAGAAAGAAATTGAAGCAGCGAAAGCCAGTCTTTCAATTTTTGAAGACTGTGAATTCAAACAGGATCTGCTCAACATAGCGGATTACATTCTAAAAAGAGTATCCTGATCCCGTTTACCACCGAAGTTTTTTGAACAGTCAAAAAAAACATCGCAAAACTCAGCAGTACTTCATCAAATCATGCAGTTGTTTGTGACTGCGGGAAACAAGGAATTCAATCACTTTTCCCGGAGTTGAATTCAGCGCATAATCAACCGGACATCCTGCTCGCTCGAAAAGTCTGTATGCGAGAGAAAAATCCCCTAAATTGAAACATATATGTGCATCAGAACCGATAATAAGAGGAGCATGATACGCAACGGCACACTTAATAAGCTCAACAGCCATCTGTTCATTTTCTTCACCTCGACGGGAGTATATGCTGGAATTTATTTCCAGTGCTACATTGTTTGCCGCTGCAACCTCAATAATACGTTCCAAATCTAGAGGATAACGGCTGTTGGCAGGGTGGGTAATTATGTCAACAGTACCACTGGATATAACTTTGATAAGAATATTCGTATTTTTAGCCTTATCACCGCCTGCAGAGTAAAGAGGTCCATGAAAACCGGCAGTTATATAGTCAAGATGCTCAAGGTAGCTCTGTTTACAGTCTGTCGAACCATCATCCTTAATATTGGCTTCAATACCTTTCAAAATTATAACGCCGTCGCGATAGGACGGAACACAGTCAAGATTGTCAAAGTGCCATTTATGGTAGGCACCGTCAACAAGTTCCGTTCCATGATCGGATATCCCGATCATTTTCAGCCCCTTTCTTCCAGCCTCCATAATATACTCGTAAATGGTACTGTACGCGTGTGAACTTGCCACTGTATGTACGTGCAAATCAACAAGAGCATTTTTATTATCCATTAATATTGTAGACGCTCCATAATAACCTTTGATGCTATTTAAGATTGTTTAAAATCAACAATCCAACCTTTTCTTTTTTCAATAAGACTTAACTTTTTATAGGAAATACCACTTGAAATAATATTTCCATCAATATC
>ODAI012259482.1_pt1 | contig 14001 bp, 11 predicted proteins | sample 1539321 | NCBI WGS metagenome assembly ODAI01 (sample SAMN02144231, study PRJEB22623) | gut metagenome | biome: sheep rumen | host: Ovis aries | place: New Zealand
CCTCGCGCTCTTCCAAGCTCTCGCCGATGCAGAAAATCACCTTCAGGTCGTTCTTCTGTGCCAACAGCACTTTCTCTTTCAGGATTTCGGGAGTCTCCTTGTAGTATTCGCGACGCTCCGAGTGGCCCAAGATGACGTATTGTGCGCCAGTAGACTTCACCATTTCAGCAGAAACCTCGCCCGTGAAAGCGCCCTTCTCTTTGTCGGCGCAGTTCTCGGCACCGAGTCCGATGATGTCCTGATCAAGGAACTGAGCGATGCTGGCCAGGTGAATGAACGGTGTGCAGATGACCACGCCGCAATTGGGCTTGTCGGCCTTCAATGTTTCATTCAACTCTTTTGCCAAAGCAATTCCGTCCTGCAGGTTCATGTTCATTTTCCAGTTACCTGCTACAATTTTCTTTCTCATTTTCTTTTCGTTTTTAATAATATGATTGATGTTAGAATTATTTTTACGTTTTCTTCTCCTTCTCACCCATTTCGTCCACGCCCATGTACGGTCGGCGAGCGACAACAGCAGCAGCGGCAGGAAGAACCAAAGCAGGATGCGCACTATCTTTGCCGTCACATTGTCGTTCGGCATCTGCCCGATGGAAGTCTTTTCCAAAGGAAGCAGAGCCTCTTCAGCCTCCAATTTCGGCAAACCGTTGTGGCTCCACTTGCGAATGACAGTTCCATTCTTGAGCAGCAACAGCCCAGGATTCGAGCGAATGACGGTTTTCAGTGTGGTCTCATCAGTGTGGCAGAACGGATATTCAGCCCCAGTGATATTGCGCCATTGTTCAATGGCCTGTTCCCCACTTGCCGTCAGACAATAGAATGGATATCCACGTTCCAGCGCATACTCGTATAGCTGGTCAATCTCTCCGAAGTTCGTATCATCGGCATCTTCCAGATGGGGCGACACCAACAGGAAGGTATAACCTTCGTTGTCCAACACCCGGTCGGTAATGTCATCGCCCTCATCAACGGTGGTTATCGAGAAATCATGAACAGGAGGCACATAACCCGCCTTCGTCTGCACGGTCTTACTGTCCACGAACTCCCATGTTGAGTCGGGATAGTTCTCCAATGTGAACTCGCGTTCCTCACCGTCCTTCCGCAGAATGAACGTTGTCTCGAACTCAGGCTGCTCAGCCCCTTCGGGTATCTGCATTCCCTGTTTGATATTAGCACCCACATGATAGGGGCGGAAGTCGAACAGCGGCAGATAGTAGAGGCAGTAGGCGCTCGACAGCACAATGAACAACACCGTCACGTTGACGGCTATCCACTGGTTGGTTTCCGATATGAACCGGAACATCGCCTTCGGCTTCCAAGCCACCACCAAGGCACATGCCAGCAACACGACATTCTTCAAGAGCGTCTGCACGTTGCTGAGTTTCACGGCATCGCCAAAACATCCGCAGTCGGAGATGGGATTGGCTATGGCCAGCCACAGCGTCACCATCGTCATCACGACCATGAAGACCACTGTCACACGAGATGTTACACGCCGCTGTATAGCGAGCAATAGGAACATACCCAGCGAGAACTCCAGCGCCGACAAGCACACCGACGTGGCCAGCGAAAGCCAGTCGGGTAACAAGCCCGACATTCCCAAAGCCTCCAGATAGTCCTGTATCTTGTATTGCGTGCCTAACGGGTCAATAGCCTTCACGTATCCGGAGAACACGAAGGCAACCGCCAAGACCATGCGGCAGACGTTCACGAGCAGCCACTGCCATCCACGCTTGAACAGCCCACTGCCGCTTGTGTCGTTTGCCTGTGCCATAATTATTTTATATCCTCCTCGCCGTTCTCCGTGAGTTTGATCACCCCGAACACGGCGTAGTTGATGATGTCCATATAGTTGGAGTCGATTCCCTCGCTGACAAGTGTTGCACCGCCGAGGTCCTCAATCTCCTTCACACGCTGTATCTTCGTCAAGATGAAGTCGGTGTAAGAACTCACACGCATCGAGCGCCAAGCCTCATCATAGTCGTGATTCTTGCGTAGCATCAGTTCCAACGCCTCCTGCGCATGTCGGTCGTAGTGGTTCATAGCCTCTTCGGGCGACATGTCAACCTCGTCAGCAAACCCTTGCTCCAGTTGCACCAAGCCCACAATGCCGTAGTTGATGAGTGCCACGAACTCGGGACGAATGCCCTCGCCCACCTTCGACTCGCGCTTCACTTCGAGCGAGCGGATACGCTTGGCTTTGATGAACAACTGGTCTGTCAACGACGAAGGACGCAGTATTCTCCACGACGCTCCATAGTCGTGCAGTTTCTTCTCAAAAAGCGAGCGACATTCGGCCATCACGCTTCTGAACTGTTGTTCTGTATTAACTCCTGTCATATTTTGTGTGCAAAGTTACAAAAAATCGAGAGCAGAATAAAATAAATTCATTTATTTTTTACGTCGAGATGAAATAACTGTGTCTTTTTATGATTTTTCTTTGACAACCTTTGCAAAGTGAAACTCTTTTTTCGGCGCACTATTTTCAGACTTCGTTGAGGTTTTTACAACCAATTGATGTAACTTTGCAAATAAAAATGGCCAATCATTAAATCTTTTTCAGCCATTTCGGGTCTTTATGGCAGATGCATCTTAAAAAACAACGAAACAATGAAAAAAGAAATTGACATTAACCAAGAAGAACTCGCAGATGTGTTCAAGGCCGAAAGGCCGCGCCTGCTGAGGTATGCTTGCTACAGGCTTGGCAATGAGGACGATGCAAAGGATGTGTTGCAAGAAGCGTTTCTGAAAATGCATACACGGATTTCTGATGCAGACGGCCTTCAGATAAAAGACTTGCGGAGTTATCTCTTCAAGACGCTTTCTAACATTTGCGCCAAATGGCAGTCAAGTTCCAGTCGCCTAAAGACTATTCCTTTGGACATGAAAGCAGATATAGCCGACGCTACTGCTGACACGAAGAAGGAGGAAGACTACAGGCGTATCGTCCAACTGCTAACTGAGATTCCCGAAGAACAGGCTGAGGTCATCCGACTCCGTATTTATGGCGACAATAGTTTTTGCGAGGTCGCCGAAATCCTCTCGCTACCGCTCCCGACGGTGAAATCCCGCTTTCTCTACGGATTGGAGAAAATCCGAAAGGGCATAAAACAAAAACAATAAACTATCAAAAAATCACAAGATTATGAATTGCAATGAATTCAAAGAAAAGGTTGCCGACCTTTTCGACAAAAACATAGATTTAAAGACGCAGCAAGAATGCAACGAGCACATGGCCATTTGCCCCGAATGCAAGGCTTATTACGAAGAACTGCGCGAAACGTTCAACATGCTTCAGCCGCATGAGGCTGCTATTCCTGCCGAAGAACAGCATACTGAAAACCATCAGATTAGCATAAATGACGGAGGTGCAAAGGTTCCCAATAACATCAAAAAGCCTAAGCTTTGGCGCTACGCAGCCGTTGCAGCCAGCTTCGTGCTTGGCTTCTTCATCGGCTGGAACCACTTGTTCTCCACGCCCGCCGTTGCCGAAAGCAAACGAATCACTTTCTTGCAGCAAAGCATTCAGAGCGTGCAGAACGTGGGCAGTTTCCAAATGGAGGTTTATGCCCGCACCACACCTCAGGAGAATTTCGCATACTTCGACCCAGCAATGCCCTTCGTGAAGACTGACATCCGATTGCTCAGGCAGAACGATTCCCTGTTCTATCGTGTAGAGAAAGCAAATGGGCGCACCGTCGTTTCGGATGGGAGTATTCAATATATGTGGGTTCCTGAAAAACTCTATCTCAAAGGCAATCGTGGAGCCAACTTCTTGGAGCGTTTCTCCAACTTGATGTTTCCTGAGCGGTTGCTAGCCACTCAGAAATCGGCCATCACACTATCGAAGGAAAACAAGGTGACGCAGACGGAGACCAACACTACCGTAGTGCTAACCGTTGAGGGCACAGAGAAATACAGCGACCTGCAACAACTCTTCGAAACAGGCAAGATGGACGAATGCAGCATCATCATTGAGAATACGTTCACTAAAAACGACAACCTGCTGCGCTTTGTGAAGTTATGGGTCGTCAAAGACGGTCAAAAGACCCTGCTGCTGCACATCGACAACATCCGCTACAACGTGATGCTCAGCAAGGCCGACATCATCCGCTTACCCGATGCCGAATGGACTGATTTCACCCAACAACAGCCAACTTCCAGCAGCCGCCTCGAACAGCTGAAAAACGAGACTGCCGAACAAGCCGCCGAGCGCATTTTGGGCGCTATCATCAGCGGCAACGAAAGCCAAGCTAGTGAAGCTCTCGTCTATTACAAGTCTGTTTTCAACAACCTGTCCAAGAGAATGAAGAACTGCAAAGCCTCCGACTTCCAAGTTCGCAAGGAATCCTCATATGCTGGCGTCTACGTCTTCTACACGCTGACCTCACCCGACGGGAAACAAGAAAAGCGCCACATCGCCCTCAGAAACGACAATCAGCAACACATCTGGATAATAGATGGAGGCTTGTAAAACAAAAACAACTGCGTCCGACCCAAATGTCAACAGATTCCACCCATCTCTCTCTTATCAAAAAAAATGTCAAGAAAATTCTGAATTTCAGCCCCCAAAAACGGGCATTCTTTCGAAACAGATAAGGTTTTGGTGCAAAAAAGGCCAAAAATCGACATTTCCGGAAGTCGCTGATAACCAACGACTTCCGTTTTCTTTACATCTTTTTGATGTCTGAAAACAATGCTTTTGGGTTGTCAGAGCTATGCTTTGAGGCTCTCATTTGTGGCTTTTAGCGTTGTCAGATGCCACAAATGAGCGTGTCATTAGCCACAAATGACGCCCTCAAATGCCGCTAATGACAAATCAGCAGATAAAAACTCAAAGGGGGAAAGCGCAAAAGTAATTTTTCTTTACATAATTCTTTTCTAGAATGAAGGAAAAGGATGACAAGATTTTGTCGTGATTTTTCAAAGTTTATATTACCTATTTATTCTCCTTCATTTTCTTATGTATCACCCGCACAGTACCGATTAACCCTTCGTAACGTGCTTGCAAAGAGTCGCGTTTCACGCCCAGCATATTGCGCTTGTAGATGTTCGTCTCAGCTTCCATCTGCCGTGTAACGGCCTGCAGAGCCGAGTCCGTTCGTCCGATGTCGTCTTGCGTCATCTTCAACGAGGCCTCCTGCCAAATCTCCAACGCACGTCGGCGCGCATTGACAGCACGCGGAAACTGCTGTCGCAACGACGTGATAGAGTCGAGGGCAGCAGCATAAGCTCCTTCGCGGTTCAACGTTTCTATTTTCTCCAACAGCCGGGCGGCTTTGTCGTCTTCTGTGGTGCGCTGGGTGCAGGCCGCAAAAGCCAACGCCAACGCCATCGTCAGCATCATTTTCTTCATCATGGGTACAAAGTTACTATTAAATGAGAGAAAAACCAAATTCTATTTGAGTTTTTCCGAATGCCAAGCAACCATTCCCGAACTTGTTCGCCTACCCGTAGCCTTTCGGCGAAGCCAAAGTTACTATTAAATGAGAGAAAAACCAATTATATTTGCGTTTTTTCGTTTGACTTTATATAACTTTGCGGCTTGAAACAACTATTCGCAATGAACAAACAAACCATCATCACCCTCCTGCTCGCCTTCGTGGCAATGACGGGACAGGCACAAATCAAGGTAGAAGCGTCCGAGACCGTTGAACTAATGGCCATCCTTTCGCGCACGGCTGGTTTCCGAGAATACTGCATGGATATGGGCGGACAATACACGAAGGACACAGAGGCTTGGTTTGCACCATTCGGACAACATCCTACAGTTGTCTGTCTCAAGGACTTGCGCAACCAATTCAACATGGGCTATGATGCTGTGATGACGATGGCCATCAACCTCGAAGCTGATGGGCAGAAAGTGACGATGATGGGAGAAAAAGGAAACCTCGGCAGCCGTTGGCAAAATGTCGATATCGACTCGTTCCTTGTTCGCCTCAACCAATTCTACGCCGAAACCCGCTTCCACGATTTCTTTATGAACCATCAGTCGTTCTACGAATCAGTCTTGCGCACCTATGAGCAGAACGTGATGCAATATTTCCATCAAGAATGGTACCCACGTTTCTATGGAACAGAACCAAAAGAAAAGTTCCGCGTTATCATCGGCTTTACGAACGGTGGCGGCAACTATGGACCGAGCCGACAACTGAAGGCCCGACCAAAAGAGGTCTTTGCCATTTGCGGTTACAGCATAGACGTAGCAACGGGCAAGGCTTTTGAGAACGGGATGGACTATGCTGCAACGCTCATCCACGAATTCAACCACTCGTTTGTCAATCCGCTCTACGATGCCAACACCGACAAACTCGAACTAATTGGCGAGAAGTTGCTGAAACGCTACTATCGCAGCATGAGCAACCAAGCATACAGGAATGCTGCCACAGTCGTCAACGAGAGCATCGTACGCGCAGCAGTCATCGTCTACATGCAGGAAAACGGCTTCTCCGCTGAACAGATAAAGGCCGAGATGGATGAGCAAATAGCCCGCGACTTCCTTTGGACGCCCGAACTCGTTACCGCTTTGCGCTATTACTCCAAGCACCGCAACCGCAACAAGACACTCGGAGACTACTACCCCGAAATAGCCAAGTGCTTGGAGAAGTATTATAATTCGGAAATAAAAAGAATCAACAATCCACTCTTGCGCCAATAAATGGAACCTCAAAAATTCACAATGGAGTTAAGGCTTTGGACATTGTCTGACAAAAAGGAATTAGTGAGCCTATGCAACGCTGTTGACAGGCGTTTCCTCTCCGACCGTCTCCCCTACCCTTATACTGAAAAAGACGCGGACAAATGGCTGAATATGGTTTCTGAGAATGAAGCCGTTACTGGCGTCTATCGGGCTATTATATGCGAAGGGAAACTTGTAGGCAGCATATCAGTTGAGAAGAAAGATGATGATGATGCCGAAATCGGTTATATGCTTCTCAACGAATATGCAAACAAAGGCATTGCCACTGAAGCCGTCAAGCAGATATGCCCTATTGCATTCAACACCCTGTCGCTTGAGCGAATAACCGCCTATGTCTTCCAACCCAATATCTCTTCAACTCGAGTTCTACAGAAAAACGGATTTAAGTATAACCGTACAATACAAAATGCTGTCGTTAAGAATGGGGAAGCATGCGACCTTCTCACTTTCAGGTTGACAACGAAGCCGTTTTACTAAAGAATATTAAAACTTTCAAGAATTATGCATTCCCCATGCAGTCTTTTTCTCTTCGTTACACTTTATAAATATAGACGTTGTGCTAACGATGGAGAAAGCAAGGCTGATAGAACGATGTCGACAAGGGGATGCGGACGCCCTTGGCGAACTGTATAAGACATACGCCCAACAAATGAGGGGCGTATGTCGGCGTTATTTCAGCGATGAACAAACGGTGGACGATGTACTGCACGATGCGTTTGTGATTATCTTCACTTCGTTCGACAGACTGCGCGATGTGCATCGGGCAGAGGCTTGGATGACGGCCATCACAAGAAATGTGGCATCGAAATGCAAGGAACGGATGTCTGCGGTGAAGATGGTGCCAATAGAAGAGGCTGAGATGGTGTCACAGCAAACGGAACAGCAAGACGTGCGAGGTGTTCCGCTGAGCGAGGTGGTGAGAATGATAGACCAGTTGCCGGAGGGTTATGGACAAGTGTTCCGGCTGTCGGTGTTCGAAGGCATGTCGCACAAGGAGATTGCCGACATGCTGGGCATTGAGCCACATTCTTCATCATCACAATTGGCGCGGGCAAAGAAGATGCTCCGAAAGATGATGCGGCAGTATTGGGTAGCCGTGCTCCTGTTGTTATTCATTCCCCTCACATTCTTCTTGCTCAAGAAAGAAGATGCTGTCGTCAAAGAAGACAAGCCAATTGTGACAAAGCAGAATGGAAACGAGAATGAAAACCAATCATCGCTCAGCGAAAAACAAATAGAACTAATGCAAGTGCCTGTGCATCGTATAACTGCCATTATCACCGATACTCAGCAATTGAAAATTGCCCAAGCCGTGGATACTGTCAATCGCGACACGCTATCCATCACAATAGCTCAAGAGCAGATGATTTCAGACACCACAACGGCTGACACAATGAATAATATACTGAAAGTGGAATTGCCGCATTATGATATGGCACAATTATTCCCCGACAAGCCAGCCACAAGCACCAAGAACGAAAAGAAGTGGTCATTTGAGCTGGCATACGCAGGGCAGTTCGACGAGCAGAACCGTTATAATCAGCCGTTCAGTTATAAACCCTCACCGTCTGATGCACAGTCTCTGCCTGGACCAAGCCCAACCATTCCGAGCAGCATCGACAACTGGACCGACTATGCCATCTACTTGGCAAATAATCCTGATGCCGTGAGCGATAATACTCGCAGCGCCATCATGCGCATCGCCCTGAACAACGCTAATCGTCCAGGAGAGGACAAGATTCTGCGTACAAGCCACCATCAAATGCCTGTAACATGGTCGCTGGCTTTGAAGTATAAGCTGAATCATCGCTTCGGGTTGGAGTCAGGTTTCAATTACAGTCGCTTAACCTCTGACTTCGAGATGGGAACAGAGGGCAACTCCATCCATGAGCAACAAGCCATCCACTATCTAGGAATCCCCATAAAGGGCTTATATCATATGTATGGCGGAAAGCAATGGAGCCTCTACGGCAGTTTCGGCCTGACAACCGAAATCCCCATCCAATCAACTATCCACTCCGACTACTATGTGAAAGGGCTGTATGAAGCCAGCGACAAGACTGCTTTCCGCGCCCCGTGGCAGTTCTCCACCACTTTTGGACTCGGCCTGCAATACCACCTGACGCCCAGCATTGGCTTCTTCGCGGAGCCAAGTCTGCAGTACTACATCCCAACAGGCAGCAACATTGAGACCTATCGTACGGAGCATCCGTTTACATTCTCTTTGCCATTGGGCATCAGATTTACATGGTAAGAGAAATAATCTCATCAGAATATGGTGGATAACCGAATAATTAGTATCTTTGCATGCAGTCTTTTCAGAGTCTGGCAGACTCTATAAATAGAGAGACCAATCATTTAAACTCTGAAACAAATGAAACATTACAAAACCTTCGCTTGGATGATGGCGATAGCCATTGCCAGCATGACGATGACTGCTTGCAGCAGTGGCGACATCGAAACAGAAAAGCCATTCACGACGTGTCCGGCATCGGAAACTACGCTCTATGCCTGTGGCATCAACCAATCGGGAACGCGTTCAATGACAGACGTTGATAACATCATTTTTACCGAGGATGATATCGAATGGTTCAACGTCACCACTCGCGAAATCAAGTTTAAGGATACGGAGGAACCGCTCTACAAACGTTTGGAGCCATACCGTGAAATCCAGTTCTATTTAGGAGACAATGCCCTGTTTGTAGTCAGCAGTTTTGTCTCTGATATTCACAGTATGACATTCACAGACTTAGTCCTACATTATGATTTGATTTCCGACCCTAATCAAGGCCACTATTATCTGCACGACTGCTATCCCCCGCAGTTTATCAACGATGAGCGCACGCAAGCAAACATCAAGAAGAATGCCGGCCAGTGGGAGTTGTTCACTTACTATTTGGAAAGCAAGGGAAAACTGAGAAAATAAACACTCGCTACGTGCAGTCATTGGTTGTAGTTTCAGACTATACTGTTAGAAACTGCAACCAATTTTTATGTATTCAATTTATGATTATGCCTACAATGGGCTACTCTATCTGAACAACATCGTGCGGCCACGCTACAAGCGGCTGTCGCAACTGATGATCTACTCAACTACGGCCTGCCAATCTCGCTGCAAGCATTGCAATATCTGGCAGAAACCAGTAGAATACCTGTCGCTTGATGACATCAAGCAAATCATGCAGAGCCGATGCGTCAGCAAGCGGACTACCGTAGGTCTAGAGGGGGGCGAGTTCATCCTTCATCCGCAAGCTTCGGAAATCATGGTGTGGTTTCATGAGCATCATCCAAACTACACACTACTATCTAATTGCCTCGCACCCCATCGTGTAATAGATGTCGTCCGCCGCTATCAGCCCAAGCATCTGTACATATCTCTCGATGGTGGCCGAGAGACTTACTTGCGAATGCGTGGACGCGACGGTTATGATCGGGTAATTCAAGTTGCGGAGGCACTAAAGGATGAGGTGCCGCTGTCGCTGATGTTCTGTCTGTCGCCTTGGAACTCATTCGATGATATGGCTTTTGTTATTGATGTTGCCAAGCACTACAAAGTGGATATACGCATCGGCATCTACGGCACAATGGCTTTCTTTGACACGACGAGCGAACTGTTGACGGCAACAGACTTTGTGAAGCAGATTCCAAAGAGCATCCACCAAACACAGGAGAACTTTGACTTCGTAGCTCTCTACGACCAATGGCGTAATGGCAACCTGCGACTGCGCTGCCAAAGCATCATGAGCAGTCTCGTCGTTCACAGCAACGGAGATGTGCCGCTTTGCCAGAATCTTGATGTCGTACTCGGCAACATCCACAACCAACCACTCGACGAGATTTTCAACGGTTTGCAGTCATGTAAGATGCAGAGCCAACATTCCAAGAACTGCAACGGCTGCTGGATTAACTTCCACCGCAAATACGACATTATCCTCCTTCGCAACATGGAACGATTTCTACCCAAACGACTCATCGAGAAATTCTATGGACCATATCAATGGACTGATGACCCACACACAACTTATCACCAACTGATGGAAAAACTATGATTCAACAACTGATAGACCGATACAAGCGCCTCCGCACAGAGAGATATCTCTGTCAAACGTACAAATGTTCTTATGCCTTCGTGGGAATGGGGCAACACTCGCTGACCAACCTTTATCCAACACTTCATTATCTCGGTGTGCCGTTGAAATTCATCTGCGTCACATCAGAGCGGAAAGCACGGCTGATTGAAAGGAAATTTCCACACGTGAAAGCCACGACTTCTCTTGACGACGTCCTCAAAGATGAGACTATCAAAGGCGTCTTCGTATCAGCTTCGCCCGCAGTTCACTTTTCCATCGCTTCACAAATATTGAAAAGCGGAAGGTCGCTGTTCATTGAAAAGCCGCCTTGCCAGACACTCGATGAACTCAGCACACTTATCGACCTGCAACGTCTTCACGGCTCATTTGCTGCTATGGTTGGACTACAAAAGCGCTATGCGCCAGCCGTGCAAATCCTTCGGAAACGGCTCACCAAGGAAAGGCTTATCAATTATGATTTCCATTACTTAACGGGAGCTTACCCTGAGGGCGATGCACTCTTAGATTTATTCATCCATCCTCTTGACCTCGTCATTATTCTCTTCGGCAAGCCCAAAATACTCGCTTGCCAACGAGTTGCCAACAACTCATATATTCTTATGCTGCGCCATCCTCACATCATCGGCACTCTCGAACTGTCCACCTCCTACACTTGGACTGCCGCTGAAGAATCTCTTAAAGTCTGCACATCAAAGGGCATTTACCGCCTCTCACAGATGGATGAGTTCACATTCGAGCCAAAATCCTCTACATTCATTGGAATTCCTATCGAGAAAGTCCACAAGTATAACAAATCTATTGAACACCTCTATGCTCGCAACAACTTTGCTCCAATTCTCCCAAACAACCAAATCTATTCGCAAGGCTACTTCAGCGAGATACAATCGTTTGTCGATGCTGTGGAGGGAAACACATCCCGCGTCTTATCATTTATTGAAACAATAAGAGAAACATATCAAGTAATTGAAGCGATAAAGTTGCAACTCTCTCTTTCTTAATTGCCGACTTTTCATCTCCCACTTTCCGCTTGATGGGTTTTCATTTTGTCAAATTAATTCCGAATTTTTACCCCTAAAAACGGGCTATTTTTAGAAGTGGACAAGATTTTGGTGCGAAAAGACTAAAAAATCGGCATTTTTGAAAGTCGTTGATTATCAACAGTTTCCGTTTTCTTTACAAACTTTTGACTGATGAAAACGATGCTTTTGGGTTATCACTTGTGGCTTCTGAAGGTGTCACACATAAGGAGTAAGGCCGTCAGATGATAGAAGTGACAGCGTCAGATGTGGCATATGACGGTCTCAGAAGCCACAAGTGACAAACCGACTCCATAAAAGTGGAGGGAGAAGAGCATGAAAATCGCTTTTTATCACTCGTTTTCACTCTAGATTGAACGATGAAGTTGACAAAGATTTGTCAGTTTTTTTGGTCAGAATTAATTTGCAAAAGCCGGTTGTTCAGAATGCAAAAAATGGGAAAAACTCTCCTCACTCATCAAAAAAAAGGCAATTCTATTGGGGACAAATGCGTTTTTTGCTATATTTGCAAACGTAAGGAGAAACCAAAACCGACTGATTTTATGACACGCAAAAAATACGAATACAGGAAGCCAAACGACTATTGTTCGGAAACGATTTACGAGGAAACGAGTAACCTCGGAGGCGACAAGACGATGGGCACGCTCATCAAGGTGGTCTATTGGGACGAGTGCTGCCAAGTGGTGAAAGTCAATTGGGGCGCTGACATCGACTACGAATACTCGCGCAACGGCGAGGTGGAAATGACGCTAATCTTTGACGAGGAGAACACGAAGAAGCTGATACTCCGCACGGGAACACACAACGGCGCCGACATGGTGAGCGCGATGGTTGAGCGGTTCAAGAAACATGGGGCGTCGGCTTTGGAGAAGATTGAGGAGTTTTGCAAAATGAAGGAAATTCAATATGACAATTATGTGCACTATTGAAAAAACATAACTTTGGCTCCGCCGAAAGGCTACGGGTAGGCGAACAAGTTCGGGAATGGTTACTTTATCTCGGCATAAAAAATAAAAATTTATTTTGTTCTGCCCTCGATTTTTAGTAACTTTGCACACTCAAAACAAAGTTCACAAAGGATGAGGAATCTCAGCGACGCCGAACTGGCGCAACTATTAGATAAAGACATATTCCATCAGATTTCGGACGTTGCCGACCACTTGGGACTAGAGTGCTACGTGGTGGGCGGCTATGTGCGCGACTTGTTCCTTGAGCGCCCCAGCAACGACATCGACGTGGTGGTGGTGGGAAGCGGCATCAGCATAGCCGAAGAGTTGAAACGCCAGTTGGGCCGCAAGGCTCACTTGTCGGTGTTCCGCAACTTCGGAACGGCGCAAGTGAAGATTAAAGGAGAGAATGGGGAGATAGAAGTGGAGTTCGTAGGCGCCCGTCGCGAGAGCTACAGCCACGATTCGCGCAAGCCTATCGTGGAAGACGGCACCCTGCAAGACGACCAGAACCGTCGCGATTTCACCATCAACGCTATGGCCGTTTGCCTGAACAAGGAGCGTTTCGGCGAGTTGGTAGACCCTTTCGACGGGCTTTACGACTTGGAAGACGGCATCATCCGCACGCCACTCGACCCCGACATCACGTTTAGCGACGACCCCTTGCGCATGATGCGTTGCGTGAGGTTTGCCACCCAACTGCGCTTCTTCATCGATGATGAGACATTTGAAGCCCTCGAGCGCAACGCCGAACGCATCAAAATCATTAGTGGCGAGCGCATTCAAGAGGAACTGAACAAAATCCTTATGGCGCAACAGCCCAGCCGCGGATTCGTCGACCTTTACCGTTGCGGATTGCTTCAAATCATTATGCCCGAGTTGTGTGCCCTTGACGTCGTAGAGACTCGCAACGGGAAAGCCCACAAGAACAATTTCTACCACACGCTGGAAGTGCTCGACAACGTGGCCAAGAACGGCGCCTCATTGTGGCTCAGATGGGCTGCCCTGCTTCACGACATTGGAAAGCCGCGCTCAAAGCGATGGGAGCCTCTGCAGGGATGGACCTTCCACAACCACAACTACATCGGTGCAAAGATGGTGCCCGACATGTTCAGACGGCTGAAACTGCCCATGGACATGAAGATGAAGTATGTGCAGAAGATGGTTGACTTACACATGCGCCCCATCGTGATTGCTGATGAAGAGGTGACCGACAGCGCTGTGAG
>ODAI011422067.1_pt1 | contig 13997 bp, 14 predicted proteins | sample 1539321 | NCBI WGS metagenome assembly ODAI01 (sample SAMN02144231, study PRJEB22623) | gut metagenome | biome: sheep rumen | host: Ovis aries | place: New Zealand
AACATTATCTCTGTAACGATTGCCCTTTTTTAGAGCTGGATCCTGACAGACGCTCCGTTTCGCATTGGTGCAGTTTGCACAATGATCGAGTCGAACTTCGGCGGCCAGGATGTGAGGATTTCTATAACGGCTTGATGAATGGCGAATATCATTTAGTTACACCAGCTGAAAGAAAAGCTCAGTTTGAAAAAATGGATCGTGAAGAATTTGCACGAAGAAAAATACGATGATGAGGTAATTGCTCAACTGGAGACCGCAAGCAACGAGGAGAAGGGGGCCGAAGCAGAATCATCAGGCAGTAACGAACTGAATGATGAAATGTTGGTCAAAGCAATCGAATTGGCTATTGATGCAGGACAAGTTTCGATCAGCATGCTGCAAAGAAGACTGAGAGTCGGTTATGCACGGGCTGGCAGATTGGTTGATGAAATGACACAAATGGGCATAACTGGAGAAGCGGAGGGGCCAACCAAACCGCGAAAAGTGTTGATTACCCGTGAGGAATGGAAACAGATGCAGGAAAACCGGGGATGATGGCGAATAATAATGACCGCAATCTATATGCGGCAAGTAACAGAGGTGATGCAGTGTGATCAATAAGGGCATTGTACAGAAGAGTGAGAACGGCTTTTTGACGGTCGTTTTTGACCGGCCGGAAGCGTGTGGAGAGTGTCATGCCTGCAACAGGGGCAGCGAAAGCTGTGCAAAACATACTGTCATAATTGAAGGGACAGCCAATCCCGGCGATACAGTGGAGGTCCGCATCGATGACAGTCACATCGTTATGGCATCCGCTCTGGCATATCTCATTCCGCTCGCCGGCTTAATACTGGGGCTGATAGCGGCAAACTTCATCAGCAAAAATGAGTTGGTCATGGCTGCCTGCGCATTTTGTGGCGTCGCTGCCGGATATGGCGTTATGCGGGCAATGAATCCGGTGTTTTCAAAAAATCGTTGGCAACCGGAATTGGTTTCCGTGACAAATAACCATAATAAAGAAGGAGGCAATTAAATATGGTACAGCACTTCAATGCAGAGAGTTTTCAAAAAGCACTTGGCGGCGACAAGCCGGTCCTCGTCGATTTCTGGGCAACCTGGTGTGGTCCATGCCGAATGATGGCGCCAATCATTGAGGAATTGGATCAGGATTATGCTGATCGGGTCGTTGTCGGCAAAGTCGATGTGGATGAAGAAAGTGATTTGGCGCAATCTTTCGGAATCATGAGCATACCGACTGTCATCCTCTTCAAAGGCGGAAAGCCTGTCGCGCAATCGGTCGGAGCACGGCCGAAAACAGATCTAGAAAATATGATCAAATCAGCGATTTAAGAATGTGATACAAGAGAAAGCGACTGTGCAATTCGGAGAGCACCGAAACAGCGTAGTCGCTTTCTCTACAAATGCAGGTTTTCAGAGAAAACCTGAGGGATAAATGCGTTTTCTTGACAGCCTTCAGGGCGGAGGCTATAATGTGCATGCGCTGATGTGGTGGAATGGCAGACACCGGGGACTTAAAATCCCTTGCTGCAAAGCGTGCGGGTTCGAGTCCCGCCATCAGCACCATCATCCCCATTTTTCTAATGTTTTTTTTAGAAAGATGGGGATTATTTAGAAACGGTGTATGGGTGAAGAACGCGAAAAAGGAGAAAAACAGCAGATGAATAACAAGAATGCCTGGTTGACCGGGAACGCGGATATGGAGGCTGTCGAAAGCTTCAGCCGTAGATATCGCATTTTTTTGGATGAAGGAAAAACAGAACGCGAGTGTGTTACGAAAAGCATACAACTGGCTGAAGAAAAAGGATTCGTGAATCTTCAAGCCATTATTGGCAACTCTAAAAGTTTGAAGCCCGGAGACCGGGTTTACTACAACCATATGGGCAAGGCACTGCTCCTGTTCATTATCGGAAATGACTTGATGGAAAAAGGAATGAACATCTTAGGGGCGCACATCGACTCGCCGCGCATAGATATAAAGCAAAACCCTGTATATGAGGATAATGGCCTTTGCTATTTGGATACGCACTATTATGGCGGCATCAAGAAGTATCAGTGGCTTTCCATCCCTCTGGCTCTCCACGGTATCGTAGTGTTGAAGAACGGTGGAAAAATAAATATCGTCATCGGAGAGAAAGAGGACGATCCTGTTTTCTGTATCACCGATTTGCTTCCGCATTTGGCTCGTGAGCAGATGGAGAAGGCGGCGAGTAAACTAATCGAAGGTGAGTCGTTGAATCTACTGATCGGAAGCCGTCCGGAAGAAACCGAGGAGAAAGAGACCGTTCGGAATGCCATACTGAAGATTTTGATGAATCAATATGGAATGGATGACGATGACTTTTTATCTTCAGAGCTTGAAATCGTTCCAGCCGGGCTCGCCAAAGATATGGGGATTGACCGCAGTATGATTCTCGCTTACGGCCATGACGATCGGAGCTGCGCTTTCCCGTCCCTGATGGCGATGCTCTGCTTTGAAGGGATTCCGAAATACACTTTGTGCTGTGTATTAACAGACAAGGAAGAGATTGGCAGCGTCGGCGCAACCGGCATGGGGAGCAGGTTCTTCGAGAACGTGACTGCGGAGGTCATGAATGCAGCCGGACAGTATAGTGAGCTTTCTCTGCGGAGGGCACTTGCAAATTCCAGAATGCTTTCCAGCGATGTTAGTGCTGCATTCGATCCGAATTTCTCCTCTGCTTTTGAGCCGAAAAACAGTGCTCATCTTGGACACGGAATCTGCTTCAACAAGTATACCGGCAGCCGCGGTAAATCAGGATCGAATGACGCAAACGCAGAGTTCATTGCTGAGATTCGCCAGATCATGGGCGAGGCAGATGTCACATTCCAGATGTCAGAGTTGGGTAAAGTAGACCAGGGCGGCGGCGGGACCATCGCCTATCTTTGTGCCAAATATGGCATGAACGTCATCGACTGCGGCATCCCCGTTTTGTCCATGCATGCACCGTGGGAGGTCATCAGCAAAATCGATCTTTGGGAAGGATTCCGTTGCTATCAGGCATTTTTAGAAAAAGCGCATCCATTATTCTAAGCTAAGCGTGAAAGGGGTACATTTCAATGGGTAGACTGCCAAAGGTGATCGCTATCGTCGGCACCAATGCTTCTGGTAAGAGCAGCCTTGGCGTTGAACTTGCCCAACGGTATCAGGGAGAGATACTCTCTGCTGATTCACGTCAAGTGTATCGCGGTCTTAACCTTGGCAGCGGCAAGATCACTCAGGAAGAAATGCACGGAGTAGCCCACCACATGATTGACATCTGCAATCCCGGCGATTTCTTCTCTATGGCGGATTTTCAGCGCTTGAGTTACCAATTGATTGACAGAATCCTTTCTCGTGGAAATACACCCTTTATCGTCGGCGGTACAGGTCTATACATAGACGCCGTCCTCGACGGATATCTGCTTTCAGACAAGGCACCAGATCTGGCTTATCGCGAGTATTTGGAAAAGCAGACCACTCCGCAACTCTATGAAATGCTATGCAAAGCCAAGGGCAGTGTCGATGTTGACCCCAAAAACCGAAACCGTGTCATGCGGATGCTGGAACGGATTCACGATGGCGACGATTCTCTTCCGCAAAAAAAAGCTAGATACCAGTCACTGAGATTGGGCGTCAACTGGCCCAGAGAAGTCTTGGCGAAGCGAATCGACGAAAGGCTGCTCATTCGTTTGGAGCAAGGGATGATTGAGGAGGTTCAGCGCCTTCTTGACAATGGTGTCGATGTGGAGTTTTTGCTTGGGCTTGGCCTGGAGTATCGCTTTATCACACAGTATTTATTGGGTGATATAAAGAATCAGGATGATATGATCCGGCAACTATCGCAGGCGATTAAGAAGTTTGCAAAGCGGCAGATGACCTGGTTCAAGCGAAACCCCGACATTGTTTGGCTAGATATGGCAGCTGATCCATTTGCGCAGGCATGTGACGTAATCGATTCTTTTCTGAAGAAGGATGTTACAACTTAATTGTAACTTGGGTATAAGAAGAAGTCCCTTCCGGCATTCTGCTGCGGAAGGGACTTCTTTAATGCAGATTAATAGGCGAGCGTACCCATTGGATCCCATGGATCAAGTTCCACCGCTGGGATATCAGCCAGCGCGGCCTTATCCCCGAGATAGCAGCGCGCTACCGCAGCCTGATAGACATACTGATCGAACCACGAGTCGGAACAAATGTAGTATCCTTTATTGCCATGCTCGTCACCCCAGCTGTTCTCAATTCTCCATCGTACGGGTTTCCCGTTCTCCATCTGTACTCCAGTCAGCAGCATAGCGTGATTCATAGCAGAAAGGCCGTAATTGAGCGCATCCTCCTTGCTCATGTCCAAAGCAAGTCCAGTCAAAAGCTCGTAATCGAAAGACTGATCATCCCAGATACCGAGGTTTCTATCACCGAAATGACTGACGTCGCTCCCAAACCAAACAGGCTTTCCATCCTGTAATTGGGCTACAATCGCATTTTTAAAGCAATCCAACGTAAGATTAAGATGTTTCACGGCTTTCCCGCCGACAACATTACCGAGGAAGCGAATGGTGTACGTCTTTTCATATGGCTTGTCTTTTGTCGGAGCATGTATGATGCTCACGGTCTCATCCAACAGGGCAAATACACCGTAACGTTCAGCAAACGTATGCGGTGTCAGGTTTTCCTCCATATGGTAAGCTTTCTTCGTATCGACATACTCAAAACTGAAATCCCTCGGTGGGATACCATAACAACGGCAAAGGAAGGAGTAGATTCTACCAAGCATCTCGTTGAGACTAGAGTTGATTGCCTCATTTCCTGCCTGGGCGGAATGAAGAGATCGTAGCCGGGCAGCGCAACGCTTGAGATAGCGATTCAGAATGTAATTCATCTGTTTTGTGTTCTCGCTTTGAAAGGTCTCATCGAATGCGTCTTTCGGAACGATGCCATATTTACGAACGATGTTTGCAAACATATCCCATTGGCCTCCATCGTGAACGCCGGTGGAAAGGATAAAGGATACGGTGCGATCATCAGTGGGCAAATCTGCTGTATCCAGAATGCTGGTCAGGAAGTAATTGCAACGCTCGAATTTATCCCAGAAGGCGAGGTAGCTTTGGGAAAGTTCAAACTGACCGATGTTGTTCTTCCTCGCGATCAGTTCCCGCAAAACATTGGTAGCCGCAAACAGCCAGCAGCGGCCGCTGGATTTCTGGTTAGTGACAGGCATGGTAGGAATCTCAAGGGAGAACTTATGACGCAGTGTATTTGCGCTTGAAGCGACAAAAGCAGCATCATTGATCGAAGTCTTCGACAAAGCATGAGCAGCAAGTCGTACTTGTGCATCGGATGCTGCAGATGAATCAAAGCTGTTGAGCATTTCCTGTGTAATGGCGTTTCTCATAATGCTGGTCTCCTTTTGGTCGATATGGAAGGGCGGGGTATAAAGTAAATCCAAAGCTTCAAAAACTATATCGTTTTTGCTCATCCTTGTTTACATGTTACTATCTGATACAAAAAAGCCCGTTTTCCAATTAGAAATAGAAAACAGGCTGGCAGGGGCAGAAGGACTCGAACCCTCAACAAAGGTTTTGGAGACCCACGTGTTACCATTACACCATACCCCTAACAGACTTTATTATATTCCTAATCCAAACATATGTCAATCGTTTTTGAGCATTTAAGCCCGACAAACTACAAACGGCTTTTATTGTAAAATGATTAGAACAACTATAGATTTTTGAACTACGATATGCTATAATTAATGAAGCCTAAACCATCTCTATCCGATAACGGCCTCCTTGGAAGCATGGTGCCCCACTGGAAGTCTATCTGCGAATTCTGAAACGGTGGCGGCAAAATTTTTGAGTAGGTATTTAATATGTACCAGGATGAGACCCTTGTATGCCGTGATTGCGGCAAGGAGTTTGTCTTCACAGCTTCGGAGCAGGCTTTCTTTGCAGAAAAAGGCTTTCAAAATAAGCCGCGCCGCTGCCCGGAGTGCCGTGCTGCTTTCAGAGCTCAGAAGGGTGAAGCTCGCGCGCCTCGCGAGATGTTCACCGTGATTTGTGCCGACTGCGGTCGCGAGACACAAGTCCCTTTCCAGCCGCGTGAGGATCGCCCCGTGTATTGCCGCGAGTGCTTTGAGAAGCATCGTGCATCTCGGTATTAAGCAAAGTAGAATAAGAGAACCCGCGTAGGAGTCTGCGCGGGTTCTGCTATTTGCGAATCGCCACCATCTGAACAGGATGTTGCCCCAAACCGAGACAAGAGGATAAAAAGTTGTTGGTTTTCATTATACTAGTCTTGAAGGCAGGTCATTTTTCTGACACTTTCTTCAGAAGGCGTTACATACAGCGTTTTCTGATGTGTATAGATGACATAACCGACCGGCGTTCCTCCTGGTTTTTTTACATAGCGTCGCAATGTAGCATCTACAGGCACGTTTGACGAATGTATTCCTTTAGAGTAATAAGCCGCCAATGAAGCTGCTTGTGCCAAGGTCTCATCAGAAGGAGCTGAACTGTGAATGATTACATGCGATCCTGGCATTTTTTGCGCATGAAGCCAGGTTTCATCTCCTTTGGCACCTAGCGTGAGCTGTTCATTTTGTAATGCATTTTTCCCGACTTCAATGATGGTTCCGTCTGAAGAACAATACTTCATCGGGCGTGAGGGAACTGACTTATTCCGTTTCTTTGCGTTCAAAGCTTTATGCCGAATGTAGCCGCCTGCTTCGAGGAGACTAAACAGATCATTGATGTCCCGTTCATTCTTTACTTTTCGCAGATCATCACTGATTTGCTCCAGAAAGGAAATATCCATCTCAATTCTTTGGCACTCATTTTCTGCAAGCTGCATTGCTATATGTGATTTGCGATAGAGCTTAAAATAGCGTTGAGCATTCTGCGCGGGTGATAAAGATGGCGTCATAGGGATTCGGATTGGATCCAGATTCTCGTTATAATAGTCGGGAACATCTGCATAGCTTGCCCCTTTCTGCAGCAAATGTAAATTTGCCTGTAGCAATTCACCATATTTTTTATACAACTCCATCTGTTCACCGGAGTTCAAAGCTTCTTGATGAATCAACAGTTTTTTCTGGCATCGTTCCAGATGATTTTTAACAGACTGCGCCATACTTGAAGTGCGTTGATTCAGGTGTTCCTGAACATCGCGGGCAGTAAAAAAGGCGTCCAGTGCATCGCTAGGGCTATCAAACTCTCGGGCAGATACGGTGTTTAAATGGAGTTGCGGGAAAGGGAAAACATCACTTTTGGCGTTTCCGGCAGATTCCGTTATAACTGCAGGCTTTAGTAAGTATAGATCGGATAAGAATAAAAGAATTCGCTCTGCAAGCGGCGCCTTTGTTGACTGCAGAGAAAGTCTATAGGCTGCCTCCAATGCTGAGACAGGTGAAAAACCATTAAAGAGATGAAAGATGGCTTCATCTAGAGACCCGGTCTCAGTTTGCAAACGATCTGAGATTTCTGCTTCAGTTGTATCTCGTGGATCCAGTTTGCCTCTTGAAGGGGGATAGACATAGGGCAATCCGGGGAGTACTTGCCGGACACTCGAGATGTTCTCGCCAACATGCTTTATGGCATCCAATATAATGTTGTTTTCATTGACCAGTATAAGATTGCTGTGTCTCCCCATGATCTCTAAAACAAGAGAGCGATTTACTGCGTCACCCAAATCATTGTAGACCGAGAATTCCAAATTGAGAATACGGTCATTCTTTATCTGTTCTATTGCCGAAAGCCGACCGCCTGTTAATTGCTTTCGTAGCAGCATGCAGAACATGGGTGGCTCCGAAGGAGAAGGCTTTGTGAGTTTTGTCAAATGTGCACGGGCAGATCGTGGAGATGCGCTTAGCAACAACCGATAGTTATCTCCCTGAGAACGTATGCCAAGGATGATTTCATCGGATTCAGGCTGAATTATACGATCCACTCTGCCTCCAAGTAGTTTTGCCTTTAATTCATCAGTAACGAAACCAAGCATGATGCCGTCCATTGGCATGGTTTTCTCATCTCCTAATCGATGTAGACATATCGTATAATCGCTGCGGAAGGCTATCCGTTATTCTGGCATCGTAATCATGATATACCTAAAAAATGAAAGTGGGGTGTATGAATGAAAGAAAAACTCATTGTTGCAAGCGGGAACGAAAACAAAATCAGAGAGATCAAGAATCTACTGGGCCATCTGTATGACATATGTTCGATGAAAGAGGCCGGCCTTTCAGAGGATATTCAGGAAACCGGAAGCACCTTTGAAGAAAACGCTCTTATAAAGGCACAATATGTGATGGATCATACTGGATATGCAGCGATTGCTGATGACAGCGGTTTGGAAGTTGACGCTCTTGGGGGGGCACCAGGCGTTTATAGTGCACGGTATAGCGGACAACACGGTAATGATATGGCTAATAACAGATTATTATTGAAGAATCTGGAGAATGTTTCTTGTCCCCGCAAAGCCAGATATGTGGCCGCAATAGCCTTAACTAGACCTGGGAAAGCGCCAATTGTTCGCCGCGGAATCTGCGAGGGGGAGATTTTAACGTATTATAAGGGAACCGGAGGATTCGGATATGATCCGCTGTTCCTTTGTGAATTAGGAAAAACTTTTGCGGAACTAACCATGGATGAAAAAAACCGGATCAGCCATCGAAAACGAGGCATTGAAGCGGTGCTGAATGCATTGAAGTCGGAGAATTAATATGATGCGTGTTGGAGTCTTTTCAGACAGTCATGGTGATGTATATCATTTGGAAAAACTGCTCGATTCGATGGGGCATTTGGATATGGTATTATTTCTCGGAGATATTGCGCAGGATGCAGAATGGTTGAAGCATAAGCTCGGGCGGATTCCAAATAAACCTGTCCTTTGGGCAGTACGCGGCAATAATGATTTGTCATCTAAACTTCCGTATGACTGTACTGTTTGTGTAGGGCAAAAGCAGCTATTTATGACGCATGGGCATCTTTATCAAGTACGTACGGGCATAAGTTCTCTTGTAAGCAAGGCAAAAAAGGAAGGAGCGGGCATCGCGCTCTTCGGTCATACGCATGAAGCACTATGTACGTGGGAAGCCGGAATACTAGTTATCAATCCGGGCGCAGCAGGACATCCATACGGTGCACACAGGGCAAGAGCGTGTATACTTGAGATTGAAAACGATTATCTTTCCGTTAAAGATGTTGTCGCCTAATCTTCTCCTCTGGCAGTCAGAAAAGGAAAAACCCCTTCTTAAAAGAAGAAGGGGTTTTATTCCGTTGGTCTTACAGCGCACGCTCAACCTTACCGCTACGCAAGCAACGGGTGCAGACATTCAAATGGCGCACAGCACCGTCCAGTTTCACACGAACCCGCTGGGTATTCGGCAGGAAAACTCGATTAGTCTTGCGGTTAGAATGGCTGACATGGTGACCACTCATTGCGCCCTTACCGCAAATCTCACAAACCTTGCCCATCAGTAACACCTCCTTCTGGAGAACCATAATCAAACCTTCGGTATTTTAACACTTTCCGAGATCATTGACAAGCTTTTTTTACTGCCTTTTTTGCCTTTTTTGTTTTAAAAACATGTTAAGTCTTCGTGTATACGTTCTTTCGTTAATTCTGTGATTGTAATTTGCACAAATACAATGATATTCAGCAACAAACCAGGACTTTTTTGAGGCGAATTTTAAAATATCCCTTGCAATTTTTTGATTTGTTGCTTATAATTCATCAAGGATGACAATTTGGGTCTGTGGTTGAAAGTCGATGCCAGTCGCAGGCTAAACGATCCACGTAATCCGGGCAAAGAACCGGGGAGCATGGTGCGGCTTAGGAGTAAGACCGTCCAGTCCACATAACTTAGACTGAGAGGACTAGTAGTGGGGCACGATTGTGTAGGAGCGAACGTTCCGGACGGCGAGTGTGGGGGAAAAGACCAGGTCAGCTAAATTCGTCATACCAATCTCTATTTTTCGGAGGAGTATCCCATGTATCAGGACAAGACCTTGGTCTGCCGCGACTGTGGCCAGGAATTCGTGTTCACTGCTGGTGAGCAGGAGTTCTACGCCGAAAAAGGCTTCCAGAATGAGCCGACTCGTTGCAAGGCCTGCCGCATCGCCCGCAAGAACGCTCGCCAGGCCAATGGCGAGGGACAGCAGCGTGAGATGTACGAGACTGTGTGTGCACAGTGTGGTGCACCGACTCGTGTACCGTTCATTCCTAAGAACGATCGGCCTATTTACTGCAGCGAATGTTATGCCGCTCGGAATGCGGCCCGTTACTGATTTCTAAGCGACTAAAGAATCTCCCCTGTTTTAATGAACAGGGGAGATTCTTCTTTATTTTGATAATCGTACAATTAGCGTATCCTTCCACCAAAGAACAGAACCGTCCGCTGGAAATACAGGGATTGAAGACCAGTCCAATTCCTTTCTGATTTGTTCTTTTTCAAAGTTACTGACTAGATTCAACGGGTACCCCATTATTTGCCAAATATAAGCTGTGCTTTGAGAGTCGTTCCGTATGGAAACATGGTTTGAAGCCGCTTCAAACCGCTCCAGCTTTTCAAATCCTTCATGCGAAACAGAGAGTGGTGATTGATCCAGATTGCCGAAAACTGCGACTTGGGTTTCGCCCGGAACAAATCCGTCTGTTTCTTCTAAGCGGTCAACAACACGGGTCATGATAGAGAGGGTAGAGTGAAACTCAAGCGCTTTTTTTAAATAGACCTGATTGGCAAAAACAACTTGCCCCAGAAAACATACAGCACAAAGTAAAAGTCCGGTAACTCTGAACTCTCGACGATGTTTATGCCAATCGTCTCGGAGATTAATAATGGAACAGATCAGAAGCCAGGGCATATAATAAGACAGACAGTACTGTGGTGAACGGTCCAGGATAAGCAGCGGAGCAATGCTTAGAATCGGATTGACAATAACGGTAAAGACTAAGCAGATAAGCAAGCGAACCGATACTTTGCATTGATATGCGATGCAGCATGGCAGACAGAACAGCAGAAAAAGCAACGCAACAAACGACACATGCGGGTAGGCGTTGAATTGTGGAATGTAAGACTGCCAGACTCTCTGAAGTGTGTGAAATACAGTCAATCTGTTGGGAATATATGTAAATGCCAGCTTCAAATCATAGCGCCTCGATAGTATCAGAAGAGCAGTCATTGAGCATAAGATGGCTGAAAACCAAATCAAAAGTGAGCTGATTCCAAAGCGTTTCGGTAGAGACACGCGATGCAGCTCACGGTCAGCATATATGATTAAAAGCATGACTATTGGGACTGTACTGAGCGTGAAATCCAGAGCGACAGCGGCGACCATACAGCAGAAAGACAAGAGGTAGCGCAGACGGTATTGGGAGAGCAGGAAACCATATGCCGCTGCAGACAGAAGAAGCGATAGAAAAGATGAATCCACAGCATGAATCTCTGCTGCCATACCAGCAATTACTGCAGGATTTAGAATAATGATTCCAGCCGCAAGCAGTATAACCGATATAGTTTCTAAACCGAATAGAACGGAGAAAACAAGAAGGAATCCCGTTATGTATATGCAGCTCAGGATGCCGTTCCAGTAGGGAACGGCAATGCTGCTGCGAAGAGCATAATAGAACGGCCGGAGCCAGTTCCCCTTTGTAATCTCGCTCATGGTTGTATCCCTGAGATTAACCGATAGGGACTCTCCGTTTTGAATGAGATTTGTAATAGCGAATGAATGTGCAAGAAGAAACAAGATGACCGCTATAACAATTATATGGCGGAAAACAGATTGTTCTCTGAATTTTTGCAACATAACAAATCTCCTTATAGATAGGTACTTAAAAGCGAATGAACAGTTTCCCATCAATCATTTGTACAGAGCCTTCATTTGGATAACGTTGAAGGATACTTTCTGCTTGTGTTTCACGAATAAGTCTTATACGATCTTCATGGGAAACAAGATTGATTGGTGCTCCGAGAATCATCGACAAATACCAGTATTCAGATGTTTCATATGCAGCGCCGTAAGTATACCGCATCCCTTGAAGGCGGGAAAGCGCTTCAAAACCAATGCGGTTCATGGACAACAACGACGATGGGAGCATACCCACAAGCACAACCGGAGTTACGCCGGGATGGTAATCCCGGGTGTTTTCTGCCCGGTTTATAATACGAGTAAATGCAGAATGTGTTGCATCTAATTCCAAGTCACGTTTAATGTAGATTTGATTGCAGGTTACAGTGTTTATCGCAATCAATAGAGACGATGCAATACAAGCTAAGCGCATCAACTGTTTCTGGCAGTTGAGCGTTTTATTGCCGGCTATGAGCAGCAAAGGCAGCAGATACAAGAACGACCAGGAGTAGATCATCAGTCCGTTAACCACTCCCTTTGAAATAACCATTACAAAATTCGCTGAAAGCGGAAGGATTAGAATTAAAAATATAGAAGTGAATACCGTCTTCCCATGTGGTTTACAAGCAAGTATCGCTAGTATCGATTCCCCCACAAATATCCAGTTGATGTAAACGGGAACGGCCGAAACATGCCAGGGTAATATTGCGCGTCCATTGGGATCCAGCAGAAAACGCACAGGGGTTGACCAGGCCTCTTTGAGCAATGACAGAAACTCTGTTAAAGAAACCATCCCAACCCGTCCGACCCCGTTATAATCAGTAGACGCTTCTACCTGTAAAAAGTGAAGCACTGCCTTTAATACAGCAGCATACAGAAGCAATCCCATCAGCAGCAGAAAGCACGAACGAATGCCGGTAGTCCATATCTCTCTTAGTGAGCGCCTATGGGACAGACAATCGCGGAGCAGGGCAACGACTATACATGTTGCAGCACATGAAATATAGCTTTGATACAAACCGAGGGAGAGCAAAAAGCAAAAAGGCGAAAACAAGAAAGTGTAATCGTCCCGCAATGACATCATGGCTCCAAGAAGGGCAAAAAAAAGCGAAACTGTATAGACGTCTGCCCACGGCAAATAAGTACCATTTGCAATTCCGATTGTTTCGGAAGCAGTCAGCAGACCGCAGATGAGAAATCCTGCCAGACTCGGCTCAATATGGAAAACCTCCAGTATGATAAAAGCAGAAAGCGATAAAAAGAATATGGAGAATACACCGATCAAAAATGGGGCGACAATTGAACCCCGTATAGTCCACCAAAGGGGTTGCAAAAAACGGCCGAGTGAAATCTGATAGAGTTCTTCTCCGGTTTGATAAATTAGAGTCGCGTCCCCGGAATAGGAGAGGTTGAAATATCTGTATCCATGACAGATAAATGCTATGATGGCCGTAGATATAAAGCAAAACCGTAACCTGTTTAATCGTTCTGCTTTTAGCTGCATTCCCGTTCACCTCTTGCACGAACTGTCCATTTCTTTAGCCATTATATCATGAACACAGAACCGGAATCTACAACAAGATTGAATTGGAAAAACCAGTATCGGAAATAGCCATGGTACAGCTGTTGTGTCAAAATGGCATGAAACCTTGTTAAACAGTTGATAAAAAGCGTTAAAACCGCTATTTAACAGGATTAAGGGCTTGAAAAGCAATGGCCATTTGTATAAAATATAGCAGGATCATAAATCTGTATTCTATATTGAATGAGGAGGAAAGATACTCATGGTTAGAGTAGCAATCAATGGTTTTGGTCGTATTGGCCGTTTGGCATTCCGGCAGATGTTCAATGCGCCGGGTTATGAGGTCGTTGCCATCAATGACCTGACCAGCCCCGCTATGCTTGCGCACCTTTTGAAGTATGATACTGCTCAGAAGGGATTCTGCGGCGTAATCGGAGAAAATAAGCATACCGTTGAGAGCAAAGAGCCCATCTTCGAAGAGGACGGCAAGACCGTTAAGGTTCCCGGTTCCATCACCGTAGATGGCAAGGAGATTACCATCTATGCTGAGCCGAAGGCCGCAAATCTTCCGTGGGGCAAGCTGGATGTTGACGTTGTCCTCGAGTGCACGGGCTTCTATACCAGTAAAGCTAAG
>ODAI011427617.1_pt1 | contig 13997 bp, 15 predicted proteins | sample 1539321 | NCBI WGS metagenome assembly ODAI01 (sample SAMN02144231, study PRJEB22623) | gut metagenome | biome: sheep rumen | host: Ovis aries | place: New Zealand
CCAGTATGCCTCTTGAAAGACTTACGATTCCTATCGTTCTTATCATTTAAATTTCCTCCTTTCTAACCGATCCCCGGCAAACTGGAATTATCAGTCCGTTGCTGATACAAGCATTACCATATCTAAATCAAAACAGACATATAGTTTATTCCTACCAGAACTACAACTCCCAAAAGCAGGGCAGCCATAACCTTCAGATGGCGTTTCCTTTCTGATACGAGGGTGGCAATAAACTCTCTGATGAATGCGTTCACCCAGAAATATCTCTTGGTGGGACTGCCGATCCCCTCCATACGATAACCCTGTTCAGATGCCAAAAGCCCAGCTCTGAAAACATGGTAATTCGTTGTGGAGAAGGCAACCTTCGGTTCCCCTTCTTCATCTCCTCCATTTCTCTTTGAGAAGTCATCATTAATGAGTGCCATGGAGTTTCTGATATTTTCGTATGTGTTCAGGGACTGGTTTTCGATGAGGATATTATCCTCGGCGATTCCTTTTTCTCTAAGATAGTTTCCTATGGCTTCCGCCTCAGCTATTACCTCATCTCCTCCCTTTCCGCCGGAAGGTACGAATCAGATATCCTTTCCGGATTCCTTTTTTTGCATATCACTGACCTCTATAGCCCTGTCCGCCCTTGACTGTAGCAGAGGTGTCAGCGTGCCGTCCGGTCTGATCTGGCTTCCCAGTATCAGGATATAGTCTTTATCAAACGAAGGAATATTTTTTGCGGATCTGATGCCGAACACTATCGCCCCCAGGAGTATGCATTCAAGATAAACCACTATGAAGAAAAGCGAGTGCTCTAAGAAAGAGTATACGTGTGTTGCTATAGCTTTCTCGTTGAATATATCCACCACCTGCGTTCTCATGATAAAACCGTAAGTGAGCTCCGGCAAAATGGTCATAAAGCATATTCCGACTCCCAGAATGAATCCCAGCATATTACGCCAATTGGCTCCTTCTTTTCTCATGAGATTCAGGTTGCTCAAACTGACCAGTAGCGATACGATGAATGCTACGGGGAATGCAAAGGAAGCAAAGAATTCAGCCGATGCAAGAACGGATTTTATGCTGTAGTCTATGCCGCCGAAATCCAGCAATATCATTACCATATAGAGGATCAGGAAAGTCATGAATACGATAAGTCCGAAGTTCATGGTATTTCGGTAACTGTATGCATTTTCTCTTACCTCAATTCTGAATTTCTTAAACCGGTCTATATACAGGAGCACCAGAATGATCAGAATCGATAGGGGAATCATGACGCTTGCTGTGCATTTTCCAAAAAATGTATTTACCGTTATGATGCCGAACATATGGACATATACGCTTTCCAGCACCTGTCTTCCCTCTTCCTGCCTTCCTATTTCAAGGGATGCCCTTCCCTTTTTAAGAGAACCGATATCGAACTTAAGTCGTTCTCCTTCAATTCTTATGTTGGAAATTTCAACGATTCCCGGAGTCTCTGCGACCACATGATAGTCTTCCTTTTTAAGATCCCTCGCGCGCGCCATCCCCAGTGCCATGGAAATCGAAGTGGAAGAATGCCCCGTCACAAATAAATCGTGTTCACTTTCATCCGGATTGGGAAAGCCGCTGATTCCTCCGTAACTCCTCAAGGTATGAAACTGCTTTGCTCTTCCTGTCAGCAGTTTATGTGCATAAATCTGGTGCCCGACGTCAAAAATGATTCTATCCTTAGGGCTGTCAAAAACACGATGAAGCGCTATGGTCAATTCTACTACACCGAGGTTGGAAGCCAAATGTCCTCCCTGCAAAGAAACCGTATCGATGATCTCCTTGCGAAGTTCCCCTGCCAGTTCAGAACACTCTGCGTAAGTCAAATTCTTGACGTCATGGGGTCTTTGAATTCGTGGCAGAATCTCCATTCCTTCTCCCCCTTTTAAAAACGGCATAGTAATACGCCGTTATTTTTTTCGGTTTGACATTGCTTGGACAAGTCTGCACAGGAATTCTCCATTCTTGCCAAAGGAACAGAAGCCCTCTTCTGCCTCCTTCCAGAGAGTCAACGCTTTTTCTTGCGATGCGGCAATTCCCGCCAACGACGGCCAGGTCATTTTCCCCCGCTCTGCATCCATTCCTGTCTGCTTTCCCAACGTTTGCGCATCACCGATTACGTCCAGCAGATCATCGTCAATCTGAAAGGCCATTCCCATTGCATAGCCAATGCGGCGCAGTTTGTTCATGGTATCCTCATCCGCTTCCGCAATATAACCCGCCGCCTCCAGCGGAGCCGTCAGCAGATCCGCAGTTTTATGCGCATGGATATAAACGAGGCTGTCCAGAGAAGGCGTTTGATGCTCGCTCTGCAAATCGATCTCCTGCCCAGCAATCATCCCGCGCACGCCTGCACGGGAAGAAATTGCTGAAATCGCTCTGACGTGCGCAAGAAGATGATCTTTATACTGCAAAGCATTGCGCTGCAGGCATTCATATGCATAGTTTAACAGGGCATCGCCCGCAAGGATTGCATGTCCCTCCCCGAAGACCTTATGATTTGTCAGCCTTCCCCTTCTATAATCATCATTATCCATCCCGGGCAGATCATCATGGATCAGGGAATACGTATGAATCATTTCCAACGCGGCTGCAGGCACCCGCAGTTCGTCTGCTGGCGCCCCGAGCATTTCCCCAGCCGCAAGAAGCAAAACAGGCCGCAGACGCTTTCCTCCCGCAAATACGCTGTAACGCATAGCATCCAGCAGTGACGCAGGGACTCCTTTTGCCTCTGTTCCGAGAAGCGCTTCCAGCGTTTCCTGTACCAACTCACAATAGCGGCTGTACTGATGTTCATAAGTCATCGTGGTTTACTTCCTCAAAGTCCGTAATCTCTTTGGAGTCCATATCAATCTGGCTGATTCTTCTCTGCATATTCTTTAATTCTTCTTCCAACTGATTCAGAATCGTCATTCCACGCTCGTAGGCATGCATCGATTCATCGAGCGTCAGTTGATTTCCGCTTAAGCTGTCTGCAATTTGTCCAGCTTCCTGAAGCCTCTCCTCAAAGGAAAGCTTTACGGCTTTTTTATTTGTCATATGAATCTCAAATCCTTTACTGAACAGTCGCATGAACTGTTCCGTCTGAGAAATGAATAGAGACCTTGTCTTCGGCCTGAAGCTGCTTTGCCGAGAATACGCTGATTCCTTCTCGCTTGATATAGGCAAATCCCTTTTTCAGCGGCAGAGCCGGATTGCACAGTTCCAATCTTTGTCTGCAAAGTTCTTCCCTGTGCAAAGCGTCGAGATAGACATGATTTATGGCTGTTCTCAGCGCTTGCTTTTGCAGCTGCACATTCTGCAGGTGATGATCGACGATGCTCTTCGGATGAAACGAAACCATTCTCATCTGCAGAGAATCCACTATATTCCTCTGTTCGTCGCAGCGTCTTTTCATCTGAAATCGGATAACATCTTTTATCCGCTGTATTTCTGCCAGCTGTTCCGCCAAAGCAGTTACAGCACATTCTGCCGCTGCAGAAGGCGTTGGAGCACGGAAATCTGCCGCCAAATCGCACAGTGTAATATCCGTCTCGTGACCCACTGCAGAGATGATGGGCTTATGGCATCCCGCAACTGCGCGCACAACGGCTTCTTCATTAAACGCCCACAGATCCTCGATGGAGCCGCCTCCACGCGCTACAATGACCGTATCCACATCATCGACGGAATCCAACAATCTGATACCGTCTGCCACTTTCTCCGCCGCATGAATCCCTTGTACCTGCACCGGAGCAATCAAGATTTGTATGCCCGGATTCCTCCGACAGGAAATTTGGATGATATCGCGAACAGCTGCTCCAGTCAGCGAAGTGACTATGCCTAACGTCCGAGCATTTTTCGGAATCGGTATTTTTTTACTCTCTGCAAACAGCCCTTCGCGTTCCAGCTTTTCTTTCAGCGCCTGAAAGCGCTCATACAGCGGACCGATTCCCTGCATCTTTAATCGCTTTACAGTCAAGCGGTATTGCCCGGATTTGATATAAACGCCCAGATATGCCTCGACCACAGCATGCATTCCCTCATAGGGTATCATCGGCAAAGTCTGGACCTCTTCTTCAAACATGGTACACTGAATGACAGACTGCTCATCTTTCAGTGTGAAAAAAAGCAGTCCTGTCGTTGTCAGCTTGACATTGCTCACCTCTCCGCGCACTTCAAGGTTGCGCAGCAGAGGGTCGCTTCGCACCAGCTGCTGAATATAGCTGTTCAGCTGCGTGACTGTCAGCGACAGATTAGCTGGCATGGTTCTCTGCAGCTTTCAGCGTATTGAAAAGCAACATCGCAATTGTCATCGGCCCGACGCCGCCGGGAACCGGGGTCAGCCATCCCGCCTTAGCCGCAACTGCCTCTGTATCCACATCGCCCATCAGCTTTCCATCCACCCTGTTGATGCCGACATCTATCACGACTGCTCCGGGTTTAATCATCTCTGCCTTGATAAAGTGAGGCTTTCCCACCGCAGCAACGAGTATGTCCGCGTCTTTTGTATACTTCTCCAGCTCTTTCGTTCTTGAGTGACACACCGTAACCGTGGCGTTCGCGGCCAGCAAAAGCGCAGCCATCGGTTTTCCGACGATATTGCTCCTGCCCACGATGACAGCATGCTTCCCTTCCACTTGAATCCGACAGGCACGCAGCAGTTCCATTACACCGAGCGGTGTGCAAGGTGCAACGACCGATTCCCCAGTCAGAAGGCTCCCCATATTGACTGGATGAAACCCGTCTACATCCTTGTTTGGATCGATCAGGTTTAAAATGCGCTTCTCATCAAGCTGCTTGGGGAGAGGCAGCTGAACAAGGATTCCATGCACAGCAGCATCGGCATTCAAATCTCCGATGATCTGCTCCAGTTCATTCTGCGTGCTGTTTTCCTGTAAGCGTATTACCAGCGAGCGGATGCCGGCTGCTTTGCAGGCGTTCTCTTTATTCCGTACATATACCTGACTGGCAGGATCATCCCCTACGAGGACAACCGCCAGGCAGGGCTCAATCCCTCTTGTTTTCAGTTCTTCCGCTTTCAGTCTGCACGCTTCCCGGATATGGGCTGCAATTCCCTTTCCGTCTATCATCGTCGCCGGCATGAAACGCACTCCTTTCAATGGTTCAGCTTTGAATAGTGATCTGCTCCAAGCAGGGCAATCCCTACTGCATTATCCCCAGACAGCTCCGGTCTGGCAAAACAAATCCTGCACTGCAGCCCCGCCTTTCTGGCTCTCGCATACAGCATTTTTCGGAACAAATCTGAGGAGGCAACTCCGCCAGCCAGCAGAGCCTGCTTGGCTCCGGTTGCCTTTAATCCGTTTTCCATCATCCGGAAGACAGTTCTGGCAATGAAATCAAAGCATTCTGCTGCGATCTGTTCGTTTGAATATGCTCTTGAATCGATCAGCCGACTCGCTTTGCTCTCTGCTCCAGAAATACTGCAATCGCAGTCTCGGATGCTGACCCCTAAAACCCCTGACGGCTTCGCCTGCTCAGCCAGCTTCTCAAGGTATGGGCCTGCCGGAAACGGAAGCCCCATCTTTACGCCAATCCTGTCGATGAACTGCCCTGCATGCAGATCAAGGCTTTTTCCGATCAGTTGAAGCTGCGGATTACAAGCGAGCATCTCCGTCGTTCCGCCTGAAAGGTGAAAAACAATGTACTGTTGTTTTTCATCGATCTCCGTGCCGACAAGCGCAGCACGCACATGTCCTTCCTGATGACTGAATGCATAAAAAGGCACGTTCAGCAGAGATGCTGCTGCCCGCGCCTGGCTCTCGCCTGCACGAAAGACTGGCATATAAGATTCCTCTGCCGGCCTTGGCTTCGTGCTCGCACTAACGGCTTCAATTTGAATATCCCCAGCCTGATGAACGGCTTGATCAATCATCTGCGGAAGGTTCTGTATGTGCTGAAACAGGCCGGCTGATTGCTGGAGCCCTCTGCCGCCCATTTGCACGGTGAGCAGTCGCCTTGCAGAAACTAGGATCTCTTTCTCAAGTGACACAATGGCGGCGCTTGTGGTATAGCAGCTGGTGTCTATCCCGAGTACAGCTTTCATTCTGCGGATGCCATCTTTCTGTTAATAGTGCCCAGTACGCCGTTTACGAAACCGCAAGTTGCTTCGCTCGAATACTTCCGTGTCAATTCAACTGCTTCGTTGATCACAATACCCGGCGCTGTTTTCTCGTATTCCATTTCATATACAGCAAGGCGCAGCACCGCATGATCCACTTTTGAAATTCTCGAAAGTGTCCAGCCTTTCAGGCACGCTTCGATCTGTTTGTCGATGGCCTCGGCATGATCGTGTACACCGGAAACAATCCGGTCAATGTATTCTTTCTCGCTCCGGTCAGGCGTATACTCAATTAAATCGACAAGCGTTTCTTCTTCACCGTCTCCTCCGAACAGTTGTTCGAAGACAAGCTGCATAGCAGCTTCACGGGCATGAGGACGTGACATCTTTAATCGCTCCGTTCCTGGATCAGTATTGATTATCTTCTCTATGGAAGAATGTATAAATGCTGCTGATAAACTGTCGTTTATCCTTCACGCCGCCGACAAATACCCCGATCGCGCAGAATACGCCGATTAACAGCGCCCTGAGGATACCAATGGTCAGGCAAAGCACTGCAAAGATCACTCCAAGCACAGCTCCAAAAATCGTACAGGGAACGGTTCCCGGCGTGAACATCTGCTCAATGAGTCCGTGCAAATCTTTCATGATTCTTTGTCCTCCTCATTGGTGCTTTCTTCCGAATGGATCTCTTCTATCTCTTCTTCGTTCTCTATGCCCTGCCCTGTTACTTCGGTCTCCGGCTCCTGCGTTCCCGTTTCGACCGCCGTCTCTTCCTGCACGGCAGGCTGCTCAAATACTCCTTCGACTACCGGCTCACTGGCGGCAATCTCCTTGCTCCCTTCAGAGAGAGATTCTGCTGTGCCGTGAAGTAAGGACTCCGGAATGGCATACGGGGAACTGGCCGTCTCATCCGTGGCCGGAAGCGTGCTGTCCACAAAAACACGCACTTCCTGAACCATTACGCCAGAGCATGCTTCAATGTATCTCTTGATCTGTTTCTGAAGCGTCGAGATCGCAAGGGGCATGCTGATGTCGGACTGCAGCGCGATATGAATGTCCACACGCACGCTTTCTTCGTCGCTATAAAGCGATGAAGTAACTACTTTCAATTCCGCATGCTGGTTGAGGCACTTTGAAACCAGCGTTTCAATCGCTTTCAGAGAGATGCGGACCATTCCGTTCTCGTTGCGCTGGATCGCAAAATTGCTGGATTTCTTTTTGCGGGAAGGCAGCATTGCCGAGAGAAGACCGACCGCGATGAGCGCCGCGAGGATCGCTACTCCAGCCAAAACAGCTTTAATAATGTTTCGGGATAAATCGATCGTTTGAATCGCCTGCGAGATGCGCTGCAGAGAAATCTTCTCCATAAGCACGGCGACAATTCCAGCTGTACCCAATAATGCCGCAATCGCGCACACCAGCATCAACAGCCGATCCCAAAAAGGATGTTTCACAATTTTTCCTCCCGAAGTCAGTCTTCTTCGTCCGAATCCATCGTCTCTTGTGCAGGCTCTTGGGTCTCTTTTTCTGCCGCCGTCTCCTCTGTTTCAGGCGTTTCTACGATTTCGATTTGCACTTCCGGCTCAGCCTTTGCAGCCGGCTCTGCGTTTTCTTCAAGCGTCTCAGGTTTTGCCGCGGTGTCTTCTGACGGTTCGCGTTCCAGTGCCAGCGCCAGTTTTTGGCTCTGCTGCATCTCCTGATTCTCTTTCTCAAAGCTCACGCTCACCACATGCAGATCCACTTTGTCTACCGTAAGTCCAGTCATCGTCTCAATAGACTTGCGGACGTTCTCCTGACAATTGCGGCCGACTTTCTGAATCGGGATGCCGTAGTCCACACTCACGCTGATATCTACAGATACGTGGCTTCCGTTGACATCCACTTTCACACCGCGGGGCATTCTTCCTTTGCCGATAATTCCTGAGATCGGGCTATTCCCAGTAATGCCGGAAATCCCTTCAACTTCTGTCGTCGCAACGCTTACGATCGTCGCAATTACTTCGGTTGCATACGTAATCTGCCCATTTTCCTGTTCTTTGCTCATTTCTTTCGTCATTTCATCGCTCATAAAAGAACACCTCCTTAAACGCCTAAAGTATAACAGATTTTTGAGTTCTATACAATCCTGCATTTCTATACAATGACACCTTATGCAGTGGGCGAACCTTCTGGCCTTATTACAACCTCTTCCGCCTTCTGCACTGCTTCCTCAATCAGCTGATCCATGTCCAGCCGTTTTTCGGCATTCGAGACGATATCGATCCTCGGATGGGTTGCCGGATGCTTAGGTGTAAATACGGTGCAGCAATCTTCATATGGCAGAGAAGAAGTCTCAAACGTGCCAATCTCGATCGCGCGCTCGATAATCTCACTCTTGTCCATCCCAATGAGCGGCCTGAATACAGGGATATCCACCACTTCGTCAGTACAGCACAGCGCTTCCATCGTCTGGCTTGCAACCTGCCCGATCGATTCGCCCGTGACAAGCGCCCGGGCTTCCGCCTGTTTGGCCAGGCGCGCAGCGATGCGCATCATAAAGCGTCGCATGATCAGCGTGGTAAAGCCGTCCGGGCACTTTGCGTGAATCTGCATCTGGATCTCTGTAAACGGCACGACGTACACAGTCATCTTCCCACAATAATCCGCAAGGATGCGGGCCAAATCAAGGACCTTTTCCTTTGCCCTCTCGCTGGTATAGGGGAACGAATGAAAATGGACACAGCATAATTCCACGCCGCGTTTGGCCACCATAAACCCGGCCACCGGGCTGTCAATACCGCCGGAAAGCAGCAGGCAGGCCTTGCCGTTCGTTCCCATCGGCATTCCCTGAACCGCTGGGATCCGCTTCCACGAGAGGTACGCATGATCACGGATTTCAATCATCATCACATGATCAGGTTGATTGACATCCACATGCAGTGACGGGTTGTGCTCCAGAATGGCCGCCCCTGCTTCCCGCATGATTTCCGGTGAAGTGAGGGGATACCTTTTATCCGATCGTCTTGCAAGCACTTTAAAGGAACCGCTAAGTCCCTCCATCGCTTGCGCAGCCTGTGTACAGACGGCTTTAAAGTCGTCCTTTTCCATCTCGATGGCAGGGCTCACAGAATGCACGCCGAAAACCCGTCTCACTTTTTCGATACATGCGTCCATGTCCGTATAGTCAGACACGTAGATCCGTCCTTCGCTCATCCAGACTCGCCCGCCCAAAGGAGCAACGGTTTCCTTGATGTGCTCAATCAGCTTATGCATAAAAAAGGGCCGGTTCAGTCCCTTTAAAAACACTTCCCCAAAACGGACAAGCAGAATCGTTCTCATTTCTTTGTTATCTCCTCTGGAATCGTCTTAAGCTCTTATATATCCGAAGCATCTCTTCTGCAGCGATGTCCATCTCTTCTAAGGTGTTAAACTGTCCAAGGCTTACACGGATCGTCCCGTCCGCTCGCTCAGGCTTTATCCCCATAGCCAGAAGTGAAGCGCTCACCTTCTGCTTATGTGAACCGCAAGCGGAACCGGTTGACACCAGGATGCCTTCACCCTCCAGCGCGTTTCTGAGCACCTCACCCCGAACGCCGTCAAAAGCAACGCTCAGGATATGCGGAGCAGAGCGCTCCTCGTCATACGGATCTGGTCCATTGAAGAAGACTCCCTCCGCCGCTTTGAGGTTGTCTGCGAGCCTGCATTTCATCTTCCGAAGCGCTGCGCACTGTTCTTCTCCGCAATGCATCACCGCTTCCTGCAATCCCAAAACAGAAGGTGCGTCGCATGTGCCGGAGCGCAGTCCCTTCTGCTGTCCACCGCCGGTCATTTGCGGGTTCAGCTTCTGTTTGCCGCAGCTGGCTAAGACCCCTATCCCTTTGGGACCATGAATCTTATGCCCGCTCAAGGAATACAGATCGATGCCCATTTTTTTCATATGAACAGGCACACGCAGGTATCCCTGAACCCCATCCACATGCATGCAGGCGTTCGGATTCGCTTTCTTCAATCTCCGGGAGATCTCCTCAATGGGCTGAATCGCTCCCGTCTCATTGTTGACATGCATACAGCTGATCATCAGCGTGTTTTCTGAGATCATCTCTTCTGCTGCATGTAAATCCACTGCGCCATACTTATCGACAGGCATTCGTTTCACTTCAAATCCCTGAGCCTCCAGCCGCTTTACAGTCTCATAAACAGCAGGATGCTCAACCATTGAAATCAGAATGCTGCCTTTCTGATGCCATGTCGCTGCAGAGCCCATGAGCGCAAGATTGTCGCTCTCAGTGCCGCCAGAGGTAAAACAGATGCCAGCTTCGTCTGTCCCCAACGTCCCGGCTACTGTTCGCCTGCACTCGTCAACCTTCTTCTCAAGCCGCATCGCCTGAGCATATGCAGCCGAAGCGTTAAAGTACTCTTCCCGCATGGATTGCGCCATCCGTTCGATGACGCAGTCATGAGGCCTTGTCGTTGCGCTGTTGTCCAAGTAAATCAAAACGGTGTTCCTTTCTGCTTGTGTTTACCCTTGATAGACCCCTGCGGGAAGGTATAAACGAATCATTTCAACCATCTCTTCCGAAGGCTCAATGACGATGATATGCTTTCGCGCCTCTTTCTCGTAATAGAAATAAAAGAGGTTCCCATCCCGGTTTAAAAACCAGTTTTTCTTTTCGATGCCCTGCATGCTGATAAACCTTTGGAAGCTCTGATGCGCTACATGTCCGCAGGCGTTGACATTGGCAACGTTCATGCTGCCCAATTCCTTCCTCCGGGAAGCGCGCAAAACCTTTGCAAAATCCAAAGTGCCGTTTGTGAAAGCATACTCATACTCCACTTTGAGTTCGTCTTTCGCAAAGTAGAGGAGCACCGCTGCGCCTGCGAATCCCAAGAACATAAGCAGCGCTAAGACGCTAGGTCTCAGCATCAGCATCTGCAGCATAAAAACTGCATAAACACCAATAATCACAATGATAATCCATGCTACAATATAAAACAGATTAAAAATCGTCGCGTTCCGGCGTATGACAACTTCTTCTTTGAAATGATCTTTCATTTTTCATCCCTCCATTATATGAATTTTAACACAAAGCGCCTCTCACGACAACAACCTCAGCACATCAAAAAAAGGATTTCCATAACGTCGGCGCGAATTATAGGGGAAACCCAAACGGAGGTTCAATCGGCATGAGATGTCTAAAATGCGGTACATGGAATAAGCCTTATCTCCCCAACTGCACAAAATGCGGGGCGCCTATGCCCCGCAAAACAGAAGAAAAGCATTCCTGGGAAGATAAGCTTCACGATAAAAAGCCGTTTCTGCAGATTATCAAATTTGAAGAAGATGATCGCGAGCAGGATCAGCAGGATGCGCTGGAAGCCTCGAAGCATTTTAACAAGCAGAGTCAGAATAATCTCACGGACGAGCTCGAGGAACTGGCGCTTCGCCGTGAAACAGGGAAAACACGTATAGCAGCACTTCAGGAAAAAGCCGCAGAATTCCAGAGGTCCATCCAGGAAGCAGAGATTATTCGCCCCGTCGCCGAAAGCGAGTCCAGCACTGTTTCCCGCAGACAGATCTCTTCTGAAGATGAATACAAAGGCACTTATTATGCATCCCCCAGGCAAACCGTAAATACGTCGGAAAGCGCCGCCTCTTCAAAATACGTCTACACAGACAACCCTGACGCTCCTGTTTACCACGATGGCTATGAACCTGAAAGCAGTCTTTCGGATTATCCTGATTCCCAAATGCCCCGCCGTGCTCCCTTTTATCCGGGCCAGAACGAGAGTTCCATCGCCCGTCAGGAAAGCTCTGACAAAAAGCAGAAGAAGGTCGTGCGTCGTGTTCTTGTCGCAGTGCTGATCCTCCTTCTCTGTGGGGCGTTTGCCGTCGGCGGAGTCCTGGCGGCACGATTCTTTGTCATTCAACAGGGCGTGCAGCTGCGACGGGATAACGAAGCCTTCGCAGAGTGCTTCGAAAGCGAAGCAGACGGGCATCCTGCTCATACCATCATCATCCATGGGCGGGAAAACGCAACCGTCTACCTGCAGGAGACGGCTTCAAATTACGTTGTCGCGGACGGTATTGTCAGCGTTACAATCCCCGATTATATGTGGTATGACACAGATTCTTCTATCTACGCAAAAGCGGTGGACACGGATACCATGGATGTAACCATTTCTCCCTTCATACGGTATTCACAGGAAGGCGAGCAATACGAAATTGAGCCCATACACTTTACCATTGACGTTCCGCTTTCCCCGGTGTATCTGCTGAATCCTGCGACAATTCGGGCAGAGGTCGGCGTCTCTATCTTTGAAGTGCGCGTCAATGTGCAGTCCGGTTCAACCGTCATCATTGACGGCACAAATGTATCCACACTGATCCGTGAGACGGGCAATGTTTCCAAAAACGTTCAGGTTCTGCCCGTAGGAGACAATACCATATCCATCTCTGTGAAGAGCAAATACTGCAGAGAAAACAAAATGGAAGTGGTCTTGTACCGCGCTCCCCAGGAGATTCCGCTGGAGCTGGTGCCGACCGTCATCACAGAATGGAATTATGAAGCAGATGATCCCATCCATCAGGCCAGCATCTCAGGATCGACGCTTCCAGGGGCTACCATCACTATTGAATCGCCTTATGAAGATCTGGTAGTCAACAACGAGACCGGCGATTTCAAGTTTAAACCTTTGTTTAAGACGCTGGGAAACAACGATGTCGTCATACGGTCTTCGTATGAGGGCCGGGCGGATTCCGTCATCACGCATACTGTGTATTACATGCCGACGGCAGACGTCTACACCCGAAAAGCCTGGGACCTGGATTCGCAGTACAGCGACCTCATCAATTATATTAACATCCGAAAGGGCCAGATATACGTCGGAACAGGGGTGATTACCCGTATCATCAGCTCCACGCCGCAGATGGCCATCATCAACATCGGCAATGAATTGTTTGACAAATTTGTTCTGCTGGAAAACAGTTCAAAAACCACATGGACAGTCGGCACCAAATACCGTATCTACGGCGAAGCGTACGGATTATATGATACTATGCCCCGGTTGACCGTCAGATATACTTATCTGGTCGACTGACAGGCGCAGTCTTCCGCGATTGATCAGACATACTCATATGCCTGCTCTGATTCCATACGGATTCACAGACTTCCCGTCTGTCAGGGATTACTCTTTCATTCGGACGAATCGCCTGCCAAAGCGTTTCCTTTCCCTTCGGCAGTGTTTATGCTATAATATCTAAATGGTTCTAATTTGCAGACCCCGGAGGTTTGTATGCCAAGCGATCAAACAAATACCCGTCTGAATATGGCAACGAACGGCGACACAAGAAAAACCCATCCGAAACAGCTTTCCATCTTTAAGCCACGGACAAAAGAGACCAGTTTCTTGCTGTCGGTAATCGTTTCTGTCATTCGGCTTTCCATTCTGTTTTTTCTCTGTGCGGGTCTCGCTCTTGCCGGCACTCTTATCGGCATAGCGAAGGCCTATGTCGATACGGCTCCCGTACTCGATCTGGTCGCCATTGACGATCAGGATAAAACAAGCTTCATCTATGACGCATCCGGAAACCTGATCACGGATTTTAAAGGTACACAGGATCGTGTCGTCGTCTCTATCGATAAAATTCCGAAGATGCTGCGGGATGCTTTTGTCGCAGTGGAAGACGCGCGTTTCTACGAGCACAACGGCATCGACGTCAAACGCATCGCAGGCTCTCTGATCAGCAACTTCACCCGCGGCACAACGCAGGGCGGCTCCACCATTACGCAGCAGCTGATTAAGCAGACCCTCCTTTCCACAGAGCAAAGCTACAAACGCAAGCTGCAGGAAGCTTATTTGGCCATGCAGCTGGAGACGAAATACACGAAAGATCAGATCCTCGAAAGCTACCTCAACACCATATTCCTCGGCGGCA